>OGQV01000440.1_pt1 | contig 40840 bp, 16 predicted proteins | sample 1553311 | NCBI WGS metagenome assembly OGQV01 (sample SAMEA2579976, study PRJEB22360) | human gut metagenome
CCACCTGCCGCTCTCCGCCGAAGCCCAGGCCGAGGCCCGCTCGCTGATGATGGCTTCCGACAACATCCTGAAGCCGGCCGACGGCCACACCGTGACCATGCCGAGCCAGGATATGATCCTCGGTTTGTACTACCTGTCCACCGTGCTGGAAGGCGTCAAGGGCCAGGGCCGCGTGTTCTCCTCGCTGGAAGAGGCCGAAATGGCCCTCGACCGCCACGAGATCGACATGCAGGCCAAGGTGCTCATCCGCCTGCCCGAGAGCTTCGTGCTGCCGAAGAACTGGGAGCCCGGCGAAGTCAAGGTGCTCGACCCGCGCGAAGGCGAGGACGAGGTCGTCAAGGAAGAACGCTTCCACGACGGCACTGTGCTGTTCGCCACCTCCTACGGCCGCATCCTGTTCAACGAGACCCTGCCGACCGACTACCCGTTCGTCAACGAGCAGGTGGCCAAGGGCCGTCTGTCCAAGATCGTCGATGACATCGCCATGCGTTACTCCACCCAGCAGGTGGCCGCCACGCTGGATGCCCTGAAGGATCTCGGCTTCACCCGCGCACCGTGGTCCGGCGTGTCCTTCGCGTTCTCCGACGTGAACGAGCCGCCTGAGCGCGACGAGAAGATCGCCGAGTACGAGGCCAAGGCCGACAAGGTCAACGCCAACTACGAGATGGGTCTGTTGACCGAGGAAGCTCGCCGTCAGGAACTCATCGACCTGTGGACCGAGTGCACCGCCGAAGTGTCCAAGGAAGTCGAGGAGAAGTTCGACCCGACCTCCAACCTGGCCATCATCGTGCAGTCTGGTGCACGAGGCAACATGATGCAGATCAACCAGATTGCAGGTATGCGAGGCCTCGTGGCTAACCCGAAGGGTGAGATCATTCCTCGTCCTGTGAAGTCCAACTACCGCGACGGCCTGTCCGTGCTGGAGTACTTCATCTCCCAGCACGGTGCACGTAAGGGTCTGGCCGATACCGCACTGCGTACCGCAGAATCCGGTTACCTGACCCGTCGTCTGGTCGACGTCTCCCAGGACGTCATCGTGCGCGAAGAGGACTGCGGCACCAAGGCCGGTCTGCCCATCCGCGTCGCCGAGCGCGACAACGACGGCAACCTGGTGCTCGTCAAGGCCGCCGACGGTGGCCCGTACTCCCGTCTGCTCGCCGCCGACGTCATCGACCCGGCCGACGGACAGACCGTGCTGTACAAGCGCGACGACGCCCTGTCCATGGACGTGCTCAACGACCTCGTGGCCCACGGCGTCGAGGAAGTCAAGTGCCGTTCCGTGCTGACCTGCGAGTCCAAGCGCGGCGTGTGCGCCAAGTGCTACGGCTGGTCCCTGGCCACCAACAAGCTGGTCGATGTCGGCGAGACCGTCGGTATCGTCGCCGCCCAGTCCATCGGTGAGCCTGGTACCCAGCTGACGCTGCGTTCCTTCCACTCCGGTGGTGTGGCCGCGGCCTCCGATATCACCCAGGGTCTTCCCCGTGTCACCGAGCTTTTCGAGGCCCGCACCCCGAAGGGTGAGGCCCCGATCACCGAGTTCGCCGGCAGCATCAAGATCGTGGAGAACGATCGCGGTCGCCAGATCATCCTGACCCCGGACGCCGATTCCGGCGCACCGAAGGAAGACGGCGTGATCAAGCCGATCACCTACCAGGTCTCCAAGCGCGTGCCGCTCAAGGTTGCCGACGGCGACCACATCAAGGTCGGCACCCAGCTGGTCGAAGGTTCTGTGGACCCCAAGAAGATCCTCACCATCCTCGGCAAGCGCGCCGCCCAGGTCAACATCGTGGAGGAAGTGCACACCGTGTACCGCTCCCAGGGTGTGGATATCCACGACAAGCACATCGAGGTCATCGTGCACCAGATGACCCGTCGCGTGACCATCATCGACTCCGGCGACACCGACCTGCTGCCGGGTGAGCTGGTGGACAACGCCCGCTTCCGCGAGATCAACCGCAACATCGTCAAGAACGGTGGCCGTCCGGCCGTCGGTCGTCCGGCGCTTATGGGTATCACCAAGGCGTCGCTGGCCACCGACTCCTGGCTGTCCGCCGCATCCTTCCAGGAGACCACCCGCGTGCTCACCGAAGCCGCCCTCTCCGAGAAGGTCGACGACCTCAAGGGCCTCAAGGAGAACGTCATCATCGGTAAGCTCATCCCGGCCGGTACGGGCCTCGCGCGCTACCGCAACGCCGTGGTCGAGCCTGACAAGGCCATCCGCGACACCATCTACCCGAACTTCGGTCTGGGCGGCGATGGCGATCTCGGCGACGCGAGCTTCTCCGACGCCGACCTGTCTGACCTGAACTTCTCGAACCTCGAGTTCGGCGATCTGAAGCTCGGCGACGACTTCAACCCGGATGATTTCTACTCCGATCAGGGCGGTCAGCCTGACATCGAGGAGTAAGTGAGAAGGTCCTAGAAAGGATGCCCCTTCTAGGACTCAGATCTTGCGTTAATCGCAATAAGATGGCCCGGAACTATATCAGTTCCGGGCCATCCGTATATTTGCCATTGTGATTTTCCTGTTGAACAAGAGCAGGCAGCCGCTCGTTGCTTGATTACTCAAGCCTGTTTTTCGGTGAACTGGAAGAACTGGTCTCCGATACGCACCGTGGCAGGCGCGCTGAGCTTGAGCGGTGTGCCCTTGGTGACTTGTGTCTCTTGGCCATTGGTGATGATGTAGGTGCCGTTCAACGAGCCGTAGTCCTCGATCCACAGCGCGCCATCGGTGTCGATGCTGATGGCGGCATGGTTGCGGGATGTGGTGCGGGTCGGGTCTACGATACGCACCGCCTTGGCACCCTGCGGCACATCCATGGAAGGCTTGCGGCCCAGCAACGTGCTCTTATCGATCACGATGGTCTGGCCGGTGACATCGTTATGCAGCAGGTACGTCTTCTTCGGTGCCTTGGACGTGAACGAGGAGGAGAGCACGGTGCTGTCCCAATCCTCGATGTCGTTTTCGGCGGCGTGCGGTGTGGTGTCTGCCGGAGCGGTGGCAGCGGGCTCAGCGGCGGCGGCCGTGGCGGCAGGCTCTGCGGTAAAAGCGGTATTGGTTGCCGCTTCCGCGGTACTGGGCTGCCCGTAGTCGTTCTGCGGTTCGGCTGTGCCAACTGCGGAATCCGGGGTGCCTTCCACCGGATCGTCAGAATACCAACCCAGTTCAGGTGCTGGAGGGTAGGGAAGTTTGGCCATGATGATGCCGTCCTTTCACTGACGGGAAGCCAGAGCGGCGTTGATTGCCGGGTCGCCGAGCTGGCCCAGCCATTCGATCAGTGCCGGATAGGTGTTGGGATTACGTGCGATGCAGGCGCGTAGTTCAGGCGCGTACTGGGCAATCTGGGCGATTTGCATCTGGTCGGTGGTGGTCAGGGCCTGTTCGGCGGTGAAACCGTAAGGATTGGTGGCCACAGGCTCCTCGAATGCCGCCTGAGCCGCGGGCTGCTGAGCCTGTTTGGCGGCGGGCTGCTGGGCCGCCTGTGCCGTGGCTTTCTGATCCTGAACCGGGCCGCCGAATGCCTCGGCAGTGAACCCGTATTGCGCCAGGGTCTCGCGGGCGCGATCGTCACCGAACTCGGCGATCCAACGCTTCAAGCCGGGATAACAGCGCGGATTCACGGCGACATTGGCACCGAATTCCGGATTCTCGTAGGCGATTTTTGCCAACAGAATCGGATCCGCGTTCGGATCTTGTACGGCAGCGACCGCAGCATCATAATCAACCATGGGATTACCTCCTTATGTTCGCTCGGTTATGCCGAACGTATGGTCCGTAGTGTTTGTAGTGTTGCGTCTTCAATGGCGCCGATATCCTCACCTTCGTCCAGCCTGAATGCGCTGAACGCATGATGTTCGGGTTCGGTCAATGGCATATCGGCCACAATCACAGTGATATTGTCGGTTCCGCCCGCATCAAGAGCGGCCGCCACCAAGGCGTCCACGGCCTCCTGCGGACTGGAATGCGCCGCGGCGATGGCCGCGATCTGTTCGTCCGGCACCTCGCCATGCAATCCATCCGAACAGATGATGAAGCGGCCGGTCAGATCGGCGACATATACGTCGGGCATGATGCCATCCGGATCACCCAGACATTGTGTGATGATGTTGCGTGGAATGGTCGCCTCCGCCTCTTCCGGCAACATCTGCCCGGAATCGATGGCTTCCTGACGTTGCGAATGGTCTCGCGTGATGCGGATCAGCGAAGCGGCGTCCCACACGGGAATGATATCCGTGGCGGGAGCATCGGCATGCGCCAACGGACTGAGATGGTAGGTGCGGGAATCGCCAACATTGACCACATAGGTCTGGTCCGAGAAGTCCTGATCATCGGCGTCACTGAACAAAGCAGCGCTGCGGGCGCTGGTGGAATCCGCATGATCTTGGGGCAGTACCAAACCGGAGCAGGTCGTGCCGGCCACGCCGCCAAGGCGGTCTCCCAGATCAAGAATGTCGTGCTGGGCCCGTGCCAAGGTGTCGTCGATATCCTGACGGGTGCGTGAAGGCATGGCGGCCAATTGTGCGAAATGCTGGGCAGCCAACTGGCTTGCCTGCTCGCCGCCTTTGCCGCCGCCCATGCCGTCACAGACCATGAACACGCCTTGTTGCGCGAATCCGGTGTCTTGGTTGTTTTTGCGCCTAAGGCCCACGTCACTGGTCATCGCGATACGGATGGAGCCTGTGGTCATGACGCCTTCCCCTTCTTACGCGTGCGCTTGACATGCGTCGTGTGCGGCTTTGCTGCGTGCCCATTTGACAGTATAGCCACGCTTTTCAGGGAAAGTCGTGTACGTATCCTCCTGAAACGCGGCAAAGAAGCGAGCATTGCCTTGCGCAATTGGTCGACTCCTGCCCAATATGTGGTGGCTTGGCCCGATTCAATGTCTTGCCCCGAGAACGTGGCGTAGTCGGCTTCCCGGCCAAGCTGGATCAAAGCCTGGTCATCTGTGCCGAGTTGACGGGCGATGGCACCGGCCTGATCTCGACGAGTGCCCTTGGCTGTGATGCCGCTTTGCTCGGCAAGCATGCGTATGGCATTCCAACCTGCTGCCACACGGGCTTTCGGACTGCCATGCCGCCGCGCTCGTGCCAGCAGTATGGCCTTGAACATCAGAATCAGACCGCAGGCGATGAGTAGGGTCCACAATGGGCTGCCGTACAGGGCCACCTTGCGGGTCACTCGCCAGAACCGCGCCCAGAACAGGTTGGTCGGCGAATCATCGGCGTCGGCGCCGGCCAATGAGCTTTGGCCCTTGGCTTGCGTCTGATCGCGCAGCGGATCGGTCAACGGCACTGGTGGTTGCCGGACCAGCGTCTGCGGATTCGGCGGCGTCAGGTTCTGGTTTTCATCAGGCATCTTGGTCTCCTTGGGCGTCGGATAGAACGCCACCCATCCCAGGCCCTGCAATTTGATTTCCACCCAAGCGGTGACATCGTTGCCGGTGAATTCGATTTTGGTGCCATTGCCCGAGGTCTTCTCCGTGCGGGCATCGGTGATTTCGCCATCCTCGTTTTTCGGCAGGAAGCCCAGGACCACACGGGAGGGCAGTCCCAGATCACGAGCCATCAGTGCCATGGCGGAGGCATATTGCTCGGAGTCGCCCACCATGGCCGTGCCTGCCAGCAGCTTGTTGATGCGGTAGTTGCCATGGCCGGCATCGGAGGGATGGTCGCCTTCAAGTCCATGAGAGAACCATCCGGAGTCTTTCAATGTGTCAGCCAACGCCGTGGCTGCGGCACCGCCCGAGGACTGCCCGCCGGCAATGGACGTGGCCAGTTTGCTGGCCGAATCGGGAACATCCTGGGCTTCTGGTTGGGTGATGCGGGCCGCAGCCGCACTGCTGATCTGCTTATCGGTGGGCTTGCGGGCGATAATGCCGGATTCGGTATAGGTGAGGCCTTTACGCGTGCCGGCGGGAATAATGGCGGAATCGGTATCCGTGTTGTAGTAAAACGTGTCATTGCCGTTGTCGGCATCGTTGGCGAAGCCCACGCCGGTGGCCGCTCCCGCCAGCGGCAGCCAGGTGTCGGTCAGTTCCTGATCGACGGTGAAGGTCGCAGTGAAGGATTTACCCTGCTCATCCGCCTTGATCGTGGTGCCCACGCGATGATAATTCGAGGAGTCCGTGGCTTCGGAAGAATCGGACAGGTTCCATACTGTGCCATCGAATCGATCCATCACCGCAAGTTTGACCGGTGTTCCGGCCGGCAGATTATGAACGGTCAGCAACACGTCTTTTTTGTGGTCCTTGATATAGGATCGCATGCCGCTGAGCGGGCTGGTGTAATCGTAGGGGCTTAACGGCGGATCGTAGCGGTCACGCAGCACGAAACGGTCCTGTGGCACCAGCAACGTGCCCCCGAAAGCAAGGCCGGCAGCGAGCACGACGATGATCAGCGCGGATATCCAGCGCCCCCCTTCCAGTAGTTCAAGACGCCAAGACAGCCAGATAATCAGCAGCAAGGCAAAGGCAATACCGCAGATGGCGCGTTGCCAGCCGCTGTCTGTGCCCAGCAGGGCACATACGGCCACGGCCGCCGCAAGGGGCAGCACTCCCACCAGAGACAACCATGCGTTGGCATTAATGGCAAACACGCCGGTGAAGAACGTAAGCCACAGGCCGATGGTCCATACCGCCATCAGCACGCCGTCTTGCGTGCCCAGAGGCGGATCGACGGAAATAATGTACTTGAACGAGCCAAACGTCATTTCCCAACCTGAACTCAAGGTCTTCAAGGTGGGAATCACGTAATGGGACGTAGTGGAACTCAGCGTTACCACCGGGCCGATGATGAATTGGGCAAACGCCAGAAACACGATTTGCCACCACAGTCGCAACGCCGGCAACATGCCCGCCAGAGCGATGATCGCGCCCAGCAAGGTGGCCGGTACAGCGGCAATCGCCCAAGTGGCCACGCCGCCGTACACGTCGATGAGATTGGCTTGCGCCAGCAACATCATCGCCGCTATGAGTACGAGGCTGGCGATTCGTTTGCCCCACGGCTGGCGACTGAGGCCCATGCCGCGAAGCACATTGCCTCTGGTCATCCAGATAACCGAATGTGTGGAGTCGGCCCAGGAGCCGGTGGTGGTGGAGGTCCCGGTGTACGTGCCGGAGGAAGTGCCGGTGTATGTGCCGCTCGATCCGGCGTACGCAGCGGTATTGGTATTGGTGATACTGGACTGGTCGAAGGTCATGCGAGCACCCCCATGATCAGCGGGAGATCATCGAGGTCGCCGATGGTGGCCAATGTGAAGTTGGCGAATCTTCTGATGCCGCGATTGGCGCCGGCGCTGGCCTGCAATACCACGCAGCTGGCCGATCGGGGCAAGGCCAAGGTCATGCGCTTGATTTGCTCGATGTCTTTCAGCGATCCAACAGTGAAAAAATAGAACGAAGCATCAGGACTGTGCTTCAGCGTGCCCTCGGCGAGATTCGGATTATCCTCACGATCAGGCTCTATGGCACTGGCGTTGTCGAGGAACTCCATGGCGTTGCGCGGCTGGCCGTGCGCGTTGCCCGCGTGGCAGAACAATGGACGATCCTGCAGCAGGCATTTGACGCCGATGGAGGAGTGGATGGACACCGCCATCTCGAATTCCTCGCCGTTGACGTATTCGTCCGGGTTCACGCTGATGGTCACCGAGGTGTCGGTGCGGCGCGTGGCCTCATATTGGCGAATCATCAACGTGCCGGTTTTCGCGGAGCTCAGCCAGTGGACGTTACGCACGTCGTCGCCCGGCTCGTATTCGCGCAATCCGTAGAAGTCGAGATCATCATCCACGATCTGGCCGGATGGTTGGCCTTCCAGGTCGCGGGGCACGCCGGCATTCAGAGTATCGAGACGCACGGTACGAGGGTGGATGAATACGGTGATGCGGTCGGCCAGCTCCTTTTCGTGACGCACCAGACCGAACGGGTCTCCCTTGCGGATGCGCAATGGGCCGATGGGCAGTATTGCGCGCGATACGGTACGGAACTCCACATCGGTTTGCTTGGATTGCCCGGGAGCCAGCATGGGGATGTTGAATCGTTCATGCGCATCGCCGATTGGCAGATATCCGCGTGCCGTGGTCGTCGGCGTTCTGCCGGTGTTGTCGATGCCGACGATAACGGATACGGTGTCTCCCACGGTCACGCGATGATTGGATACGACGATGGACGCGTGGAAGCGTGTGTTGCCGAGGGAAAGCACGATTGCCGCGAGCATCATCACCATCGCCACGATGCCGAATACGAGCAGCTCATACCAGCCCAGAAACGGGAACGCAATAAGGCATGCGATGCCTGCGCCCGTTACCGCCCAGCCCAAGGGCGAGACGTAGGATGCGAAGAACCGTCTGATGCGTCTTACCGCGCGCTTGAACATGCGTTCAGCGCGCCGGCGACGGCGTAATGCGGCGGATGTAGATGCCATGGTCGGATACCTTTCCGGGCCCTATCAGGAACCGATGGTGGGGGAGGGAACGTCTTCGAGCACCTGTGCGATCAGGCTTTCCGGAGTCGCGCCATCGAAGGTGGCTTCCGGAGTCAGCGTGATACGGTGTGCGAGCACGGCCACTGCAAGGTCCTTGACGTCATCCGGCACCACGTAGGCACGGCCATCGGCCGCGGCCCAGATACGGGCGCATCGGGTCAGTGCCAAAGCGCCACGCATGGAGGAGCCGACCGTGATCTTCTCGTTGTGGCGGGTCGCCTCGACGAGCCTGACGATGTATTCACGAATCGCATCATCCACATAGATTTCGGTGGCCACCTGACGCAGCCGCATGACATCGTCACCGCTCAGCACCGGGGAAATGGTCTGCGCACGGTCGGTGATATCGACCTGCTTGAGGATATCGACGGACACATCATGGCCCGGGTAGCCGATTGACGTCTTGATAAGGAATCGGTCCATCTGCGCCTCAGGCAGCTTATAGGTACCGAGCTGCTCGATGGGGTTCTGGGTTGCGATCACGATAAACGGCTGCGGCACATCATGTGTGACGCCGTCAACGGTGACTTTCTGCTCTTCCATAACCTCCAGAAGTGCGGACTGCGTCTTCGGCGATGCACGGTTGATCTCATCGGCCAGCACGATGGAGGCGAAAATCGGGCCTTCGCGGAACTCAAATTCTCCGCGCTTCTGATCGTAGAAAGTCACACCCACCACATCCGAAGGCAGCAGATCGGGCGTGAACTGAACACGCTTGAAACCGGTGGAAATGGAATTGGCCAAGCCTCGGGCCAACTGGGTCTTACCGGTGCCGGGGTTGTCTTCAAGCAGAATATGGCCACCGACCATCAGTGCGGTGACGCATTGCTTGATAGGGATGGTCTTGCCGATAACCACCTTGGAGACATTTTCGACCAGCGCATTGAAGGACTGCTGGAAATCCCGGACCTGAGCCGTGGGCTGGGGCAGTAGTCCGGAATTGATGCTGGCGGGCAGTGCCGATGCGGCTGCTTGCGCGGCTTTGCTCGACTGACGCTGCGGCTGTGATTGCGGCTGGGATTGCGCGGTGGCCTGCTGCGGGATGGCTGGCGTCGATCCCTTGCGCGGCTTGAGCACGGTGCTGTCATCGCCCGCAGGAATGGAGGCGGCATCAGTAGTAGGAGACGGCTTTTCTGACGGCGCTTGTGACGGCCGCTGCGGCAGGTTAGGCAGCGCAACGGACTGCGGCGCCGACTCGGTGCTTGGGGTCGTGCCGGTGTGTGGTGCGGATGCCAGGTGCGTGGCGTCGGACAAGTGCGTGCTGTCGGATAGCTGCGTGCTGTCGGACAGACGGGTCGTGTCAGACAACTGCGTCGCGTCATCGATGTTCTCGCTCATGGATGTTCTCCTACTGCTTGTGAATGGTGGTTGACGATATTGGGGTATTGCCGAAACCAAGAATCCAGGGGTTCTTGGCCAAAGTGGTGACATCGGTACCGGATTTGAGCGACTTGGTCCCCTCCGAGGAGTCAGAGGGACGTGTGCCCGCGACGCTGCCTCCGTCCGCAGTGTTGTCGAGACCGGAGTATCCCGGCCCGCCGGTGACTTTGACGCTCCACGCGTAGTTGCCATCGGCGGCCACGGCCAAGTCGGTGACATCCAATGGCTGGCCGGAGTTCCACGTGAACGGTTGGCCATTGATGATGATTTGTACAGTGGCCGACTTGCCATAGACATCAACCGAACCGCCGGTGACGTTAATGACGTGAGCGTTGTCTGACCAGCGCAGCTCCTGCGGTTTGTTGATTACAGCCTTCTTCTCATAGGTGTAAGGAGCGCCATTGTGCGGGCCTCCGGTGACGGCGTCGCTGGTAGCGCCGTTGAACACCTGTTGCACCGATGCGGTGTTGCATTTGGCCCAAGGACTCATTCGGAAGTCGAGTGAGTTCCGGTTAGTAGCTGTACCGGAATCGATGCCATCGGCAGTCACGCTGTAGGACTGCGCATGTCCCTGCTTGGTCCAATGCACGGTGCATGTACTGCCGGATCCGGTGGTGTAGACGTCAGTGGGCGGCTGGACCTTGTACTGCGGGACAAAGCTGCTCTTGCCCGTGCCGGAGGAAGCATCGCGCTGCGGCACCACGGTGGCCGTTACGGTGATTTCCCGGGTGTTCAAATCGTTCTCATTGATATCGAACGTAGCGCCACTGTCACTGCAATCGATGGTGTCCTTGACGTCTCCTCCCAAGGAAATTCGCCGGCAGCCGGCATTGCGGTTATTGCCGAGAGTGACTTTCGCCGTTACCGTGGTGTCGTCGTTCGACAACGCAATGTTCGGCGCATCCGGGTCTCCCCAGATCTTCTCTGACGGCGATGCGGCGGACTCGGCACTCCAATTGATTTTGTTATGGGCTTTGACGGTCGCCGTAATGGCGGTGCCATCGGAAATGTCGTTGTTGTTGAACGTAAACGACAGCTCGGTGGCCGTATTGCCGGTTTCCTTGGTCTGCGGAGCACCTGCACCGGTGACGGTCACTGAATAGTTGTCGACGGCGCTGAAATCACCGCTCGGCGCTTTCCACGTCACCCTGGCGGTTTTATTGCCACCTGTGATCGTAACATCGGTGGGAGCGGACGGCACCTTGTCCGGTGTGGCTTCGACGGCGGTGGACGGCTTGGACCAGCCGACGTCATTTCGCGCGGCGACGGTGAAGGAATAGGTTTTGCCGTTCTTCAGACCAGTGACCTGGCATGAGGTGACGGTACCGCAATCCTTCTCTCCGGTGACGGCACCGGTCCAACTGACCTTGTAGTTGGTGATCGGGCTGCCATTGGCGGCACCGGGCGTCCATGTGAGGCTGACCGCGCTGTCCTGCGGTTCCCCGGCTACGGGGGAGAGCAGTGGCGGCTCGGGCTTGTCGATCACGGACACGGTAATCGATGCGGTGACTTCACGATCCTTGGACTTGGTGCCGTCTTGCACGGTGACGAGCACGGTGTTCGTGGAAGCACCTACATCGGATGCGACGGCGATGGTGATGTTTCCGGAGGCATCGCATCCGGCGATGGTGAGTTTGGCGGCGTCATCCGCCTTGCAGCTGATGACGGTCAGCGAGGAATCGGGGAACGGATTGTACGCGCCGGTAAGCACGTTCACGGCATCGCTGGCACCGGCCTTGATCTTCAACGTCTTGTTGCCGACGCGTGTCAGCGGACGGGTCGAAGACACTACGCGCACGGTCACACCGGCATTCACGGTGCCCGCGCCGTATGCGATTTGCACGGGAACGGACGCGGTGGTGCCAGGAGCGGCATCCTTGGTGGCGGAAACCTGCAAGCTACCGGAACGGGACAGGTTTGCGGTGATTTGCCTGGATGATGAGCTTCCACCGGAATACGTGTATTGCTTTTCGTCGTCATACACGCCGGACGGTGCATGGGTGAGCGCCGTCAGATCAACGGTCTTGGGGTCCGCGCCCGCCTCGACATCAATAGTGGAGGACGAGAACGTGGGCGGCGGCACATCGCGGCCTATCACCGTGATCTGGAGAGTGATCACTGCGGAATTGATGATCTTGGTCTTATCCGATCCCTGCTTGCCATCCACAGCGGTAAAGGTAATGGAGGCGGGGCCTGCGTAGTCTTTTGCCGCAGTGAACTTCAGGGTCTTGTCGTTCACGTAGAAATCGGAGTTGGAAGCCTTGGTGGCGCTGACGGAATCAGCGCTTTCGATATACGGTTCCTTGCCGGCGCCGACGCGGACATAGTCATTGATGTTGATTTCAATGGTCTCGCGCGAGTTGACCTTCAATTCCGGTGCCTTGGGACGCAACGTGGGCGGAAAGACACCATAGGCCGGTACCTGGATGAACGCGGTGGAGGTGATGTTGTATTTCGTATTGGTCACCGTGTAAGGCACGGCTCGCGCCTGTGACGTCAGGTCGACGGTGATGGTGGTCGAATGCTCGCCGCCCTTGACGTGAGCGTGAGCGCTGGCGGAGGGATGCACGCCGACCTTGAGCTCATTGGCTGTGCCGGAAGGATTGGCGATCCACTGGGAAACATCCACATCCACGGACTTCTTATCGATGGTGGCGGCGGACGGCACGCGATAGTCGTAGGCGGTAGGCGGCTCGATGGCGGCACTCGGATCCACGTTTACCGTGAGGGTGGCCGTATCGGACAAGCCGGCCTTGTCTTTGACCGTGTAGGCGATATAGTCGGTGGTGGCGCTGTCGGGCGTGGTGAAGGAGAGCATATTGTCTTTCACGCTCACCCCGTCGAGACCTTGGACCTCGACATGCTTGTCGACGGTCAGATTGGTGTTGTCGCCGGAGATGTCGTTCTGCGCGACCGGCACGGTTGCGGCCGTATTGGGCCTCAACGTGATTTCGTCATCCCTGGCGTATACGCCGGAGTCGGACGATCCTTGGAATACGCCCACGCGGATCTGCGCCTGTGCGCGCTGACCGGTCCAATCCTCCACGGCATAGGAGAAGGTGTCGGTGCCGGACGAATCCGGATACGCTTCATAGACCAAGTAGTCGGAACCGACTTCGGATATGCGGCCCAGCGTGGGTGCCTTGTTGCCCAGACCCAACAGCTGATCGTCGTCGCCATCCGTGTCTATGCCGGTCAGTGTGATGGGGATGCGGACCTTCTGCCCGGCGGCAACCTGCGCTTCGGCGTCATGCGGGGTTGGCGCGGCCTTGCTCGCTGCGTCGCTCTTATGCACGGTAATGGTGATATTGGCGGAAGCCACATTACCCAGATTGTCTTCAACCGTATAGGTGATGGGGAAGTTGCCGGTCTCGCTGGATGCTTGGTAGCGGACCGTGTCTCCAGAGACGAAGGCCAGACCCTTGAACGTCCCCTTGTCGTATTGCAGGTTGTTCTTGAGTTTGACCGTGGTGCCATCCGAGTAGGCCACATGGTCAAGCACATCCACGGACACGATGCCGTCGGTACGCACCTGGGCATTGATATTGCTGGCCTTGGGCACTGAATTCGAGGTGGCCAGAGCCGGCGGCTGCAACACGATGGTGCCCTTGGCGGTTCCGGAGGCGTTGGCCACGGTGTAGGTAAGGGCGACGGGCTTCGTGGGCACCTGACGCGCGGTGATATACACGCGCTTATGGCTGACGAGACCAACCTTGATGCCGGAGTCGGCCGGTGCGCTCACCGTGGTGACGGACAGCACACCGCCCATCGGATCGACGTCATTGGTGAGCGGCTCCACAATGGCGGTATTATCCGCGCCAAGCAGGGCGACATCGTTGGCGGCAACCGGTTTGGCGGCCTCGCCGGTGGCAGGCTGCACCTCGACTCGAGCCAATCCGGTGGCCGGAATCGAACCTTGAGTAATGATGTAGGGCACATAATAGGTGCCGGGATTGGTGGCCTTGAACGTCAACGACATATCCGCCGCATTGGTGGTCGTCGAAGCGCCGTTGGGCGTATCCACCTGAGTCAGTTGTGCCGGCTGCAAGGAAGTGCCATGCACATAAGAGGACAGCTTGACGACGGTATCCGTGTTGGGAACGGTGGTTTTCGCTACCGGGTCGATGACCGCGGCCAAGGTGTTCGCGGGCTTGACCGAGAAATACACCATGCCGGTGCCGGTTGCCGTGCCGTCGGAGACGGTGACCTCGACGCCCACACGTCCCGACGCCAGCGCACCGGTGTTGAACGTAAGCTGGCCGTCGGCTCGGGTGGACACCTGCACCTGGTCGGTGTTCTGGGCCACAGCGGAGACCAGAGTGAGCGGGTCTCCATCCGGATCGTTGAAGCTGCTCAGCGCATTGGCGGTATAACTGGCTCCCTGCTCCACATCGATCTCGGGAGGAGTGTCGAACTGTACGGGAGCGTGGTTGCCTCCATCATTCAGGGTTACGGTCACCGTGGCGGAAGAGGTCTGGCCGCGACCATCGGAAATATCGTAAGTAAAGGTAACGGTGCCTGCGGATGCGGCGGAGGCATCGAGTTGCAGATACCGGCCGTCGTAAATCGGCGAAATGGTGACGTCTTTGTTGTTTGGTGCGCCAACCTTGGTGATTTTCAGTACGGAACAATCGGTCTGCTCGTCATTGCGCAGCGCGTCGAGAATCTGTTCCGAACCGGCTCGTGCGCCGATTTCATCATCCTCGGCTTTGATTTGGCCGGATTGTGCGGAACAGGTCTTGGAGAAGTCGTGGTGGTTGTTGGCCGAGTCGTTGTTCTGCTGTTCTTTCTCGGTCTGCTCGGTCTGTATTTTGTTCCACTGTATTTTGATGACTTTGGTGGAATCCTCAGGGTTCCACACATTGCCGTTAACCGTGTCGTTGAGCACCACAAGGCGATGGTTGGTGCGGAACACCAATTCGGAAGTAGTATTGACGGATTCGAGGGTTTGCGGCTTGACGCTGGTATCCGTGGGGGAGCAGGCGCGAATGTAGTTGCTGGCCTTCTGGCTCCAAGCCGAGTACACGCAGCCCTTGGACGATACCGGTCGTGCTGGATTCGCCTTGCCCCCGTTGGCTATGAAATTCGCCTTGGCATTGGACTTCAACGGGATAAGCGCAAGGCCTCTCGGCGATGCCGCGGCCACCCAATCGGACTGTATGTCATCGGTGGGAGGCTCCTGAAGGGTGAGGGTGCCGGTCGTGTCGACATCGACGCGGCCGCCCTTGAATATGACGGTTTTGCCGGTTGCGATTACCGGCGTGCTCCCGATGACGGTAAAGCTTTCAACGGTCTGCTGCTTGCCGTCGGTCAGCGATTCGAGGGTTTTGGCCTTGGCGCTGCTGGGATTGTCAAGACGCAGCACCATACCGTCGGATGGACGGTATCCGTAGACCTTGCCATCGTGGGTTACTGCGATGCGCCCGCCCTCGCCCAGCTTTATTTTCGGATCGGAAGTGGTGGGGGTCACGGAATCAAGGTTTTCCGACAAGCCGGTCCACACATTGCCGGTCTTCTCGTTGATCAGGGCTGCGGTATCCCCGCCGACCACAGTGGTGGTGTTGGCTTTGATGTCGGTCTTGACACCGGTGCTGACCGTGGATGCCTTGATGGTGGAGGCTTTGGTCGTTTCGGTCAGGATGGTGTCGCCATTATGCTGTGCGATGTCGAATCGTGGGGCGGAGGAGGAGACGCCGGCGTCGGCCTCCTTGTTCTTTACGTTGAATCGTGCGGCCTTCTGGTTTTTCAGCGAAGTGACCCATACGGTGCCATCGTCCAGTTGCACATGGCGGCGCGTGACGGTGCTCATGATCACCGCGCCGGCAACAAGTCCCAGAAGCAGCAGGAGCGTGATTACGGGAACCGTCCACGTATGCCCTCCGGAGGGCATAAGGCGGCGCAAAGCCGCGCTGATGCGTCGGCGACGATCGTATGACTGGGACGATGTGGCCATCTGAACTCCCTGACCCCTGTTTTCTCTGGTTGCTGGTGTAATGACAACGCTTTACGGTTCCAATACCTGCCGTTCCTGTTGTCCATTTGGTGAATTCGCCGCTGCTGGGCGCACGTCTGATGCGATACGCAATGCCAGGGTGGCATGCCCGGCAGTGGCGAGCGGATCATTCTTGCGGCTTGGCCGCACAGGCGATGGCGGGGCTGACGGACATCTGGCGGTTCTTGCGCACAATGGACACCTGAATGCAGGTCTGCGAGCCTTCCTGCGCGTTGACGGTCACCGTGGGATCTGACGTTGTGACGGTTTGCGCGCTCTGGTCGGTATTGCTGCCCTGCACTATGGCCCACGCATAGGTATCACCGCTTTGCGGGTCTGGATTCGTCCAGGCGAACGTCACGGATGACCCATCCGCCGCATAGGTGCCGTTCAGATTCTCCGGGGAAGGAATCTGGGCGTTCGCGGTATCGGTGATCACGTCATCCTGATTATTGCGGTTGGTGTCATCATCCTTGGTGCCGGGCGTCGCCACCTGTTTGGTATCTGATCCAGTGGCGCTGTCCATGCGGGGAACGACCACGAAGGCGAATATCAGTGCCGCTGCGGTGATCGCCGCAAGTATACCGACGGTAATACCCACCGGTTTGACCCATCGCCGTGACGAACGGGTGATCTGATCTCGCTGGTCCGTGGCCCGGCGCCGACGCTCGATGTCTTTGGGATAGGCCGGCATCCCTTCCACGGTAACGGGAGTGGCATGCCCGAAATATGCGAATTGCACACGCTGCATGGCACGTGCGAACTCCAACGCGGAGTAGTACCGCTGGTCGGGGTCCTTGTTCAGGGCCCGGCGCAGCACCGCTTCCACATCGGCCGGCACGTCGGGGCGGTTGAGGCGAGGCAATGGCTGGTTGACGATCAGCGAAATCAGTTCCGATTGCGAACGCGGGTGATAATCGTGCTGGAATGGCGAGCAGCCGACGAACATGGCGTACAGGGTGGCCGCCAGTGAATAGATGTCGGCGGCTTCCGAACCATTGGTCAGATGCTGAAGCACCTCAGGCGGTGCCCACGGCGGCGAGAATCCGGTTTCGGTGCGGTCATACACATCGGTGGAGATACCGAAATCACCCAGAACAGGCAAGCCCTGCGAGGTGATGAGAATGTTGCTGGGCTTGATGTCGTGATGGATGATATTGCTGCGATGCGCGGTGAACAGCGCGCTTGACAGCTTGATGCCGAGGTCGAGTACCTGCTCGCAGGTCATGGACCGGGCCTTCATGATGCTGTTGTAGGTGCCGCCCGGCGCATATTCGATAACGATGTAGCCATGGCCATCGGAGGTGACGCCGGCACCATATACCGGCAGAATGTACGGGTGGGATGACAGCTTGGCCATGAAGTTGGCCTCGCGGTTGAACAGGGCAGCGGCCCGTGGGTCAAGGGTTTTGGCGCTGGCCTTTACCGCCACCGGGCGTGCGGGCATACGCTGGTTATATAGGTACACCGTGGCGGTGGCACCGCTTCCCAACATCTGGACGAAATCATATCCGGGCAGCTTCGGCGGTCTCATCGGAATGTTGTCCATCTGTTCCCTCCCTCCTTGGAAAATGCGCTCTCCCTGCATTCGTTCTACAGGATACCGTCAAGGGTACGATTCTTCGTCGGGTTCGGTAAAATTTTTCCCTCTGTGACGGTCGGGTTTAGGCTGGAGCCATGATGACGAGACTTGAACCTGGAACAGTGCTGGACGGCATCGACCGTGATGGAGCGGCGAGGCTGATTGTCGGCACGCCTGGAAGCGGCAAAACTGAATTCGCCTTATCGGTGTTGATGGCGGGGCTGCGCCGCTACGGTGGCACGCAGGCGGTAATGGCCGTATCCGGCCGTGTGGCCGCCGACGCATTGGGCAATCGGGTGATTCGTGAGCTCGGGTTTTCCGTGCAGGCCAGGCCGGTCACCACGCTGGGTGCCGTGGCATTCCGGGCCATATCGGCTTCGCGCGAGGGAACTGGATTGCCGTCGCCTCGATTGCTGAACGGTGCGGAACAGGATGCTTTGCTGCGTCAAGTCATGGCCGTGCATCTGCGCCATGCCGTAGCGGGAGATGATTGCGGCACCTGTGATTTGCTGCGCGTCTACTTTGCCCAGGATGACTGGGCGAGACTCATACGCGATGCCGGTGCCGGCGAGATGCCCGGCTCGGCCGCTTCCGCACAATCAAGCCTCTCGCAACAAGGGTCGGATTCGCCGTCTCCGACGTCGGCAGGCGGCTCGACCAGCGCGGATAGGTTCACGCGAGGTATTTCAGATGCGTTTATCAGCCAGTTGCGCGATATGCTGGCCCGATTGGATGAGCTCGGTGTAGGCGTTCACGAAGAGCCACGTCTCTTGGACGCCGTGACGGAGGACGCGCGATTGTCGGTGCAATGGCGTTTGGCTTTCGCGTTGCGCCGTGAATATATTGCAGCCCAAAGCGCGGTATATCCGGGGCAATACCGTTTGGATGCCTCGTATTTGCTGGTGGCAGGCGCTCGTGTGGTGCGTGAGGCATTCGCCGCCGATCACGCGGATGATTCCGACCGGCCTATGTGTGTGGAGGCGTTGGGCTTGCCCCGGCTGCTGGTTGTGGATGATGTTCAAGACACCACGCTGGCCGGCATGCGCTTCTTGGAGGAGTTGGGGAATGCCGGCGTCAAGTTGGTGCTGGTCGGCAACCCGGATGAATCGGTGCAGACCTTCCGCGGATCGTATCCGGAATATCTGATGCGCCGTGCCGTGGAAGGGCGGCTGAAGGCCAAGGAAGAACAGCTGGTTGGCGGCAGTGCCGTCGCTGATCAGTCGCACATGACGATGGCTGATGTGATCGCGTCTCGTATTTCGCTGTCGATTCCCTCGCCGGAAGACGAGCCGCTGCCTCCGGCCGAGCGTCCCGGCAAGCTGACCGCCATACTGGGCGGAGTCGATGCAGCGAATTATCAGGCGGACGGCACGGTGACCGCCGGCCTGTACCGATCCTCACGTGAGGAGCTGGATGATGTGGTCTGGCGCATCAAGCGGGCGCATCTTGACCGGCATATTCGGTGGAACGACATGGCGGTCATCACCCACGACAATGCCGCCGTGCGGCTGTTCGGCGAACGACTGCGCCGAGATGGTGTACCGGTGCGGTATTCGTCGGTCACCCGTCCTTTGAAGGACGAGACTTTCGTGCAGGGATTGTTCGCGCTTGTGGAGCTTGCCCGATTGCGTGCCGAGGGGATGGCGGAATGCCAGATGACGTTGGCTTCCTGCGCGGCATATATAAGGACTAGAGTGGCCACGTTGATGAACGGCCCGTTGGTGAGTGCCGGGGCCAAACCCGGTCAGGGGCGTCCCGCAAGGCTTGCGCCGATCGAATCGGCCATGGGGTCGTTGGAGTCGCTGGCGCATCTCGCCACGGATGATGCCATGCTGACCTCTCTGACGACGGCATGGGAAACATTGCGTGAAACATACCATGAAACACGGCGTGAAACAGGTCGTGAAACATCCTCGTCAGTGGTTTCGACGTCAGCGGTTTCGTCGTCAGTGACTTCGTTGCCAGTGTCTGTCGAAATACTCGGTGAACCGTCCGGCGATGACTTGGCCTTTGGCGTTGACGCGCTGTACGTGATGCTTGCCATTGATGATGCCGCCGCGCCGGCGCAGGCTGCGCTCGCATCCATCCACGCGGTGCTCGGCAACGACCCTCAGGCCCGCGCTTTTGCGAACCTGTGGCATCTGGTGGGCAGCGTTGCTTCCGGCTTGGAGCGGCTGCCGGCAAGCCAGCGCGTACAGCCGCGCTATGCGCTGTCTGTTGCGTGGAACGCCACCGGTCTGGCACCGGTCTGGCAGCGTGCGGCATTATTCAACACGGCAGAGGGGCGTACGGCCAATGACCGGCTGGACGCGGCAATGCGCCTGTTCCAGTTCGCCGATGATTCCACCGCCAGTCGAGACATCACGTCATTCATGGCACAGGTTCGGGGCATGGAAGTGCAGGCCGATTCCTTGGCCCACATAGGACCGGTGGAAGACGCGGTGACATTGACTACGCCGGCAGGCGCGGCCGGACGCCACTGGGAATATGCGTGGATACCGGTGGTCCAGCAAGACGTGTGGCCGAACCTCGCCGGGCGCAACACCATGTTCGGTGGTGAAGACCTTGCCGAGCTCGTGCTGAGGGGAGCGCTTGAAGAAAGCGACAAAACCGGGCATGATCCGCGGTTCGCGGCTGTATTGTCGGGCGAGAAGAAGAGTTTCCTGGTCGCGCTGACCCGTGCACGGCGAATCATGATCAGCGCGGTATGGAACGACAGCATGAGCCCCTCGGACTTTCTCTTCGGGTATCTGCCGGAATACTATCCGCGCAACCGGCAACAGGCGCCTTTCACCACAGTGGGGGCACATGCGGGATTCGCCGAATATGATCTGGCCGGATTGGACGCCGACCCACGTGGGTTGGTCAGCGCCGCCCGCGCGGTTCTGGCCACTGCTCAACCGCAGCAGGCTGCCGCAAAGGACGCCGCGATTGCGTTGACACTCCTGTTAGAGCATGGTGTGCGCGCCGCAAATCCGCAGAGCTGGGCGTTTGTGGAATCGCCGGCCCAATCGGATAGCGCGTCATCTGGCGATGCCTCATCTGACAGTGCCTCATCTGACAGCGCATCATCTGGTGGTGTACAGTCTGACGGTATCCAAACAGGGAAAGGCAAGACGGATGCGCAGGCCGCACCCATGGTCACCTTATCTCCATCGGCGGTCGACAGCCTATGGGCGTGCCCGGTGTGCTGGATGCTGGAGAACCGGTTCGCCGGTCCTCGCCCCAGCTCCGTGGCCACCAGTTTCGGAACCCTCATCCATGCGGTTGCGCAGCAAGGCAGCGAGGAAGGGCTGGACCATCTTTCCCACAATGCCCAGGCGTTGGCCGCACTGGGCTTGGACTCCACGGCCGGCACGGAACGTCGCATCGAGGCTGTCTCGGCACGGCTTAATGCCATCTATCAGAGCAAACGTCCTGATCCGAATGCCATAGCCGACACCCGGAACCGCTATGAGGCCACCCGTAAGGACGAGTCCGCGGCGGATACCCTGCGCAACATCGCCGATTACTTTGTGCGCAGCGACGCCGATCCGGAAACGTATCTTGGCAAGAACTCCAGCAACTTCAGCATTGGCGCATTGGCCGGTGCCGAATGCGAACGGGAGTTTGCCGCGCGTTTCGATGTGCGTGACATACTCGACGCATACAATGCCGTGCCCGGCATGCACCCAATCGGTCGGAACACGCTGGTTCGTCTGATGGGAGCACTGGTCGGAGGATGGCCGGAAGGCATGGACGATCATCTGACCGTGAGACTGTCCGGGCGCATCGACCGTATGGAAACCCGCGTACTCGCAGACGGCGGCGAATGCATTCGCCTCATTGACTACAAAACAGGCAGAACGCCCACGGTCAAACAGATTTTCAATGATTTGCAGCTCGTGTGCTATCAGCTTGGCCTCGTGTTTCCCGAAGACGGGCCGCGCGGTGCCAAGGCACTTGCCGCAATGCCGCATATCAGCCAAAGCGTGCTATTCCATGTCGGGCAGAATGCGGCACCAGCCAGAAGCTACGCTCCGGAAGGTGCCTTCCAGCCGCCGCTGTTCACTGATGGCTCGTTGAATGCCGAACCGTTCACGCCCCGATACTGGTATAAAGACCCCAACCGTTTCTTCGACATACCCGCCATAGATCCGGCTACTCCTCCCGAAGGTGTGAGTGCCGAAGCGTGGGCGCAATTCGCCGCGCTCGCCGGTACGCAGACGTTATGGTCGCTGACCATGATCGCCCGCGTATTCTATGCCGCGGCGGCCAGCAGATCAGCCATCATCGAGGCCCATCCGCAAGACACCCATATCGGATTCTGCCGTATGAAGAACGTCTGCCCTGCCTGTGCAGGCCAGATCGACACGATTTTCGAAACGAGGCAAGCATGAGCACGTTCACTCCCAGTGCGGAACAGGCCGCCATCATCGATGCGCCAGTCGATGCTGACGTATTGGTGGTTGCCGGTGCCGGTTCCGGCAAAACCTTTACGATGACCCAACGCATCATCGCGCTTATCAATCGAGGTGTGGCACCTGAACGCATCCTTGGCCTGACCTTCACACGCAAGGCCGCAGGCGAACTGCTGGAACGCGTCTCCGCCGCAGTGGCCGGTGATATGGCGGGCTCTACGACCGCCACGGTGTCTGATCGGGCATTCCTCAAGCCGGCCATTTTCACGTATGACGCCTTCTTCCAGACCATCGTGCGCCAATATGGACTGCTTGTCGGATTCGATCAGAACACGCAACCATTGAGCGCAGCCGGAGCGCTTCAACTGGCCACCGAAGTCATCGACAGTCACATGGATCTGGCGTTCAGTGAGGATTTTGGCGCCTTCTCCAGTTTGGCGAACCGTGTTCTGGCGTTGTCGGATGCCATTGGCAGTGCCATGATCGGTGCCGGCTGCACCAGCTTCGATGATGCGATCAATCGAGTACGGCAATGGGATTCGGCATTCATCAATCGATTGCAACAAGCCGTTGCAGACGAACCCATGCCCGAGGACGAGCCGAAAATCCCCAAGATCAAACGACTGAAGAAAGATACCGACGCCAGCTGGCAAGCCAAGCTCGATGACCGTGCCGAACATTTGCACGCCCGCTGCACCTATCATTGCGGTGCGCTGCTGGAGACCACACGCAAACGCGATATTCTGCTCCAGCTGGTGGAGGCCTATGCCCAAGCCAAGCGGGAACGCAATATGGCCGAATTCTCCGACTTCACCATTGCCGCGTATCAGCTTATCGAGCGCTTCCCCTCCATCGGAGAGCGTACGCGCCGCAGGTACAGCCATGTGCTGCTCGACGAATATCAGGACACCTCCACCACGCAGGCCGCTCTGCTGGCAGCACTGTTCCACGTGGATGCGTCACAGAGGTCCGCCGTCAACGCGGTGGGTGATCCGTTCCAGTCGATTTACGCATGGCGTGGTGCCAGCCCTGGTGCATTCCGTATGTTCCAGCAAGATTTCCACCTGTCTGCCGGATACAAGCCATTCCCGCTGTCCGTCACCAGGCGAAACAGCCGTATAGTGCTCGAAGCCGCCAATAATCTCACGCTGCCGTTGCGCTCCAATCCGTCGCGTCCTTCCAGCTCATTGATGCGTGAGGTCGATGTCTCATCGCTCGACCCCATGCCTGATGCCCCCGAAGGAACATTGGGAGTACTGGGCTTCGCCACGGCCGGGCAGGAGATCGACGCCGTAGTGCGTTTCTGCAAGACGGCCATCGCACGGCACCGTTCCGCAGCCGAACAACAGGAACAGATGCCGGGCGAACAGAAAGCGCCGGTCGCCGTGCTGTTTCGGTCCAAATCACATATGCCCGAATATCAGGCGGCATTGGAACAGGCCGGATTGACCACATTCGTGGTCGGCTATTCCGCGCTGTTGGAACGTCCGGAAATCCGCGATCTGATGGCGTTGCTGCACGTGGCCGCCGACCACACCGATACGGGATCGCTGATGCGCTTGCTGGCCACGCCACGATTCACCATGTCCGCAGCGGATTTGACCATGTTGGCCCGTTTTGCTGAAGAACAGAACACGGAACAACGCTTCCAAGCATTGGTGCAGGCCGGCCTTGCCCAACCGGATACACCAGCGAATGAATGGGCGGCTGTGGTGCGTGAGTACCGCGATCAGGTGGCCAATGCGGTATTCCTGCCAGACGTATTGCTACGCGGCGACCTGGTAAAACTGCTTGAACGGTTGAGCGCACACGGGCGCAACGCCATAACCCGGGCCGCGGTGATGCTCCGTCAGGTGCATGATGCCGTCGGGCGGCCACTGGGCGACGTGATTCGCGCCGGCATAGAAGCGTTGGATCTTGACATCGACACCGTATTGGCCGGTGTGCTGCATAATCCGCAGCACCGCGCCAATCCCGCTTTGGCGCATATGCCTATGGATGCGATTGTGGATTTGGTGGATACGTACACGCAAGAGATTGCCGCTGAGCAAACTCCCTCGTTGCATGGGTTCATCACATGGGTGGATCATCTGGCTTCGGTGGAGGATGAAGCCGCCAGTCTCCCTGACGCTCCGGTGGATGTGGAACTGATGACCGTACACCAGTCCAAAGGGTTGGAATGGGATGCCGTTGCGGTAGTGGGGCTTACCGCCGTCGGATTCCCCAGCAATCAGGGCGACCATCTCAAGATCGTGCTGGACGAGCACCATACGGGAGGCACCGAGCAAGGTCACTGGACCGCACCCGAATATCATGAGACCGCCGACTCCTGGCTCACCAACCCCACCGCCGTACCCGTGCCTATGCGTGCCGATGCCGGCATTCTGCCGCGATTCCCCCATGATGCCGATGTGGAAGCCGACCCCATCGCATCGTTGGCGGCTTTGGATGATGTGGAGCTTATTGATGATGAAGTGTTCGGCTCCATGCGCGAATTCGGCGATGGCGTGGAAGAAGTGGATGCATCCGGCTGGTATTTGACGCAGGCGGAGGAATATGGGCGCCGGCTGCATGCCGACGAACGTCGATTGATGTATGTGGCGCTTACCCGTGCGCGAGAAGATGCCCTGATGACCTATTGCGCCTATACGGGCGAATCCGGGCGGGACCCGTCAGTGGTGCCCAAAGGCTCTCGCGCCGCTCAGCCATCCAATTTCTGGCTTGAAGTGCATGACGCGCTCCAAGCCCGTGAACATGCGATATCGGCTCAGGACTGTGTGGAACGGCTGCAAGCCGCCAATGCCGGGAAGCCCATGCTGATCTCGGCGCAAGGCGAAGCGATTGCCACTCCCGAAGGGTTCTTTATCGGAGAGCATGCCGCGGCATACGGTGACGCCGTGGTGGGGGAGGCATGGCAGACGCCGATTACGCAGACGGATGCCGCTGTCGGATTGCCGTGGCCGGCTACCCTCAGCGACGCAGTGCATGAACAGCTGTCACGTGGCATCGATGTTATCGCCGCAGATTCCTCGTCACTTGAGCAGCACCAAGACGCCGGTCCACTGCTGCAACGGGCGCAATTGCTGGTGGACGACGCCGATTTGATGGCCGATGCCGCCAGCGGCCAGTCGCTTGATGAGGCAGTCAAAGCCAAGGCGCAACGCGTTCTGGCTGCAGGACGCCAGAACGTGACAAGCCTGCAAGCCCGCGTAGGTGGCATGAGCGAACGGGAGGAGCGCCTCTACTGGCGTAGCATTATCCGTCCGATTCCACGAATATCGTCTCCGGCGGCCGAAGCCGGCACGCAGTTCCATGCGTGGGCTGAGCAATTCATCAATGCCGGTAAGCCGGATGAAGCGGTACTGGCATATGAAGCCGAATCAAGTATGCCGCATACAGGTCAGGATGCGGGATTCGTTTCCCGGGAAGCCATGTTGGCCGATTTGGCCGAACGGGAGCGGCAATGCCGCAAGCCATCCACACGGCAGCCCGCTGTCCCACAGCCCACGGCTCAACAATCCGCATCCGCCGTATCCGCCGCCTCCGCCACTTCCATAAGTAGCGACAATGCCACCGAGTCCAAGCTGGTGGCGTGGCAGCGCAGACTGGCCGAATCATCGTGGGCCAAGCGCATCCCGGCGTGGACGGAGCGTGCCATTGTCGTGGACGTGCCGGGCGTGGGCCTAGTCAATGGCAAACTCGATGCGGTATTCATCGGTGGACTTGACCCGTCCAGCACCACCGCACGCTTTACCGTGGTCGACTGGAAAACCGGTCGTCGGCCCACCAAGCCAGACGACATCACCCGCAAACTTGCCCAGCTCGACATGTACCGACTGCTGCTGGCAGCGGTCGAAGGTGTGGAATTGGACAGTATCGACGCCACTCTCTACTATGTCAGTGAGCCCGACGAGGGCTTGCGCGAGCTTCACGCCCGTGCGAAAACCAAACAGGAAATCCTTACCGAGTTGAGCTCCGGCATTCCCGAACAATCTGACAACGACTGAGCCCAAAGGCTCATGACCTGTACAGCATCGGACGGCCTTCACCGGTGGAGAGACCTTATGCATCGCAAGGCATCTCCGACGATGAGGACGACTGGCCACGTACCGGTCCGCGGTTGAAACGCACCGCGTGACGTTGCTGGGGAACCGCTACCCTCGGATGGCACGTGTGGGCGGGCGCACGTGCCGGACAACGCACCAGTAAGGAGTTATTGTGTCCACGACTCGCGCGGTTTCGAAGTCGTCCGCTGCCCACTCGCCCTATCAGCGCCTGTTCATGCTGCCCGGAGCCAAGGCGTTCTGCCTGTCCGGTGCGGTGGCACGATTGCCGATCTCCATGATGAGTCTCGGCATCGTTCTGGCGCTCAACCATCTCTACGACAATTGGACCATCGCCGGCACCATGAGCGCCGCCTATGTGCTGGCCATGAGCTGCGTCACCCCGTTCTACGCCCGCGCCTTCGACCGTTTCGGCCAAGCCCGCGTGGGCCGGCTTGCGCTCGCCGTGCAGATCGTGGCCATGCTCGCCTTCGCCTTCGCGGCGTTGGTGCGCGTGCCGATTCCGCTGCTGTTCGCCCTGGCCATCATCATGGGTCTGACGCAGTTCTCATTCGGCGCATTGGTCCGAACCCGTTGGTCCTATGCGTTGCGCGGTGTGGAAGATGGCGAACAGCTGCTCAACACGGCCTACGCCATGGAAGCCGCCATTGACGAGATCGTCTTTATTCTAGGGCCGATTCTGGCGGCTTGGCTGGCCACCTCCGTGCATCCGGTATCCCAACTGTTCGTGCCCACCGTGGCATGCGGCATCGGCGGCACCATATTCTTCTCGCTGAAATCCACCCAGCCGCCGGTCATCGTGGAACAGGTCAGCGTGGCCGCGCACGATGACGGCAGCCCCGCTGCAAGCGAAGATGCCGACCAGCTGACCCTGCGCCAACTCAAACGCAGCGGTGCCAAGCCCAAGAGTGTATTGCTCTATGCCGGCGTACTGCCGTTGCTCGCCGTGTTCATCGTGTTCAATATGAGCTTCACGTCCTTCGACGTGTCCATTACCGCCACCATGAAATCCATGGGACTTGAGCCCTTCCTCGGTCTGCAATTGGCGATGTTCGCGGTCGGCTCGTGCATCGGCGCGCTGGTGTTCGGCTCTTGCCAACTCAAAGGCTCCCATTGGGCGCATATGGTGATGTTCCTGTCGCTGCTGACCGTCGGCTACGTGTTCTTCCGGTTGTCAATGGACAATCTCATCCTGCTGGGCGTCTTCGAAATCCTCGCCGGCCTGACCGTCTCGCCGACGTTCGCCACCGGCAACCTCATCGTCAAGGATCTGGTGCCGGCGGAATCCCTGACCGAAGGACTGAGCTGGGTAACCACCGCAGGCACGGTCGGCACGTCGATCGGCTCGTCCGTGGCCGGCATTGTGCTTGACGCCTCCAACCCTCATGTGGGCATGATGCTGCCATTCATCTTCACGCTGGCGTCCGTGCCATTGGCGTTGGCCGGATGGGCCTTGGCCAAGCGGCGTGGGTGAAACGGGATCGGGCTACGCCCGATGGATGGTTGGCGGCTTCGCCGGGGTCTCTCCCTCAGTCCGCTTCGCGTCCAGCTCGAACGCAATTAATGATGGCTTTCAGCCAACTGAATTATTGCTCACTGTCGTTCGCCCTCACCTAAAAACGCCTCCGGCGTTTTCTTCACGGTTCGGCTCATCAGAGGGAGCTCGACTTCACGGTTCGGCTCGTCAGAGGGAGCTTGATTCTGTGGACGGGGTATTGGCGTGAGGGCTTGGCGGTGATAGGCTGATTGCCGATTGGAAAACGTCCCGGGTACATTGCCGGGCAGGTACGGGTAGACAGGGAAGAAGACATGATCAAGGTTTCGGTGGTCGGAGCAAAGGGCCGCATGGGCTCGCACGTGGTCGAAGCGGCGAACAACGCCGAGGATACGCAGCTGGCGCTCGCATTGGATGCCGGCGACGACCTGACCCAGATCACCACCGACAACACCGATGTGGTCGTCGAATTCACCGTGCCGTCCGTCAGCCTGAACAACGTGCTGACCCTGATCGGCCAAGGCGTGGACGTGGTGGTCGGCACCACCGGCTGGACCGACGAGAAACTCGCCCAGATCAAATCCGCCATCGCCAACGGTCCGAAGCCCGAAACCCAGAAGGTCTTCATCGCACCTAACTTCGCGATCTCCGCCGTACTGGCCGACTACTTTGCCACCAAGGCCGCGAAATACTTCGAATCCGCCGAAGTCATCGAACTGCACCACCCCACCAAGGTGGACGCCCCCTCCGGCACTGCCATCCACACCGCCCACGGCATCGCCGAAGCGCGCAAGGCCGCAGGACTCGCCCCCGTGCCGGACGCCACCGAAACCGATGGCGGCTCACGCGGCCAGGTGGTCGACGGCATCCACGTGCACGCCGTGCGTCTGCGCGGCCTCAACGCCCACGAGGAAGTGCTCTTCGGCAACGCCGGCGAGCAGCTGACCATTCGGGCCGACAGCTTCGACCGCACCAGCTTCATGCCCGGCGTCCTGCTTGCCGTGCGCAAGCTCGCCGGCGACGCTCCGGCTGGCCTGACCATCGGCCTCGACCACTTCCTCGACCTGTAATCGACCCGCAGTCGACCAGTAGTTGCCCCCGCATTTCAGGCAGGGAAGCGCGCCGGGACGCGCATCACGGCATTGCCACCGGCTCCGGCCATAATGCCACGCATTCAGCAACAATCAAGGTACGTAGTATAAGAGTCCACAATGGGAAGTACGGTAAACACTATGAGCGAGCATGACATGCACCTTCTTGATTCAGCACCTTTCGGCCGCATTCTGCCGGCTATGGTCACCCCGATGAAATCCGACGGCAGCGTCGATTTCGCCGCCGCGCAGAAGCTCGCCAAATACCTCGTCGCCGATGGCGCGGATGGTCTGGTGGTCAATGGCACCACCGGCGAATCGCCCGTCACCCATATGGATGAGAAGGTCGAGCTGGTCAGGGCCGTCAAGGAGGTCGTCGACGTTCCGGTGATTTCCGGCGCCGGCTCCAACGACACCGCACACACCGTGCGTATGGTCGAACAGACTCAGGAAGCGGGTGCCGACGCGGTGCTCGTCGTCATGCCTTACTATTCCCGCCCCTCGCAGGACGGTATCGTCGGCCACTACAAGGCCGTCGACGAATCCGCCGAAAAGCCGATCATCGTCTACGATGTTCCCGGCCGTACCGGCTTGAAGGTCAAGGTCGGAACCTACGACCGACTGGCCGAACTTGAACACGTCAAGGCTGTCAAGGACGCCACCGGCGATCTTGCAGCCGCAGTGGAGAAGCAGCAGCGCACCGGCCTCGCCTGGTATTCCGGCGATGACGGCCTGTTCCTGCCGTTCCTCTCCATCGGTGCCGTCGGCATCATTTCGGTGATTGCCCACGTCGCCTCCAACCCCATGCAGCAGCTTGTCCAGGCATTCGATCGCGGCGATATCACTACCGCCCGTCGCCTCGCCAACCAGCTCGCCCCCCTTGTCCACGCGTTGAATGGCGACGGCTATCAGGCCGTCATGGCCAAGGCTGCGCTCAAGGTCAAGGGCGTTATCCCCTCCACCACCATGCGTCTGCCGAACATCGGTCCCGACGCCACTCAGCTTGACAAGGCTGAAGAGGGCATGCGCGCTGCCGGACTGCTGTAAGCCCGAAACGCTGCATACGGGTTGCCAGCCCGCCGCCCCTGCATGACAGAGCAGAGGCACCACAACAGAAATCCCAAAAAGGTTATGGCACAAGAACAAAAGAAAACAAGCAAGAACACGAATTCTCGCCGTCGCGGTTCCGCGCGCGGCCGCAACGCCAACGGATCCAACAGCCGTACGCCGTCCCGTAAGATCAACGCCACCCGGCAGGCCACCGCACCCCAGCAGGATGCCGTGCTGATCGCCCCGCCGAAGTACCGCAAGGGCTCCATGCGCATCACGCCGCTCGGCGGCTTGGGTGAAATCGGCCGCAACATGAACGTGATCGAATACAACGGTCACCTGCTGCTCATCGACTGCGGCGTGCTCTTCCCCGAGGAGGAGCAGCCGGGCGTGGATCTCATCCTGCCCGATTTCAGCTACATCAAGAACCGTCTCGACAAGGTCGACGCCCTGGTGCTCACCCACGGCCACGAGGACCACATCGGCGGCGTGCCCTACCTGCTCAAGCTGCGCCCGGACATCCCGCTGATCGGCTCCAAGCTGACCCTCGCCTTCGTGGACGCCAAGTGCAAGGAACACCACCAGAACCCCACCAAGGTTGAGGTTGCCGGCCGTGAGAAGCTCAAGGTGGGTCCCTTCGACCTCGAATTCGTCAACGTCACCCACTCCATCCCGGACGCCCTGGCCGTCTATGTCAAGACCCCGGCCGGCTCCCTGATCGACACGGGCGATATCAAGCTCGACCAGCTGCCGCTCGACCACCGCATCACCGACCTCGTCGAATTCGGCAAGATCGGCGAAAAGGGCGTGGACCTGCTGATGATGGACTCCACCAACGCCGAGGTGCCCGGCTTCGTCAAGCCCGAGACCTCCATCGGCCCGGCCCTTGACCAAGCGTTCGCCCAGGCCACCCGCAAGATCATCGTCGCCAGCTTCTCCTCCCACGTGCACCGTGTGCAGCAGGTGGTGGACGCCGCCCACAAGTACGGCCGCAAGGTCGTGTTCGTCGGCCGTTCGATGGTGCGCAACATGTCCATCGCCGCCGACCTCGGCTACCTGCACATCCCCGAAGGCACCGTCGTGGACCTGAAGCAGGCCAACGACATTCAGGACGACAAGCTCGTCTTCATGTGCACCGGTTCCCAGGGCGAACCGATGGCCGCACTCGGCCGCATCGCCGACGGCAACCACCGCGACATCCACATCAACGAGTTCGACACCGTGATTCTCGCCAGCTCCCTGATTCCAGGCAATGAGCACGGCGTCTACAAGGTGATCAACAAGCTCGTGCAGCTCGGCGCCAAGGTCGTCAACCGCGACAACGCCGCCGTGCATGTGTCCGGCCACTGCAACGAGGGCGAGCTGCTGTACATGTACAACATCGTCAAGCCCAAGTGCGCCATGCCGATCCACGGCGAGAACCGTCACCTGGTGGCCAACGGCCTGATCGCCGTCAAGACCGGCGTGGACCCGCAGAACGTGGTCTTGGCCGAAGACGGCGACGTGGTCGACCTGTATCACGGCAAGGCCGCGGTCGTCGGCTCCGTGCCGTGCGGTTACGTGTACGTCGATGGCGATTCCGTCGGCGAGCTGACCGATGACGAGCTGGAAAAGCGCCGCATTCTCGGCACCGAGGGCTTCGTATCCGCGTTCGTGGTGGTCGACACCGACAACCACGAGGTCGTCACCGGCCCGAAGATCTACCTGAACGCCGTGGCCGAGGACGAAAGCGAGTTCGACAAGGTGCGTCACCAGATCGTCGAACAGCTCAACGACCAGATGATGCAGGGCACGCGTGACACCTACAAGCTGCAGCAGACCATGCGCCGCACGCTCGGCAGCTGGGTTGCGCGCCAGCTGCACCGCAAGCCGATGATCGTGCCCGTCGTGGCCGACATCGCCCAGGACGTCGAAACCGTAGAAACCAAGTAGTCCGGATTATCCAGGGACGACCGTAAGGAGTAATTGAAGTCATGCCCGGTTCTAATCTCACTCGTATTGAAGCCGAAGAACGTAAGGCCGTTATCGAAGCGCCGATTCACTATCACGTCGACCTTGACCTGACGGTCGGCGCGAAGAACTTCGGTTCCAAGTCGCTCATCTGCTTCAACGCGAAGCCTGGTTCGTCGACCTTCCTCGACCTGATTGCCGACGAAGTGACATCCATCGACCTCAACGGCAAGTCCCTGGACCCAGCCGTGGCCTTCCAGGACAACCGCATCGAACTGACCGACCTCAAGGAGAAGAACGAGGTCACCGTCGAAGCCAAGTGCCGTTACTCCAACACCGGCGAGGGCCTGCACCGCTCGGTCGACCCGTCCGATGGCAACATCTACCTGTACTCCCAGTTCGAGGTGCCGGACGCGCGCCGCGTCTACGCCGTGTTCGACCAGCCTGACCTGAAGGCCACCTTCGATTTCAAGGTGCTCGCTCCCGCCAGCTGGATCGTCACCTCCAACATGCCGGTTGCCACCATCGAGGACGATCCGCGCGAAACCCTCGACGGCACCCTCGGCGACAAGCCGAACGAAAGCACCCGTCTGTGGGACTTCGAGCCGACCCCGGTGATGAGCTCCTACCTGACCGCCATCTGCGCCGGCCCGTACGCCGAATGGCACACCGAATACCTGAACGAAGACGGTCGCACCGTGCCGATGGCCCAGTACTGCCGACAGTCGTTGGCCAAGGCCTTCGCGAAGGACGTCGACTACCTGTTCGACATCACCAAGAAGGGCTTCGCGTTCTACGCCAAGACCTGGGGCGTGCCCTACCCGTACGCCAAGTTCGACCAGATCTACGTTCCCGAATACAACGCGGGCGCCATGGAGAACATCGGCATGGTCACCATCCGTGACTCCTACGTGTTCGAGTCCAAGGTGACCGACGCGCTGGCCGAGCGCCGCGTGGTGACCGTGCTGCACGAGCTGGCCCACATGTGGTTCGGCGACTATGTGACCATGAGGTGGTGGAACGACCTGTGGCTCAACGAGTCCTTCGCCGAATTCACCTCCACGCTGGCCACTGCCGAAGCCACCGAATGGCATGACGCCTGGGCCACCTTCTGCTCCGGTGAGAAGAGCTGGGCGTTGCGCCAGGATCAGCTGCCCACCACGCACCCGATCGTCGCCCCGATCAACGACCTCAACGACACCTACGTCAACTTCGACGGCATCACCTACGCCAAGGGCGCCTCCGTGCTGAAGCAGCTCGTGTACTACGTGGGCCGTGAGAAGTTCTTCAAGGGCATCAACAACTACCTCAACAAGCACGCCTACTCCAACGCCACCCTCGCCGACCTGCTCGCCGAACTGGAACTCACTTCCGGCCGCGACCTGAAGGCGTGGAGCGCCCAGTGGCTTGAGGAATCCGGCATCAACACCATCGCCACCGAAGTCGAAGAGAACGAGGACGGCACCATCAAGCGTCTCGCCCTGCGCCAGACCGCTCCGGCCGAGCATCCCGTGCTGCGCGCCCACCGTCTCGCCGTCGGCTTCTACAACGAGGATCCGGAAACCGGCAAGATCGTGCGCACCGACCGTTTCGAACTGGACGTCGACGGCGAACTGACGGTCGTCGACGCGGCCGCGGGCAAGGCACGTCCGTCGCTGATTCTGGTGAATGACGACGACCTGACCTACACGAAGCTGCGTTTCGACGACAAGAGCCTCGCATTCGCGACAAGCAACCTGTACCGCTTCGACGACGCGCTCGCCCGTTCCGTGATCTGGCTCGCCCTGTGGGACATGACCCGCGACGGCGAACTGCCGGCACGCCAGTTCATCGACACCTCGCTGGCCGCGCTCGCCACCGAACACGAGTCCACCACCTTCCGTTACGCGTTGGCACAGGTCAGCACCACCGCATGGCATTACACCGCTCCGGCAGAGCGTGCCGAGATCGTGAAGCATGTGGCCGCCGAACTGTTCAAGCTGGCGGGTCAGGCCAAGGCCGGCTCCGACGAACAGTTCCAGCTCGTCACCGCCTACCTGGGCTACGGCGAGCCGGGCGACGAGGCGTTCGTTGCCAACGCGAAGGGCCTGCTCGACGGTTCCGTGGCATTCGACGGTCTGGAAATCGACAACAACTTCCGCTGGACCATCATCAACGCGCTGAGCACCGTCAACGCGATCGACCAGGCGGGAATCGACGCCGAACTGGCCAAGCGCGAAACCACCGAGAACCGTGAGTTCGCCTATGGCGCACGCGCCGTGGCCGGTACCGCCGAAGCGAAGGCATGGGCTTGGAACGAGGCCCTGCACAACGACGAGCTGACCAACATGCAGCTTGAGGCTGTGGCCGGTGGCTTCGCGGCCACCCCGCGCGCCGACTTGGCCGAACCGTACGCCGAGAAGTATTTCGAGGTCGCCGACTGGATTTGGGAGCACAAGACCTTCCACATGGCGGAAGCGCTGCTCGAAGGCCTGTATCCGGGCTATGCCGATCCGGCGAAGCTCGTGGAGCTGGGTGACGCCTGGCTCGCCTCCCATAAGGACGCGGACAACGCCTTGCAGCGCATTGTGCGTGGCAACGTCGAGGCTTCTCACCGCACGCTGAAAGTGCGCGACTTCAACGCCGCGCTCTGATAGCGCTTTTCTGATGGCGCTTGGAGTATGTGGGGCGATTCGAACGATCTGAACGTTCCGCACACTCCAAGCCGGCATGATTCCGTTTAAGAGTCGGAATGATTCCGTCTGGAAACCGGAACGACCGGAGTGTTCATGCTTAGAGTCCGTCATGTCGTCGCACGAATTTGATTTTGGAGGCATTTTTCAAAGTTGTGCGACAAGCGTGCTGGCTTTCATAACCTCTAACTCTTATTTTTCGCTGATTTTCAACGGAAAATGATAGTTAGGGGGTATTTCTTTATCAAGTGTTGCCGCACGACTTGATTTTCCGCTTTGAAATCAAAGTCGTGCGACACGAAAAGGGCATTGCGCGCCGTGAAATGCTTTGAATTGTGAAGTGTTATGCGATTGCGTCGTCACCTGCTGGTTTCGGCGGCACGGTTGAGTACGATAGGTCACGGAAATATCGTTTGCAGATAGCGAGGATTTGAGACTCATGCCACGTATGTTCGGAACCGACGGCGTTCGAGGATTGGCGAATAGGGATTTGACGGCACAGCTGGCGCTCGATTTGGGTGACGCCGCGGTGCGCGTGCTGGGTGATGACGAGCGGAGCGAATTCGAAAGCCGTCGCCGTGCGCTGGTCGGTCGTGATACACGAGTTTCCGGCGATTTCCTCGCCGCCGCACTGTCCGCTGGCATGTCCGCTGGCGGCTTCGACGTGATCGACGCCGGCATCATCCCGACGCCGGGCGTCGCATACCTGACGTCCGTGCTCAACGTGGAAATGGGCGCGGTGATCTCCGCATCCCACAATCCGATGCCCGACAACGGCATCAAGTTCTTCGCCCGCGGCGGCTTCAAGCTGCCCGACACCAAGGAAGACGAGATCGAAGCGGTGCTCGGCCAGGATTGGGATCGTCCTACCGGCGCCGGCGTGGGTCGTGTCAGCCATGACACCGCCACCGCAACCAACCTGTACATCGACCATCTGGTTTCCGCCATCGCGCCGGTCGGTCCGGACAAGTCGCAGCCGACGCCGCTGAAGGGCCTGAAGATCGTGGCCGATTGCGCGAACGGCGCCACGTCCGTGGTCGCTCCGGAAGCCTTGCGCCGCGCCGGCGCCGACGTGACCGTCATCAACGCGTCGCCGGACGGCTACAACATCAACAAGAACGCCGGCTCCACCCATCCTGAGCAGCTGCAGGCCATGGTCAAGGCCTCCGGCGCCGTCATGGGCGTTGCCTTCGATGGCGATGCCGACCGTTGCCTTGCCGTGGATGAGGACGGCAACATGGTCAACGGCGATCAGATCATGGGCATTCTGGCACGCGCCAAGAAGAACGCGGGCAAGCTCAACCATGACACCCTCGTCGTGACGGTGATGAGCAACCTCGGTCTGAAGTTGGCCCTGCGTTCCATGGGCATCAAGACCGTGCAGACCAACGTGGGCGACCGTTACGTGCTTGAGGAGATGCTGCGAGGCGATTATTCGCTCGGCGGCGAGCAGTCCGGCCACGTGATCAACCGTGAATTCGCCACCACCGGCGACGGCACCCTGACCGCGCTCACCCTGTGCAACGAGGTCGTCAAATCCGGTAAGAGCCTGAAGGAACTGGCCGCCGACTTCCCGCAGCTGCCGCAGACGCTCATCAACGTGCCGAACGTGGACAAGATGGCCGCCAAGACCAACGCCAAGGTGCAGGCCGCGGTGGAACGCGAAGAGAAGCTGCTGGGCGACACCGGCCGCGTGCTGCTGCGTCCGTCCGGCACCGAGCCGCTCGTGCGCGTCATGGCCGAAGCCGAAACCCAGCAGCAGGCAGACGAAGTGTGCGATCGCCTCGCCAAGGTCGTCGCCGACGAACTCACCCTGTAAGAGCCCGCAAGGAGATATGCCCCATGTTCGGACACAACTCGAAAGTGGACCTCGAACTCAACCGCGAGGTCGAAAAGCTCATCAAAACCGGCGGCAAAGAGAAAATCATGCCGATCGTGCAGGCCGGCGAACCGGTATTACGCCAGCAGACCATCGCCTACGACGGCCAGTTGAGCCGCAAAACGCTTGACAAGCTCATCGATACCATGCGCACCACCATGCTGGAAGCGCCGGGCGTGGGCCTCGCAGCCACCCAGATCGGTCTCGGTCTGGCTTTGGCCGTCGTCGAAGACCACGTATGCGAAGGCGACGATGGCGATCCGCGCGAAGCCGCGGAATTCCCCTTCCACGCCATCATCAACCCCAGCTACGAGCCGATCGGCACCGAAACCCGCAGCTTCTACGAAGGCTGCCTGAGCTTCGACGGTTACCAGGCCGTACGCAAGCGTTGGCTTGACATCACCGCCCGTTGGCAGGATGAGGACGGCAACAAGCATGAGGAACATCTGCACGGCTGGCCGGCCCGCATCTTCCAGCATGAAACCGACCATTTGAGCGGTGAACTGTACATCGACCAGGCCGAAATCCGAAGCCTGACCACCAATGAGAACCTTGAGGATTTCTGGTGCGAGGATCCGGTACCGACCGAAGCGGCGGCCGAACTCGGCTTCGAACTGTAATCGCGTAAACGAACGAGACAAGAACGATGAATGCCTCCCAGGCGAACACTTGGGAGGCATTCATCATATTCGGGATTATTGGAATGTTCGAAACATGAGTATTCCAAATATTCCAATATTTCAGTATTCCGGATTCACTAGCACATCGTACGTATCCGTGTTCCGCTCGGCATCCGAACGCAGATCCCAGCCAGGCTTGCGCATTCCATACAACACCAGCGGCGGTAAACCGAGCACAAGCACGACTACAGCCACAAGAATCGCATATGAAACGCTATCCAAACCGGTGAAACCAGCCGGTCTCACGAAAGTCAACACGAATGCCGCGGCGGAAGCGACGAAACCGACGCCCGCGACCAACCGAATCGCAGGAACTCGATACGTGCGGCGGACTTCTGGATGGGTGTTGCGCAGACGAATCGCGGCGGCAAACATCAACATGTACATCACCAGATACAGCGCGGTCGCCATATCCACCAGCGTCGCGAAAGCCGTGTTGCCATTGGGGATCAACACGAACAGCAACGCCAGCACGGTCACGATAATGCCTTGCGGAATCAGAATGCCTTCCTGCACGTCGTGGGCATTGCGCTTCTGCAGCGCGGGAGGCATCAGTCCCGTGCGGGCGGCCGCTAGCAAACCGCGAGAAGGACCAGCTATCCAAGCCACCACGGAAGCGAACGCGCCTAGCGCGATGAGCAGCGAAATCACCGGAGTGCCCCAACCCATGCCAAAATGGTCGAAGAACTCCCTGAACGCCAGATTGATGCCGTCGATGAGCCCCAGCTCACGATGCGGCACAGCAAAGGCGATTGCCAAAGTCGGCAGCACAAGTACCAGCAGAATCAGCGCGGTCGCTAGTGCAATGGCGCGTGGGAATTGACGTCCCGGATGCTCCAAGTCGTTGGCATGCACGGCATTGACCTCCATACCCGCGTAGGCGAGCACATTGGATACGATTAGCACAATCGACGCGATGCCCGTCCACGGCGGAAGCAGCGCGGATGCGTGCAGGGAGGTCTGCACTGGCTTACCGATCGCCAGCCAGATAATGCCGAAGACGATAAGCAGCAACGCAGGAAACAGCGTGCCGATAAGTCCCGAAATCGACCCGACCTTGGCGAACAGATTGCCGCCGCGCAACGCCACCATCGTGCTTGCCCAATACAACACGATGATCACCGCGGCCACATATACGCCATTATTGCCCAAGCCACCCATGCCGAACACATACGACAGGCTGACGGCGATGAACGCAATCTGTATCGGATACCACACCACATTCTGAATCCACTGCAGCCAAATGGCGAGAAATCCGATGCGATTGCCGAACGCCTCACGCACCCACACGTACACGCCACCTTTCCAGCCGGTGGCCAGTTCGGCAGCCACCAGCGCGGTCGGCACCAGGAAAACGACCGCCGGAATGAGATACAGCAGAATGGAAGCGAGACCATAATCGGCCATGGCCGGCAGAGAGCGTAGCGAGGCCACCGCCACCACGGTCAACATCGCCAGTTGGCTGACTGTCATCATGGTTTTGCCGGTTTTATTGGCAACGGTTGCCGTGCTTGCGATTGCGCCGTGCCCGTCAGCGCCGTTCCCTCTATTCGCCCCGGCATGCGCAGGTATGCCCGTACGATTGCGGTTTCCTGCGACGGCAGACGGATTGCGTGGCGTTGTTGTCGGTGCCGTCGCAGCGTTCGTCGTGGAACGTGCGGACCCGGGATGTGCAGCTGCGCTTGCATCGTGCGCTACCACAGCAAGCGGCTTTTTCATATGAACTGTCATTGCAGCCAGCTTTCGTAAACATAATCGTTGTGGGAATGAACATGAATTTCCTTAATGCGGGAAACGATGGAATTCGTGGAATGACCGCGAAATATCAGTGGTGGAATCCGGATGCACGAGCCTCGCTTGGCATTGGTGAGCGCAGTCCGTCCAGATACTTCACACACGACTTCAAATCCTTGATGAACGCTTCGGCCATATCGTGGCTGAAACCGTTACGCACCACAATGCGCTGCACGGTCACCTGCGTCAGATCCACCGGCATCGGATAAGCCGGCACCAGCCATCCCTTCATGCGCAGCCGATCCTGCAGATCGTACAGATTCCACTTGCGATCCGGCTTGTCGTTGAGCATCCATGCGAACACCGGAATGTCGGAACCGTCGTTCCACAGCGTAAAATCATCCATCTGCTCGATCTCGCCCGACAGATATTTCGCCACATCATGCGAAGTCTGCTGCACCCTTCGATACCCGTCGAATCCCAAACGCAGGAACATGTAGTACTGCAGCAGTACCTGTGCGCCCGGACGGGAGAAGTTCAGTGCGAAAGTCGGCATTTCGCCGCCGAGATAACTCACCTTGAAAATAAGGCTTTCCGGCAGGTCAGCGGTTTCGCGCCATACGACCCATCCCAAACCGGGGTAGACCAGACCGTACTTGTGACCGGAGGTGCTGATGGAGTAAACGCGCTTGACGCGGAAGTCCCATGCGAGGTCCGGCTGGATGAATGGTGCGATCATACCTCCCGAAGCGCCGTCCACATGGATGCGCACATCAAGTCCGGTGCGCTCCTCGATGCGGTCCAGTGCTTCGCTGATCTGTTCGACCGGCTCATACATACCCGTATAGGTCACGCCCATGATGGCCACCACGCCGATGGTGTTCTCATCGACATACTTGTCGAGATCATGGCCGTCGAGCACTTTGTGGTCCTCGGAAATCGGCACATAGCGTGGTTCCACGTCGAAATAGTTGCAGAACTTCTCCCAGCACACTTGCACGGCGCTGCTCATCACCAGATTCGGACGATCGGTCGGCAGGTCGGCCTTTTCGCGGGCTTCCTTCCAACGGCGCTTCAACGCGAGTCCGCCCAGCATGCAAGCTTCCGACGAGCCGATGGTGGAGGTTCCGATGGCATTCATTGGATCGGGCGCATGCCATAGATCGGCGAGCATGTGCCAGCAGCGCGATTCGACTTCGGCGGTTTTCGGGTACTCGTCTTTGTCGATCATGTTCTTGTCGGCCGCCTCCATGTACAGGCGGTTCGCATGATCGTCCATCCACGTGCTCACAAAAGTTGCAAGATTGAGTCGCGCGTTGCCATCCAGCATGGCCTCGTCATGCACCACTTGGTAGGCGGTTTCCGGCAGACTACCCTTCTGTGGAATGGTAAATTTCGAGAACGCCTGGGCTTCCTTCGGACGGGCGAACAGCGGATTGATTTCCACGCTGTCAGGAACAACGCGGTCGTCGGCATTGCCGCAGGTGTTGTCGCAGCAATGCGAATTGTTGTTTTCAGTGGTGGAATGTGTTTCTGACATTGCAGTTCCTTTCGTTGATTTGGAACGTTTATTGCGTTCCGGGATTCAAAAATGAAAGTCGATTCTGGATTTTTGCTGGGAAATGGTCACATTTGCGCTATGTGAAAATTCGTATGGCAACCGCTTCGCACGGAGGTATCCGCGCGCGGTTTCGTAATGAACACCGTCATTCGAACTCGCATGGTTGTGTTCTCACAAAGAGGAATGCGCACGTTGGTTTGTTGCACATTCTTACACGCTGAAGGTGGGTATCGGCTACGATGGGCAGGTATGAACGAATCGACGATGAATCTTTCCTGGCTGGATGACGCGAAGCAGGGCATCGAACAATGGTCGGCATCGATGCCGAATGACGCCGACAACCAGCCGATCGACTGGCGATGGGTGTCTTCCCTTGACCTGCGTAACGGCATTGGTGCCGCCACAAGACAGCACGTTGATTTGTTGGCAATGCTGCGGTCCTCGTCGCCGCAACTTTCCGCCCCGCAGCTGCACGCCCTGTTGAAAGATGATCTTGCGATTCGAGATCGGCTCGAACCGACCATCGCGCAGTGCAACAGCACGTTCATGATGGATTACGACCGACTTATCGCTTCCTATCGGCTGCCGCGCGCGCTTGCTTACGCGAACCGTCGGTTGTGCGACGAAATCGCTGTTCTGCGACAGATTGGCGTGGCGATGGGATTGTGGACGGTCACCGAGGAACGACGTGAGCGCGTGACGGTTCCGGTGCTGCTGCCCGGTTCGGCTTTGGCTTCCGGGGGAGTGGCGTTGGATGATATTCAGGATCGAACCGCTGACATCGTTAACGGCCGGGCCGCCCCCCGCGCCCCCGAGAAAAGGGATGATGTAC
>OGQV01000443.1_pt1 | contig 40659 bp, 34 predicted proteins | sample 1553311 | NCBI WGS metagenome assembly OGQV01 (sample SAMEA2579976, study PRJEB22360) | human gut metagenome
TGCTGTTGGTTGCCATGGGTTCCTCTTTATAGTCGGCCGCGGTTTGACTGAACTACAAGCCGGTGCAGCGCGGTTTTTCTTAGACAAGGCTAACTTTATCGTTATTAGTGAACCATGGCAAACTTCTGCAAGTGAGTTCGCTGCGTGCCATGCTGATGAAAGCGAAGGCGGAAGGCGCCTTCCGGTAATCCTTCAAGGGGATGTCTTTTTGGTCATTGTTCTGTAAAGAACGTGCAACTGAATAAAGCGTTTGCTTGTGTGCCTGAGGGTGCATGGTTTTTGCAGCTGTTTCTGTGGTGGCTTTGATTCGTGCGCATTCAAACGAAACCTGCAAGGCAAATGTGCGTTGCGCGGCCTGCTTTGAGCGGGCAGTTTAAGCTATTGAATCTTTACAGAAAAGGAAACAACCATGCAGTTCCCAAAAGCGAACAGTTTTCCCAAAACCCTTGTTCAATCCAAAATTATGGGTCCCAATCCGCTGAAACTATGCGAAGAAATGCTTTCCATCGCCGATGAATGCGTTGGATACCGCGCCATTCCCGAAAGATCGGTGGCGTTGGATCTGGGCAGCGGTGCTGGAATAACCACTGCGATGTTGGCACGCGAATACGACTACACGGCTTACGCCGCCGATTTGTGGAGCAACCCCAGCGATAACCTGCGTTTTTTCGAGCAGTTGGGCCTTACCAATCACCGGGCTATTCCCGTGAAGGTAGATGCTTCGGAGGGCATGCCCTTTGCGGAAGGGTTCTTCGATGCTGCGGTAAGCACCGATTCATACCATTATTTTGGGCGTGATGCAGAATTTCTGGATGCCAAACTGCTGCCTTATGTGAAGCGTGACGGCGTCATTGCCGCGTGTTTCCCAGGCATGAGCGCGATTTCCATAGCAACCCGCCCGCATGCTTGCTTGCGTCCTGGACGCCCGAGCAGCTGGACTACATTCATGATACGGATTGGTGGCACAAGGTGCTTCAGCAGTCGAAGGGTGTTGAAATCCTGGCTATTCGAGAAATGGAATGCACTGAAGAGGCTTGGGCTGATTGGCTACAGTGCGAAAACGAGTATGCCCAAGGCGACAGGGTGGCAATTGAAGCCGGGGCGCTGGATTATTTGAACAGCATCACCATAGTGCTGCGGAAGAAGTAGTGCGGTTGGGCGTCATTCAATTGGGGGCTGACCCCTATTGAATGGACCTGGTCGAGCAAGGCACCCTGTCAAGAACCGTCATTCGATAGGGGTCTGTCCTCCTTTGAACGACAGGGAGCCTGCTCTGTAAAACGGGGCCGTTCGCTTGGGTAAACCCCCTTCCGAACGGCCCCGTGCGGGGTCTGCGCTCCCTGGTTCGGCGGTTTGTTTATCGAGGTGCCCAACCAGGGTGCAGATGAGTAATCTGCTTTGCGGTCGGCGGAATTCGCTCCTGCTAGCCAGCTAGTAGTTTCGATTATGCTAGCAATTCACCTAGGTGGCGGCAGGCCGCGGCAGCTTCATCGTCGGGGTAATCTTTGGCAATAACAGTTTCCACGGGCTGGATGCCGGCTTCTTCGGCGCGCTGAGCCCAGTACTCCATCCATTCGCCGTTGTTCCAGTCATACGACCCGAACAGGCCTACCTTTTCGCCTTCCATCAGGGGTTCTACCTCGTCATACATGGGCAGGAACTCGGTGTCTTCCAGCTCTTCGTCGCCCATGGCGGGGCAGCCGAAGGCGAAAGCATCGAATTCCGGCACGCGTTCCGCACCGAAATCGGCCGCTTGGATAATGGTTGCGGTGCCTCCCTTGGCTTCTACGCCTTCGGCTACGAAATCGGCCATGGCTTCAGTGTTGCCAGTGCCGCTCCAAAATACAATTGCTACGCTGCTCATAAGTGATGCTCCTTTTTCGTTGGGCGGGTTTGCGGCTTTTATGCCGACAAACGAACCCGCTTGATTTCAAGAAGCAAGTTACCATAGGTTAACTTAGAGTCAAGGTACAGTTTGCCGAATGGGGAAATAGGGCTAAGAGGGACAGGTGCAGTTGGCTGATTGGCAGCGGAAAGCCTTATCGACAGCGGTTGCCCCAATCAGCCAACTGCAGCCAACTGAGCCAACTGGAGCCAACTGTACCTGTCCCTCTTGGCCCCTGTCCCTCTTGGCCCTGCTTATGTGGGAAAACGGCACATGCCGCTATTTCCTGCTGATTGCTGGGATAAAATAGCGCTTCGAAAAGCATCATTGCTGCGTTACTGTAAGCATTTTTTCGAAAGGGAACACCGTGTCTGCTCAGTGCAATCTCATCATCGACTCCTGCTGTGATCTTCCATTGGAGCTCGTTCAGCAGGAAGGCGTTCAGCTGATCGATTTCAACTACATCATCGACGGCAAAACATACAAGGACGATTTCTATCAGTCCGTAACGCCCAAGGAGTTCTACGACAACATCCGAAACGGTGCAACTCCGAGTACCTCGCAGGTTGCACCCGCCGAAACGGAAGCTGCATTTCGTAACGCTATCGAATCGGGCGTCCCCACGGTATATCTTTGCTTTTCCAGCGGCCTGTCCAGCAACTATAGCACGGCTTATGCCATTTGGAGCCAGCTGAAGGCAGAGCACCCTGAAGCACCCATCTACATCGTAGACCTGCTTATCGGCTCTACCCCCGAAGGCCTGTTGGTGCTGGAAGCTTTACGTCAGCGCGAAAGTGGGCTTACCGCTGAAGAGATGGTAGCTTGGGCGGAAGAGGCGCGTTACTTCGTGCAGACCCTGTTCATGGTCGACGACCTTGACGCTCTGCATCGTGGCGGTCGCATTCCCGCTTCGGTCGCTTTTGCGGGTTCAAAGCTCGACCTGAAGCCGTTGCTCAACTTCGATACCAATGGCAAGCTTTCCTTGGCAGGCGCTTCTCATGGCCGTAAGAAAGGCCTGAAGCAATTAGCTTCTTTTTATGAGAAGGCTCATGCTGAACACAGCAATTTCGCCCTCATCGGCCATGCCGACTCCGAAAAGGATGCCGACAGGGTTTGTGAATTGCTTGCCAAGCAAGACGATTCCATCACGGTTGTTAAGCACAACATCGGTGCCACCATCGGCAGTCATGTTGGCGCTGGCATGGTGTCCATTTCTTTCTGGGGTTCAGATCGCCGTGAGGCACTTTCCGTTGCCGACAAGATCGCTCGCAAAGTGCGAAAAGGGGAGTAGACCTTTATAAAAGAGTGAGTAGACCACTCGTTTTAACTTTCCAGAAGGCCGCAGCTTTATGTGGACCGTGATTCCGAATGTGGATTGAGAATCCCCGTTCGGGAGATGCGGGCCACTGCAAGTTGCGGCCTTTCTCTTTTTGCAAACGGACATCCTGGGCACTCTTGTCCAGAGTGTCATGGGCGAGAAGGGCATCCGCACCATCTGCGGACATCCTGGGCACTCTTGGTCGGAGTCCTCGTCTTTTCGAAATGATGCCATTTGCTCTTTACGAGAAACAATTCACGGTTTATCATATGAACAGTTGTTCACATGAGAAAGGAACGAAGATGGCCGAAGAGAAGCTCATCAAAGAGAAGCAAGCTCATCGTAGCGTCTCTTCCGAAGCAGAAGGCTCTTGTGGTTGCGGTTGCGATGTCACCGATGAGGTCATCGATATGATGCCCGACGAAGAGCTGCTCTATGACTTGGCTGACCTGTTCAAGGTGTTTGGCGATACTACGCGGATCAAGATCCTTTATGCCCTTATGACGAAGGATCGATGCGTGGCCGATTTGGCTGAGGAGATCGGTGCGACGCAAAGTGCTGTATCCCATCAACTGCGAACACTCAAGCAAAGCCGCTTGGTTCGCGCTAAGCGCGATGGCAAGAACGTTATCTACTCGCTTTCCGACGGCCACGTTCACACCATGCTGGCTCAGGGCATGACGCATATCTGCGAATAATCCGTTAACAAGTGCGGGTTTTCCCGCTTAATCTCGCAAACCATAAGGAAAGGATTTCCCATGCGTAAGGTATTCAAACTGCAGGATCTTGATTGTGCTAACTGCGCCGCAAAGATGGAAGACGCTATCAAGAAGCTCGATGGTGTGAACAGCGCTTCCATGAGCTTCATGACCCAGAAGCTGGTAATCGATGCCGAGCCCGAGAAGATGGACGCCATCCTCGATGAAGCTGAAAAGATCTGCCGCAAGATCGAACCCGACATGGTCATTTTGCGATAGCCTGCCGGCTACCACATCCTCCGAAAGGATTTCCTGATGAACAAGAAGCAGAAAAGGACGCGTAACCGCATTGTTGCGGCGCTCGTTATTTTTGCTGTGGTGTATGCGGTGTGCGAATTCGTTCCGCTTGCGAATTACGTGGGCGGCGAAACGAACGCGTTGTACTTGGAATTCATCATGTTCCTGGTGCCGTACCTTATTGCGGGCTACGACGTCTTGCTGAAGGCAGCGCGCAACATCGGCAACGGCCAGGTGTTCGACGAAAACTTCCTTATGACCATCGCCACGGTGGGCGCCTTCGCCCTGGTGCTGTTCCCCGATTCCGACCCGCACATGGCCGAAGGCGCTGCGGTTATGCTGTTCTACCAGGTAGGCGAGCTGTTCCAAAGCTATGCCGTGGGAAAGTCGCGTCAGTCCATCGCCGACATGATGGACATCGCGCCTGACTTCGCCAACGTCATGCGCGACGGTAAGCTGGTGCAGGTAGACCCGTACGAGATTGCCGTAGGCGACGAAATCGTGGTGAAGCCCGGTGAACGTGTGCCGCTTGATGGTGTTATCGTTTCCGGCAACACCCAGCTCGACACTGCTGCTCTTACTGGAGAATCCGTGCCTCGTCATGTGGAAGAGGGCGCCGAAGTCATCTCCGGTTGCGTGAACATGACGGGCAAGATCACGGTAAAAGTTAGCAAGCCCTTCGAGCAGTCCACCGTTTCGCGCATTCTTGAGCTGGTGGAAAGCGCCAGCGAAAAGAAAGCTCAAACCGAAAACTTCATTACGCGTTTTGCGCGCTACTACACGCCCATCGTCACCATCGGTGCGCTGGCCCTGGCGGTGTTGCCCCCGTTGCTGTTCGGCCAAAGCTGGTCTGATTGGATCGAGCGCGGCCTGATATTCCTGGTGGTTTCGTGCCCGTGCGCGCTGGTTATCTCGGTTCCGCTTTCGTTCTTCGGTGGCATCGGCGGTGCTTCGCGTTTGGGCATTTTGGTGAAGGGCGGCAACTACCTGGAGGCGCTTGCCCATACTGAAACCGTGGTGTTCGACAAAACGGGCACGCTCACCAACGGCAGCTTCAACGTGGTTGCCGTGCACCCCGAAGCCGCTGCCGAGGTAGACCCCGACCTGATCCTATCCATCGCCGCACATGCCGAAGCCTATTCCGATCATCCCATTGCCGTTTCGGTGAAGGAAGCCTATACCGGCGAAATCGATCAGAAGCGCATTGCCGATGTGCGCGAGGAAGGCGGCCACGGCGTGCGCGCGGTGGTGGACGAACATGTGGTGCTGGTAGGCAACGATAAGCTGATGCGCGAAGAGGGCATTGCCTACCACGATTGCGAGCTTACGGGCACTATCCTGCATGTTTCTATCGATGGCGAATACGCAGGTCATATCATCATAGCTGACGTGGTGAAGGAAGACGCCGCCGAGTGCATCAAGCGTTTGCACGAGGCCGGCGTCAAGAGAACCGTCATGCTCACGGGCGACCGCACCGAGGTTGCCCAGGCGGTGGCAGAGAAGCTGGGGTTGGACGAATACCATGGCCAACTTTTGCCGGAAGACAAGGTTAACCAGGTAGAACGCCTGCTGAGTGCAACGTCTGAAAAGGCCAAGCTGGCCTTCGTGGGCGATGGTATTAACGACGCCCCCGTGCTCACCCGCGCTGACATCGGCATTGCCATGGGCGCCATGGGCTCCGATGCCGCCATCGAGGCAGCCGATATCGTGTTGATGGACGACAAGCCCTCGAAGATTTCTGCCGCCATCCGCATCGCTCGCAAAACCATGCGCATCGTATGGCAGAACATCATCTTCGCCCTGGGCGTGAAGTTCGTAGTGCTAGCCCTGGCGGCCGTGGGCATCGCCACCATGTGGCTTGCGGTTTTCGCCGACGTGGGTGTGGCTATTCTGGCCATTCTCAACGCTATGCGCTGCATGCGCGTGGGGCAGTTGCGCTGATTTTGCCAACTGTACCCGGCCCTATTGGATCCTCTATCTATCGAAAGGAATAAATGCCCAGTTCAGTGGGATATACCATAGTTGTGGAAGACGTGCCGGTGCGTGTGGTGCTGAAGCGCATGAAGAGCATCCGGCTGCGGGTTTCTCCTACGGGCAAGGTTTCGGTTTCTGCCCCGTACGGCACCAGCGAAACCCGCATCCGTTCGTTTGTTTCCTCGAAGCTCGGCTGGGTTCGCCAGCAGCAGGCTGCGCAGGCAAATTCCCCTGCGGCACGTGCGGAGCGTGCCACAAAGCAGGAGGTAGAGCAATGGCGCACAGTGGTGAAGGCATGTGTTCCGCCGTTGGTCGCCGAGTGGGAGCGCATCTTGGGCGTGCGCGTGCGGAAGCTTGACTACCGCAATATGAAAAGCAGATGGGGGAGTTGTCAGCCGCAAACGGGGCGGGTATGCATCAACATTCGTCTTGCGCTCTACCCTCCGGAATGTCTGGAGTACGTGGTGGTTCACGAGTTGTGCCATATTCTGGAGCCGAATCATGGCGCTGGCTTCAAAACCCTTATGACCAAGGTGATGCCCGATTGGAAACAGCGAGAACGCATTTTGAATCCGCGGTAGGCAATCCTCATGGTACGCGTAAGTGCTACCGCTTTTTGTCGTGCTAAAATAATTCAGTTATACGCTGTGCCAAAAGGACACAGAACAAGCAAGTAATCTGAAGCGGCGGGCGGCATCATCAGCCGTTTTCGCCAAGAAAGAGAGCATGAGCATGAGCAAGGGAACCTATTCCTTCACCACTCCCATTTACTACGTTAACGCGGCCCCGCACTTGGGCACCGCCTACACCACTATCGCTGCCGATGCGGTTGCGCGTTATCAGCGCATGAATGGCTACGACGTTGCCTTCGTAACCGGCATGGACGAACATGGCCAGAAGGTTGCCGACACAGCAGCCGCCAAGGGTATGACGCCTCAGGATTGGTGCGATTCCATGGAGCCCGCATTCCGCGATTGCTGGGATATGCTCGACATCACCTACACCGACTTTGTTCGCACCACCGAGCCTCGCCACGCTGAAACGGTGAAGAAATTCTGGCAGGATTTGTACGACAAGGGTTATTGCTACAAGGGTTCCTACGAGGGCTGGTATTGCGTTCATGAGGAAACCTATTACAACGAAAGCGACCTTCTGAAGAACGACGAGGGCGAGTTTGTATGCCCCGACTGCAAACGTCCCGTTCAGAAAGCTGGCGGTGAAGAGAACTGGTTCTTCAAGCTTTCCGAATTCCAGGAACCGCTGCTGAAATTCTACGAGGAAAACCCTGATTTCATTCGTCCCGAAACCCGCAAGAATGAAATCGTTTCCTTCGTGAAGAGCGGTCTGAAAGACCTTTCCATTTCTCGCTCCACCTTCGACTGGGGCGTTCCGCTGCCTTTCGATGAAGGCCATGTAGCCTATGTTTGGGCTGACGCTCTGTTGGCGTATTTCACTGGCATCGGCTACGGCAGCGAAGAGCGCGCAGGCGAATTCGAACAGCGTTGGCCCATGCAGTATCACTTTGTCGGCAAAGACATTACGCGCTTCCACTGCGTAATCTGGCCTGCAATGCTGATGGCTGCCGGTTTGCCGGTCACCCACACGGTATTTGGCCACGGCTTCTTGCTTACCAAGGGCGAAAAGATGTCGAAGTCTAAGGGCAATGCGTTGAAGCCTGCAGACTTGGTTAAGGTCTTCGGCGTTGACGCATACCGCTACTACTTCCTTTCCGACGTTCAGTTCGGCCACGACGGCTCCATTTCCATTGAACGTATGGTTCAGGTGTACAACGCCGATCTTGCCAACACCTGGGGCAATCTGTGCAGCCGCGTGTTCAACATGACAAAGAAGTATTTCGAGGGCAAGGTTCCTGCTGCACCTGCTGGGGCCGAGGAAAACCCCCTGCGCGAAATCGCTGACGAGTTGTACGCCGAATACGACAAGTGCATGGGCCAGGTCGATTTCACCAATGCTGCTGCCGCTGTTCAGAAGCTTGCCAGCCGTGTAAACCTGTACGTTGAAGATTCTGCACCGTGGAATCTGGCAAAGAGCGAAGAAACCGCTGATGAGCTTGCTACGGTTATCTATAACGCGCTGGAGGCTATCCGTATCATTGCGCTGTATATGGCTCCGTTTATGCCCAACACTTCCGCCGAGGTATTCGATCGTCTGGGCTTGGGTGACATCTTCGCAATCACCGATATCGAGGCTGCTACGGTATGGGGTCAGCTTGAGGCTGGTTCTGCCGTTGCTGTGGGCGATCCGCTGTATCCGCGTTTGGATGCTGATGCCATCGATCTTTCCATCGAGTAGTAGAAAACGGCCGTTATCATGACCGAAGAAACGCAATCGCTGAACGCCGCTTTTGTTGAAGAGGGGGCGTTCAGCGTTTCCTTTTTTCAGAAACGCAAGCATCACAAGTATCGTGAAATAGCTGCACCTGTTTTGCCGGGTATGGTTGCCGACACGCACGCACATCTGGAAATGTTAAAGAATCCAGCTGCTGAACTGGCGAAATGCGCATACCATAACGTTCGCTTCGTGTGCGCTATGTGCGATCCTGCTGAAGACAGCCACACCACCTTCGACAATTTGGAAATGTGGCAGCAAGACGCCAAAGGCATCCTTGATGAAGCTGGCCTTGGATCTTACGAAGACGCTATTCCTCATCTTCGTATCGCTATGGGCGTACATCCCCATAACGCCAAATTGTGGGATATGCGCATGGAGCATACGCTGATGCAGCGTCTGGCGGATCCTCGTGTCTGTGCCTTGGGCGAAGTGGGCCTTGACTATCATTACGACCTTTCGCCTCGCGCCATGCAGCGCGGGGTGTTCCGTCGCCAAGTGCAGCTTGCAAAAATGGCGGGCCTTCCGCTTATCCTGCATATGCGCGAAGCCCATGAAGAGGGCTTGGCTATTTTGGAGGATGAGGGCTTCCCGAGCAATGGGGTATTGCTGCATTGCTTCAACTTGGACGAGGAGTCGCTTGCTCCATGGGCGGAACATGGTTGCTACATTGCATATGGTGGTCCCATCACCTTCAAAAAGGCCGATGAGGTGCGCTCTGGCGCAACCAAGGTTGCCCGAAGCCTTCTTCTTACTGAGACAGACAGTCCTTATATGACCCCTGAACCTATGCGCGGTATCGATTGCGGTCCTGCTCATGTGGTGTTCACGGCTGCAAAGATCTTAGAGGTTTTGGGTGCTGAAACGCAGGCTGAACAGGTAGAACTGTTGGGTCAAATGTACGAAAACGCGCTCGCTCTGCTTGATCGTCGGCCTACGCAGTGGCAACGCGCGAATGCCGATGTTCTGACGGGGGCTTAAATGGGCACGTGGGTTGTGATAAACGGCTCTCCTCGTTTGAATGGCAAATGCGCGCGCCTTATTCGCATGCTGAAGATGTCTATCGAGCAGAGTCATCCTGAAGTGAGCCTTGTCGAGTACGAGGTGGGTCGCATGGATGTTTCGGGATGCAATGGCTGCGAGTTCTGCAAGACCAACGAAGAGTGCATCATCGAAGACGATATGATGCAATTCATCGATGACCTGAACAAGGCGGAGCGAGTATTTTTGGTGGCGCCCATCTACTTTGCGGGCGCCCCTTCGCAGTTAAAGGCCGTGTTGGATAGGCTGCAGCCGTTCTTTTGGTCCTACCTGGATCGAAAAAAAGCAGGGGAGCCTCTGCCGGCTAAGCGTCCTTTGTCGTTGTTCGTGGTGGGCGATGGCGGCGATCCGCATGGATACGAACCCCTGGTTGCCAGCGTTCGCTCATCTATGGCCCTTGCCGGTTTTGCTCTTGAAGAAACAGTTCCACTGATTGGGGTTAATCGCCTCAATCGTGAGCACTTGGGAAAGTGGGGTGTTGCCTGATGGGCAAGCTTTCATATTTGGCAAGCGTGGCAGAAACGCGCGCTGTTCTTGAATCCCATGGTCTTATGACGAAGAAGGCGTTGGGGCAGCATTTTCTCATCAACGATGGCATCGTGCAGCACATTTGCGATTTGGCCGAGTTGGGTCCTGAAGACAAAGTCTTGGAGGTCGGCCCTGGTATTGGGACGCTTACTGTTGCCTTGCTGCAGCGTGCGGGTCAGGTTGCCTCTATCGAAATGGATACCGATCTGCCGGCTGTTTTGGCAGAAACCTGTGCCGAATGGGCTGATAGATTCACCCTTATTCAGGGTGATGCCTTGGCGGTAAATCCCGATCAGGTTCCCTTTGCTCCTACTAAACTTGCGGCGAACTTGCCCTATGCGGTTGCTGCTACCATCGTGCTCGATTTCTTTGAGCGCTATGAATCGCTCCAGAGCCAGACCGTAATGGTCCAGGCGGAAGTCGCCGATCGCATGTGCGCAAAAATCGGCACGAAGAACTATGGCGCCTACACCGTGAAGTTGGGTCTTCTTGCCGAATACCATGGTCGCTTTGCTGTTTCTGAGGGTAATTTCTTTCCGCCTCCGCGCGTAAAAAGCGCCGTCATTCGTTTTGATCGCAGGGCGGAGCAGCTGCCTGAAGAATTGCGTCACGCCGCTATGGTAATGGCGGACGCCTCCTTCGCTAACCGTCGAAAAACCATTGCGAACTCCCTGAAGATGTACTTCTCGAATCTGCAAACCTACGATGAGCGCATGTTGGCATCCATTCCTGAAACTCTCGAACGAGCGGGTGTTTCCGCAAAGGCTCGCGGCGAATCGCTCGAACGCGAAACCTTTATTGAACTGGGTCGTGCATACTTGGCAATGCATGAATAGCGTAAAGGGCACGGGGTGTTGCATCTCGTGCCCTTCCGTTGTTTCCTGATGTTTTCCTTGCAAGCTGGGATCCATATGCGATGCAACGGTTCTGTCGTTGCCGCTGCTTTTAATTAAAGAAAGGAACCCAATGGCTAACGCCAAGTCTTCTTTGACGCGCAGGACGCTTCATTACTACTGGCAGGTGACGCGCAGGCACAAGGGGCTGTTTGCGGCGCTGATGGCATCTACGTTTGCCTTTGTTGCTCTGCTGAGCTACGGCAATCCGTACGTCATGAGCCTGATTGTCGACCAGGTGAGCGCTCAACCTGTTGAAGCGGATCAAGTGTTTGCTGTGTTTGGGCCCTATATTGCGGCTCTTATTTTGATCAACGTATTTGGCCAAGCTGCCAGCAAGCTGCAGGATTACACCATGTACAAGCTGGAAATTGCCGCCTCGTACGATTTGGCAACTATGAGCTTTGACGCTTTGTGCAATCAGAGCATGTCGTTTCACTCGAATCGCTTCGGTGGCACGCTTGTTAGCCAAACCACGAAGTTCATGAGCGCATACCAGCAGCTGATCGAAACTGTCATGTTTCCTTTCCTGCCGGTAATCTGTTCGGTGATATTCACATGTGGAATTCTTCTTCCGCGTGTTCCTCTGTACGTTGCCATCCTGATGGTGCTGTTGGCTGTTTACGCGACCATTTCCTATTACTTGTATAAGCGCATTCTTTCCCTGAACGAAAAGGCTGCAAGTGCACAGAATCAGCTTTCGGGCGAGTTGTCGGATTCGGTAGCTAATATTCTGGCGGTAAAAACATATGGCCGCGAAGACTACGAGCGTGGACTGTTCGATAACGCGAACAGGGAAGTGGTGGCGCGCGATTCGAAACGCATGTGGGCATCGCTTACGCGCGGCATCATTACTGCCTGTATCACAGTGGTAATTATGTCGGTGGTAACTGTGTTTATCGCAGGGGGCAACGCGTGGTACGGCATAACTCCAGGTACTTTGGTTGTTATGTTTACCTATACGTATACCGTTACCAATCAGTTCAATTTCATCAACAACGGTCTTCAGCGCTTCAATCGTGCTTTTGGTGACGCAAGCGGCATGACTGCCATTCTTGATGAACCTCGTTTGGTGGCAGACAGGCCTGGTGCGCCTGATTTGAAGGTGAGCCATGGCGCCATCGACTTTCAGGGGATTGACTTCTTCTACACTGATGGCAATGCGAAGACGCAGGTATTTGATAAGTTCGAGCTTCATATTCCTGCAGGTCAGCGCGTTGGCTTGGTTGGCATGAGCGGTGCAGGGAAAACAACGCTCACAAAACTCTTGCTTCGCCTTTCCGATATTCAAGAAGGGCAGATTCTTATTGATGGGCAAAACATAGCCGATACCACCCAGCAATCGTTGCGTCGTCAAATTGCCTATGTGCCTCAAGAGGCTCTGCTGTTCCACCGCTCAATTGCCGAGAATATTTCGTATGGCAAACCTGATGCCAGCATGGATCAAATTCGAAGAGCAGCCAAACAGGCCAATGCTCTTGAGTTTATTGAGAAGCTTCCGCAGGGATTCGACACTATTACGGGAGAACGCGGTGTCAAGCTTTCCGGCGGCCAGCGTCAGCGCATCGCTATTGCGCGCGCTCTCTTAGCCGACTGTCCAGTGCTGGTGCTCGATGAAGCAACAAGTGCGCTCGATTCTGAAAGCGAGAAGCTGGTGCAAGATGCTTTAGCTACCCTTATGGAGGGTCGTACGTGCATCGTTGTTGCTCACCGCCTTTCCACAGTGGCCAGTTTGGACAGGATTGTGGTGCTTGATGGAGGCAAGATCATCGAAGATGGTCCCCACGATGAATTGGTTTCCCAGGGTGGGGAGTATGCTCATCTGTGGAACCGCCAGACGGGAGCTTACTTGGAATAATGCTTCTATGGCTACAAGATGGAGATTGTCCCGTAGAAAAGTGACAGATGATATACTAGTTGAGTTTTATTGTGTCCAAAGTGGAAAGAACAACCTTATATGGATCTCGCAAAGCAAGCACAGATTATCGGCAACATCCATGACACGCTTAGCCAGTATGTAGGCGAAAAACTTCGTGTTCGCGCTAACATGGGACGTTCGAAAATCGTTGAGAGCGAAGGCGTGCTCATGCAGGTGCATCCGCAGCTGTTTATCATGGAAGTAAAGCGCAAGCGTGGTGCTTCCGCTCGCCAGTCTTATCAGTATGTAGATGTTCTTACTGGTATGGTCGAGCTCAGCCAGGATGGCCAGCCTCTGTTTGGCAGCTTCATTGAAGAAGAGGCCACCGAAGAGCCCGTGGCAGTTGAGGCAAACGCCGAAGAATAAGGGCCTGAAAACCAAGCTAGAATGTAGAGCCCGCTCAGTTATCTGAGTGGGCTCTACTACTATGCAGCGATGTCCTCGGATACCCATCGCCTTTACTATTACGGAGCTGCATGTGGATTATCTGTATCGCAGCAAGCGGATGGGGGCAACGATGCTGCTTGCGCATCGCTTCGAGGCGAAGCCCAAAATGCCCCGCGGATTAAATACGCCCGAAATGCACGTTCTGCCTATAATCCTCGAACGATGGGGCGCGGCTGTCGGTTGGAGCGATTTGCACAGTGGTGGCCCGTACCGATCCCATTGGGATTAAGTTGCGGGCACGCTTTTCTGCCTATAACCCTCAATATTGCATTTGAAAACAAAAAATCGCAAAGCAAATATGCTTTGCGATTCGGTGCTTTGCTGGTGGAGATGATGGGGATCGAACCCACGACCTCAACATTGCGAACGTTGCGCTCTCCCAACTGAGCTACATCCCCAGCGAGTATTGATTTAACAGCAGACAACAGGCGATGTCAAGTTAGCGTTTTCGGGGTCGTCATAATGGTAGAAATTATGCGCAAAGCCGAACAGGAATTCAATGAAGTCGTTAGTTGCGGGGTTGAATCGTTTGCCCGCAAGCCTCAGCACACCGATGGGATGGATTGCCTGGGCTTCTGGCTCTTCGAGCGGGATGAGCTTAAGATTGTGGAACGGGTACAGCCCAGAAGAGTCGAGTGCCAAGCCTACCACGGGAGCGCGTGAAACGATGCCGCCTAGAATCACCTCATCGTCGGAATCTCGGTTCAGGCTCATCTTGCTAAGGTCGAGTCCGTGGTTTTCCAGAAAATTGCTAACTTCTGTGCCTACGATGATGTCTTCTCGGTAGGTATAGACCGGCATATCGGCAAGCTCGCTAACACTGATGCTGCTGCGGGAAGCGAATGGGTGGCCCTCATGGACGATGACAACCAACCTTTGGCGAAATAGCGGCGTGAACACGAAGCCATCGGCTTTAACTTCCGAAGTGATGGCGAGGTCGTTTTCACCGGCATGGAGGTTTTCCAGCAATTCTTTTGTTGAGCCTTGATCGATCTTCAATTCAACAAGATTTCCGTGGGTGCGGCGATAGGCTAACACCGCTTCGGGGAGGAATGCTGAGCGAACCGAATGAATTGCCCCAAGGCGCACTGTTCCAGACAGGCGCCCCCTGCGCTTTTCGAGTTCGCCGATTCCGTCCTCTAGGGCATCAAGCGATTTTTCGACATACTGGGCGAACAGGGCGCCATCATCGGTCAGCTTGACCGTTCGCCCGTCTTTCTCGAAGAGCTTCACGTCAAGTTCGTCTTCCAGGGCTGATATTGAATGGGAGAGCGTTGGCTGTGAAATAAACAGGTTGTGAGCCGCTTTGGTGTAGTGCTGTACCTGTGCCAACTCCCTGAAATAATGCAGGTGGGAAAGGTTCATCGGAATACCTCAGCTCAATTATTCGAATCTTGCATGATAAACAGTCTAAACCATGCAAAACCATACCTGCAATAACCCTGAATTGGACCTAAAACAATTGAGGGTTACGCCCTCGATTCCTATAGTTCTTTACGCATTAACGGTTGGGCCCTTAAATGGGCGCGCATGAAACAGCAAGGATGGCATGATGGAAATATTCGAGACGGCAGCTGCACAGATGGCGCTTCTTTTCGCGATGATTGCAGTTGGCTTCGGCTGCCGTAAGAAGGGCGTGATGACCGACGAATTTGACGCCAAGCTTTCTTTCCTGGTTCTGAATGTTACTATGCCTTGCATGATTGTGGCTGCAGTGCTCAACAGCACCGCATTTCCCAGCCTCGATATGGTGCTGGAGATTATCGAATGGGGTTCCATTACCTATTTATTTGTAACGTTGATTGCAATCGTTATCGGGCATTTTGTCTCTTCCGATGATCGCACGCGCGGTACGCTTGAATATCTGATGGTGTTCAGCAACGTGTCGGTAATCGGCTTTCCTTTGCTGGATGTTATTTTCGGCTCCGAAGCGGTGGTGTACGGTGCCATCTTCAATATTCCCTCAACTCTTGCCACGTGGACTATCGGTGTAATGCTGCTTGCGAACAAGAAGGATGGGGAAGTGGTTTCCCTGAAGGCACGCTTGAAGAAGTTGGGTATTTCTCTAATAAGCCCCTGCATGATCTCCTGCCTGGTTTCGGTTGTGCTGGTACTCGGCAACATTACGGATTCTGGTGTTCCGGCGCATACCCTCACTACTATCGGGCAATTCACGCTTCCGGGTGCAATGTTTGTTCTGGGTTCCGCTATCGCTAAAAGCCCTATTCTCGAGGCGTTCAAAAACTGGCGTGCGCTTATTGCCAGCGTAGCGCGCTTGGTGGTTATGCCTCTGGCATGCTATTTCGTGTTTGGCTTCTTCTTGGATGATCAGCTTCTGCTTGGGACCATCGTGCTCATCACGGCTATGCCTGCTGCATCGAGTGGCACCATGATGTGCATTGATGCCGATGGCGATGTTAAGAGCATGAGCCAAGGTACCTTCCTTACCACCATTATGTCGATGGGAACGATCCCCACTATGGCGATGCTATTGGTATAGTCGCGTTTCTTCTAAATAACTCTCTTTTCCTCAATTTGGCTGGATGGGCAACTATCCAGCCATCTTTGTTTTCATTTGCTAAAATCTATACGTTTGAACATCGATCAGGAGGATTCATGAAAGCACTCATTCCTGCTGCTGGTTTGGGCAGCCGCTTTCTGCCCGCTACGAAGGCTCAACCCAAGGAAATGCTCCTTGTGGTAGACCGTCCGGTTATCCAATACGTTGTTGAAGAGGGTTTGGCATCCGCTGCCGACGAGGTAATCATCATCAACAGCCATGACAAAAAGTCCATCGAAGAACACTTCACTCCCAATCCCGCCCTTGAGGCAGAGCTTCGCAGCCGCGGCAAGGACAAGTACGCGGACAAGGTGGCTCATGCGGGCAATCTGAATGTAAGCTACGTATACCAGGATGAGCCCCTGGGCTTGGGCCACGCGGTTCACTGCGCAGCCGACCGTATCAAGGGCGAGCCTTTCTTCGTGCTTTTGGGCGATGTGCTTGTTCCCGACAATCAAATGCTCATTAAGATGAAGGAAGTCTCTGACGCCCATAACGGTGCAAGTGTTATTGCCGTTCTTCCCGTTGCCAAGGAAGAAGTGGATCGCTTCGGTGTCATTGCGGGAGACGCATTGAGCGATGAAGTATGGAAAGTGTCTTCGCTCGTCGAGAAGCCTGCAGTTGAAGAAGCTCCCTCTAACTTGGCTGTGTTTGGTCGTTATCTTCTTTCGCCGCGCGTTATGGAGCTGCTGGCAGAAGTTAAGCCTGGTGCTGGCGGAGAGATTCAGCTCACCGATGCGCTTGATGCGGTGCTAAAAGAAGAAGAGATGTATGCTCTGGTAATCGACCCAGAGGATGGCTATGACACGGGCACCATCGAAAGCTGGCTCGACACCAACAACCGCCTATACAAGAAGCTGCACGGATAAATCTCAGGTTATAGGCCAAAAAGTGTGTCTATTTAAAGGGCATTGGCGCAGGTCAATGCCCTTTTTCTATGTCGAAAAGTCGCCTTAGGGCGGCTTATTTTATTGCGAAAGCCAGATTCGCAGTTGCCAAATTTCGTGAATTATATGCGTAGGTGGGGGATCGGAATAAAAAGCTCCAGAAAAGAGGAGGGGCGTGCGAGAGGGGATCTCGTCAGGCCCACAAGGAGGGAGTTTCGGTGCTTATTATTTGGGGATCTAGCACCGACTGCTTTTTGGGGAAAAGCAGTTGCAAATTGGGAGGGGACCACATTTGCTGGTTAGAATAATAGGATCTCTCACCTAAATTGCCAACCCTTTATGAATGATTTCCACGGTGAACGTGCAAAAAAGGCACCTTGAACGGGTTCAAACGCTATTTTCTTCTCATTTTCTTCATTTTATTGAATAAAGAGGGGCGGTTTTCTTGGTGATGCAGATTGAACGCGGGGGAGATGTTCCTGATTCCATACAAATATTGAAATCTATGTGTTTCTGAAAGCATTGAGGGCGTAAATGCGTTGGTGGGTACTTGGTTGGCCACAACGATTCCTGCAACCCTATATAATGAGTTAATTACTTTACCGCAGTTGCAACGAAAGGGATGCTATGCCTGATATTCAAATGCGTTTCAACAAGGATATGCTTGTCCTTTCGACTCCGCTTGATTACCAACTTGCTTCTCAAGGTTTTGACCCTTCTGATCGTGAATATGTGGTTCTGTGCGAGCCTGAACTTATCGAAGAGGCTTTTAAGCTCGAGAAATCTATCGACGTGCCTTGTTTTGTCACCCCAACAGAGGGAATCACTGAAGCGCGTCTTGCATATGCCCGTTTCGAGGGGCGCTCTGACGATATGGCGCGCATCGCCTATGAAACCGCAGCTCAGTTCTCTCCGCAGCATCTTATTGCGGCAATTGGCCCTACCGGCTTGCCGCTCGACCCAACTTCCGCCGTTTCCCTTAAGCAGTCTAAGAAGCAGTATCACGATGCCGTTCTGGCACTGACTCAGTACCCCTTTGATGCGCTGTATTTCACAGGATTCAAGGGCCTTGATGACGCCCAGTGTGCGCTTATGGGTGCTCGTGCGGTATACGATGGCCCTGTGTTTATCAGCTTGGCGCCGAATGGGGAAGGCATGTTTCCTGGTGGCCGTACCTTGTCCGAGGGTGTTGCCTTGTGCGATGAGTATGGCGCTGATGTTATCGGCGTAGTCTCAGATGCTCCTGCGCATGTTTTGGTTGGCTTTGCCAAGGAGATGGCTTCGGCTACGGATAAGCCTCTGCTCGTGGATGCTTCGGTTCGCCGCAAAGACAGGCGCCAGTTTGAGCCTACCGACGAAAATCCGTATCCCACTGCCGATGCAGTGGTGGAACTTGCAGTACGCCTTCGCGCTCAAGGGGTTCAATTCCTTCGAGCATCGGGTGCCGCCACCCCAGCTTATACAGGCGCTCTGCTTGCAACGGTTGGTGGCGGCGATGTTGTGGCGCCGCAGTAGTAGCGTTCTGTTGCTTGCGTTATTGCTATAGGAAGAGGGAAGCGTGGCACGAGAAAAAAGCTCCGACTACGGTGTGCTCCAGGAATTTATCGACAGGCTGTTTATCGGCCGCGAGGATTATATGAGGCTTGAAGTTGTGTTAGAGGGTGAGGCCTACGGGCTCAACAGCGAGCTCATGGAGGTTCTTAACCTGTTGCCTCCTGGCCTCTACACCCGAGATCGTCTTTGCAGCCAGATTAATTCATCGCTCTCTTCTCATGGATGGGGCTATGTTTACGGCGCGGTTCATTAAGCCTTCGCCCGGGGCTGATCCGTGGGTAAAGGTTGGTCTCGGGGTTTTGTATTTCCAAAAGAAGCGGGTTTTCGGAGCAAATGCTGGTGAAGACAGCGAATTTTGGCATAGAAAAACCGACCCCGCTAATTGGATGAACCCACCTAGCTAGGTGGGTGCCCGCAGCTTGGTTCCTGGCTTTCGCATCAACAGATGCGAATCTCCATTCCACACGCAATCTGAGGCTCCCAATTAAATGTCATCGGTCCATCGCAGACACGGGATCGGCTAACTTCAGTATAGGTATATCGTGTTAAAGAAAAAGTCTTGACACGCAACGTGTTGCAGTATTCGAAAACCCACAATGGCCACCAACTATAGAGGAATGTTCAGTGACAAGGAATGTAGTTATCTTCAACACCCACGATCAAGCTCTTTCGTACAGAAAGCAGCTTGCTGCTAAGGGTCAGGGCGCTTGCTTCGGTGTTGAGGCAACCACGCTTGCCGCATGGCTTGCTGATGCTTGGGAGCTGTATGGCGACGGCCGCACATTAGTTTCTTCGCTTGACCGTTCTTTTGCCATTCGCTCTTTGCTCGGGCAATCCTCTGGGGCCGGGGCACTTGAGCTTACCGATGGTGGCATTGCTCTTGTGTGTCGTTTCTTTTCTGAGGCAATTGGCTTTGATGCCCTTGAAGAGGCAGTCGACAATCCGCCAGCTGCTCTTTCGGCGCAAGAGTGCAGCATTCTTGCTTTAGTGGAGCCGTATCGGGCTGCTCTGTTGCAACGCGGATTTATCGAGCAGGGCGATGCCCTCAATGCGCTTTTGGGTGTCGGCTGGGAAATGTCCTTTACGCTGGCTGAAGGGGTGGAGCTGCCTCCATGCTTTGTCCAGTTCACCGAAAGGGCGGGGATACCCTGTGTCGCCCTTGGCGATGGTGCTGGTCGCATCACCGGTTTGACGGAAGGCGTGCAGCCTCAGTTCCTTTTTGCGTCAGGCCCATCTGCGGAAAACGCGCTCATATCAAGCTATGTTCGCCAGGCTTGCGAGGCGTTGTCCGCTAAGGGGAGGGCCGGGAGCGTTTTAGTGGTTACTTCGCGCCCCTGTTCCGTGTATGCAACGCTGTCCGAAGCGCTTTCTGATTGCGGATGCGAATGCGTTCATCGGGCGCGAAAGCCTTTTGCGGAAACGCATTTTGGTCGTGCCTACCTTGCAATTCGCGAGTTCATTCTTGATGATCGTCACGATCCGCGCGCTTTGATGGATTTCGCGTCATCTCCTTTTTCCGGCATTTCCGTTCAGGCTGCTGCCAAAATCGATGCTTCGGTTCGTGGGGACAGGGCGCTTTCTTTCGAAGAGCTTCAGGCCATGATGCATCTGGTCACAGAAACCTACGATTTATTCGAGGAATTGGTAGCCGATGCCGATGCTTCGCTTTTGCTTGATAGATTCATTGACCTGTCGGAAGAGCTGCGCGGGCTTGATGCGGCTTCCGTTTTCGAGCAGCAAATCGCCATTGTGGCTTTGCGCGGTGTGTACGAAGCCGCCCGTCGTTGGGAGATAGGCCCCGAGGCGTTTGCGTTTGCGTTGTCTTCGCTTGCGGTTGACATTTCGCGCACGTGCGGCTCTGGCAGCAATAAAGTTGTGGTGCTGGACGCTTCGCAAGCATCATCCCTTTCTGCACAGAGCCGTTTCGACGTTGTCGTTCGTTGTGATTTGGATGCGCGCTACGTTTCTGCAGGTGAATCGCATAATGCATTGGTTACGCTTGAAGAAAAGCTCGGTATTCAGGTGTCTCGCCATTCTCTGCAGGATGCGCGCCTTGATTTTGAGCGCGTGAAGGGGTGTGCAGCAAGGTACTTTGCGTGCGAGCGCGTGTTGAATGCCGGCGGCGACGAAGATGTATACCCCTCGTTTGTGCTTGACGAGTTCTGCGAATGCCTGCGGGAGGGGGATGAGGAGCTTGACGGTTTCGGAGTACCTCAGCACCTGCATGATGTTGTTGCCACCCGCGATGAAGGCGGTTCGCGCGACACGTATGCGTCGAATTACCAAGCGGGTGGCGAAAAGCCCGATTCCATCGTGATACCGGCTTTTGCGCCAGGCGTTGTGGGCGAATCTTCCAAACCATTGCTTTCTCTGTTTCGGGCACCCGACGATCCAGCTACCGTTGTGCTTTCCCCCTCTGCGATAGAGGAGTACGTGAATTGCCCATATCGCTGGTATACGGCAAGGCGTTTGCGCCCTGAAGCGCCCGATGAGTTGTTCGGGCCTTTGGAGCAAGGCGTTTTCGTGCATTCGGTTTGGGAATCGTTCTACCGTTGTCTGGAGCAAAAGATCTCCGCCAAACGCGTTACTCCTGGAAATCTGGAACAGGCTCAGCTTTGCTTGGGTCGCGTATTCGATGAGGAGCTTGCTAATCAGGTTCAAGCTGAGGGTGTGCGCTACCTTCCTCTTTCGCCCGCGGAGCATGCTCAGGCGAATCGATTGAAGCAAACGCTGATTGGCAATCTTAACGTTCAAGCTCGTATGCTGCCCCGGTTTACCCCTTGGCGCTTTGAGCTGCCAATTGAGCCTGGCGAGGGCGTTGATTATGCGGGCGTGCGCCTCATGGGCCGCGTTGACAGGGTCGATATCGACGCCGAGCACGGTCATTTTGCGGTGATTGACTATAAAGGCGGCGTTTTGGGGCATGATGCGGGGTTCGATCCTGACGAACAGGAGGAGTTCCGTATTCCGCCTAAGATCCAGACGCTTGTTTATGCGCAGGCGCTGCGCCGCAGTATTGATTCTGCGCGCCCTGTCGGCGCCTTGTACCTGAGCTATAGGGCTCAAGAGCCAGCTGGGTCCATGGCCGGTTCGTTTGATTCGTCCCTGCTTGATGTTACAGGGTTTGCGCGGAGTGCTTGTGGTGTGAACATGAACTTTGAATCGTATCTGGACATGGTCGAACAAGAAGTGGGCAAGCGCATTGCCGATCTTCTGGAAGGCGATATTGCCCCCAATCCTCTCTGCGAGTCTTCATGTATGTATTGTCCGGTCCGTTACTGCGAAAAGAGGCTCTCGTGAATCTCGATACCTGCACTCCTGGCCAGCGTCAGATTATCACGACCCTGGATAAGCCGCTTATGGTTTCTGCTGGAGCGGGCAGCGGCAAAACCTTTACGCTAACCCAGCGCATTGCCTACGCGCTTTCAGAGGGCGGCCCTGACGCCTCTCCCTTGCAGAGCATCGACCAGGTTATGGCAATCACCTTTACCAAGAAAGCAGCAGCCGAGCTGAAGTCCCGCATTAAGCGCCAGCTTGCGGGCATGGGCTTGGTCGAAGAGGCGTTGAAGGTCGATGATGCGTGGATCTCCACTATTCATGGAATGTGTTCTCGGGTGCTTCGCGAACACGCTCTTGAGCTTGGCATAGACCCTGCTTTTTCAGTAATCTCGGAAACGGAATCCAAGTGCTATTACGATGAGGCGTTTGATATCGTTATCAAACGGATCCAAGATGGCGATGACGCAGCATTGAAGAGCTTTGTGGGCTCTCTCGACGTTTATTCTCAGGGCGCTGCCTCGTCCAGTATCGAAGCCTGGGTTCACAAGATCACTTCGCGCGCCCTTGCTTTGCCAGGGGGCTTTGACGCCGTTGTAGTTCCTGAGGTGGAAGGGGACCCTTCGGCGCTCATGCGTCAGATGGTCGAACTGGGGGAGACGTTTGTCTCCTGCCTTGAGGGATTGCCCAAGCAGGGAAAGACCGATGCTAAAAATCATGAAGCGGCAACAGCGGCCTTGGAAATGGCCAATGAGTACCTTCTGGAGTACGGTGGCTGTACATCGTTTTCGGATCCCGATTTCGAAGCTGCTCGTTTTGTCGAGGCTTTCTTCTCATTCCCTAAAACCAGCCCCAAATACCGCGTGAAGGAAAGCGACCCTATCTTTTTTGCGGAGTACCGTGACGCTTATGCATTTGCTGCAGGTCAGGTAGAAGCGGCTTTTTCGGCTTGCGATGTCCAGGCGTTGCTGCGTGTGGCTCGTGCTGTCGATGAAGAATATCAGCGCCTGAAGGGTGCTGCGAATATCGACAATGTCGATCTTCTTCGCATGGCATATCATGCGTTGACCGATTATCCTGAAATCGCCGATGCCTATCGACGCCAGTTCAAGATCATCATGATCGATGAGTTTCAGGATACCGACGAACTCCAGGTTGCCTTGGTGCGTGCGCTTGCTCAGCCCGGGTTTTCCAACGTGTGCACGGTTGGTGATGCCCAGCAGAGCATCTATCGTTTTCGCGGTGCCGACGTAAACGTCTTTTTCGGCTATCGCAAAAGCCTTGAGGCGGAGTGCCCCGAGGCTCAGTTTGTAAGCCTTCCCGACAATTTCAGAAGTCACGCCGATGTGCTCTCCTTTGTAGACAAAGTCTTTTCGCAGCCCCAGGTATTCGGTGATCAATTCCTTTCGTTGGCGCCTAAGGGAGCAGTGAATAACCAGGAAGATCCGCTGTTCGACTCGCGCCCTCGTCTTTCCATGGCTCTTTTTGACTGCAAGGTCGGGGGTCCTGGTTTGGGGGCGGGGCGTCTTGAGTGTGCTCGTCGCATTGCCGAGCATTTTGCTGGCTTGCGCGATGACCCAAGCAATCCGGCGTCGCCTTCCGACATGGTTCTGCTTTTGGGAAACATGTCAAATGTTGATGTTTATGCGCAGGCTTTGCGCGATGCGGGCTTTGAGTGCCTGGTTGCTGGGGGGTCTACGTTCTCGAATTCCCAGGAAGTTTCGTTGGTTGCTTCTGTGGTGCGTCTGTTTTCAAGCTGCACCGATAACGAGGCTCTCTACGCGGTGCTCACTTCGCCCCTGTTCGCTTTGGGCGATGACGCCTTGCTTCACTTGGCTACAGGAACCAGCCGTCAGGGCCGTAGGTTTCGCAGAGCTCTGGCTGACGGATTTGCTGCCTGGAAGGACGAAAAGGGGCTTACGGGCCTTGCTCCCGAGCAAGAGGACCAAATCGACTTTGCCCACATCTGCCTTGATGCGGCGTTTGATTCGGTTCGCCGCTTCGGTATGGCGGCGGGGGTACGCACCTTGCTGCGTTCGAGCGGATGGCTCATTCGCCTAGAAGGCGAGCAGGCTCAGGGCCAGGCCATTGTGGGTAACCTTGGCAAGGCGCTGCGAATGTTGGAGGATGTTGAGAAATTGGGGCTGGGGCTTGCCCGAACGGCAGATCGCTTTGAGAACGACCTGGCCACGTTGAAGCTTGCTCCTGGAACGCTTTCTGCCAGCAGTTCAAATTTTGTACGAATAATGACGGTTCATGCGAGCAAAGGTCTTGAATTTCCCCATGTCGCCTTGGCCGATCTGCGCCTTTCGGGAAAGGCTGAAAGCTTGGTTGCCGAAAACATTGCGGCATCAACCTACGTTGGGCTCGATTCGCCGATGCTGCGTTCGGTCCGTAAAACCATCCAAGGCCTCCATGAGTTTATCGAACAGAGCGATGAGCCAGGGGCCGATATAATGCAGGCGTCAACTTATCAGGATCTGATGCTTTCCCTGAAAGGCTATGTTGCCACGCAAGAGTTGTCCGAGGCTCGCCGTTTGCTGTACGTTGCCCTGACTCGTGCCAGCAAATCGTTGTTCATCGGCATGGCGCACTCGGGTAATAAAAACTTTTCATACGAAGGCAAAGGCATTCTTGACGATTTGCATGAGGCGCTTCAGTGGGAAGCATCGGCAAACGCCCCGATGCAGAAGCTCGATTACGGTGGAAGCGCGCCTATGGATTTTGAACTGACGGTACTTGATACCCCTGCCGAACGGGTGGAGCGCGTTGTCGAGGAGGGGAAGCCGTTTACCATCCCTGCATCCCCCTTGCCACCTGTGCCGTATTGCCAGCCATACCATGCTTCTCGTGAAGAGGTGTTCTCTTACTCTTCGATTGGCGATGCCTCCCATTGGGATTCAGATCCCGATGAAGCAGCCGAGTTGCCCATGTTCGAGGTTGACCAGGCTTTCTTCGAGGAAAATGCCACAGCGCTCGGTACGGCATTTCACCGTTTGGCACAGCGTGCCATCGCTCAATTCGACGGGGTTGAGCTGAAGCGTCCCGCAGCCGAGGTGATTGCTGCCCAGGTGCGTGCTCAGGGATTAACCCCCTCGCAAGAGGTGCGGCTGAGTGCGGCGCTCGATAGATGGTTTGCAAGCGATATTGCTCGTTCGTTGGTGGCCAAGGGCGTCCCTCGGGCTGAAGTGCCGTTCATGGTGTGTTTGGGCGTTGCCTCGAATGCGGTATACCTGGAAGGCGAAATCGATGCGGTTTCGTTTGATGAGGATGGTTCTGCCTTCTTGGTTGATTACAAGACGGGAGGCTCACCCGACGAATCTGCCGCACGGGTATTCGGTAAACATCTTCTTCAGGCTCAATGCTATGCGCTGGCGCTTATGGACCAGGGAAGTCCCCGGGTTACGGCTACGTTTGTTCGCGTGGAGCAGGAAAGCGTCGCAGATGCGTCTCAGCCGCAAACGGTGGAATATACCTTTACGGAGCAAGATAGGGAAGTGCTGGAACAGGCTGTTCTTTCAGCCTACGCACAAAGTCTTTCTGCGTGATCGGTATGGGGTTTGGTTCACCGGGCGCGGTTCTCCCGGCGCCCGTGTTAAGGTCAGCTCATGGACACACTTTTCACAGACATAGAAAACAGCAAACGTGCAGCAAATGCCCCCTTGGCAGTGCGCATGCGTCCGCAAACGCTCGACGATCTTATCGGCCAAGAAGATGCGTTAGGCAAAGGAACATGGCTGCGTAGTGCTATCGAGGCCGACACGCTTTCCTCCGTTATCCTGTATGGTCCTGCCGGAACGGGGAAAACATCCATCGCCCACGTTATAGCCGAGACCACCCATGCTCATTTTGTTGAGGTTTCGGCTATTGGTGGCACGGTTGCCGATCTGCGCCGCGAGATCTCAGATGCTGACAAGCGCCTGATAAATCGAGGCATTCGCACCATTTTATTCGTCGATGAGATCCATCGCTTCAATCGCGCACAGCAAGATGCCTTGCTTCATGCGGTTGAAGACGGTGTGGTGGTTTTGATTGGGGCCACAACGGAAAACCCCTTTTTTGAAGTGAATTCGGCCTTGATATCCCGGTCGCGCATCGTTGAGCTCCATAGGCTCAGCGACGATGCTCTTTCCGCCATCTTGGATCATGCCTTGGAAAGCAGCCGAGGTTTGAAGGGTGATTACTCACTTGATGAAGATGCCCGCAAAGCATTGCTGCTTTTGGCTGGTGGCGATGCGCGCAGTTGCCTGAACACCCTATCGCTTGCTTCCGATTTGGCGCGCGCCCAAAAGGCGGAGACCATTACCGAGGAAATGGTACGTACGGCGGTTCCCCATCGCACGCTTCCCTACGACAAGAAGCAGGACATGCATTACGACGTGATATCGGCGTTTATCAAGTCGATGCGCGGATCAGACCCCGATGCAGCCTTGTACTGGCTTGCTCGAATGATCGATGGTGGGGAAGATCCGAAATTCATTGCTCGTCGCATTTTCATTTCGGCGTCTGAGGACATCGGCAATGCCGATCCGCAAGCGCTTCTGGTTGCCGAAGCGTGCTTTAAGGCTGTTGAGGTTATCGGTATGCCCGAATGCCGCATCAATTTGGCTCAGGCGGCAGTGTATATGGCTTTAGCCCCGAAATCTTGCTCCGCCTACGCCGGCATCGCCAAAGCGCTCGACGAGGTGCGCAACGGCCCGCTTCGCCCCGTGCCCGACTACTTGCGTGACCGTCATCGTCCAGGATCCGAGGAATACGGTGAGTATCTGTATCCGCATAGTTATGCCGAGGGCTACGTTAAGCAGCAGTATCTCCCCGAAGGCCTAGAGCGTGGGGCGTTTTTCACGCCTGGGGAACGAGGTTGGGAGAGGTATCGCGTTGACGCCCCTCTATCCGATAGAATGTAATCTGCACATGCGAATTTTATGTTCCTGACCAGAGGAGGAAAGATGGAAATCTTCGAATCGCTGATTCCCGTGGGAATCGTGTTGCTGTGCATTGCCGGCGTTGTTGCGCTGGGTGCTATGGCATACCTTTTCATCACCCTTACGAAATCTATGAAGGAAACGTTTGAAAAAGTAGATCCTTTGGTCGTGGAGGCTAAGGAAGCGCTCGACACGGCAAAGCCCGCTCTTGAGCGTATCGATCCGTTGATGGAGCGCATCACTCTTACGGTTGATGCTGCAAATCTTGAGATCATGCGGGTAGATCAGATCCTGGAAGACGTGAACACCATTACGGGTAACGTCTCCAAGGCAACTGAATCTCTCGACAACATCACTTCACTCCCTTTGGACGCTCTCTCCAACGTGACCAGCCGTCTTCGCAGCCGCATCGCTCCGCTGGGCGCTAAGGCGGAAGATTCTCGCGTTGGTGCCGTTGCCCAGGTGGTCGACCAGAAGCTCGATAGCGTTGAGGCATGCGTGTCAGACGCCCAGGCTCGTGCCGATGTGAAGCGTGCCGAGGCAGCCGAAGCCGTTGCCGCTCGCGGAGAGGCGCAGGCTCAGACGAACGAGATGTCCTCTAGCCTGAAGGATGCCTTCTCTGTTCAAATCTCTCGCGATTCCGAATCCGCTCAAAACTAATAGGAGTACTTAACCAGCTATGACGAATAGCGATACCCATCTCACAGATAGCGAGTTTCGCAAAGAAGAACTGAAGACGGTGAAATCGCGTCGCCGCCTATACACGAGCACCTTCATCATTGTGTTGTTCGCTCTTTTGTATTTGCTCGGACAGGCGCTCAACATTTTGGCCACTCCCGTGGCCATTGTTGTGTGGACGACCATTATCGTTTTCTGTTTGAGGGGCCCGGTCAACTATCTGGAAAGCAAGGGCATTGGTCGCCTGTGGGGAACGTGTGCGGCCTATATTCTCATGGGCGTAGTGGTAACAGCGCTAAGCTGGATGCTTTTCTCGCCCGTGTTCGGCGTTGGCGAACAGTTCACTGCGCTGCTTCAAACTTTTGCCGACCAGATTTCACAGGTGCGCAACCTCTGGAATGATGTGTATTCGCAGTACGCCTACATCCTTCAAGACGAGCGTATCTCCAATTGGATGAATGATGCCTTTTCGTCGGTGGGAACCTGGTTTTCTGGCATGGCTACTGCTAGCGCGGAGGGCATGGTTTCGGTTGGCTCCGGCGTTGCTATCTCTGCCATGGTTATTGGTTTTTCACTGGTGGTAGCGTTTTGGGTCCTTATGGAGTTGCCCGCGTTGGGAGCTGAAATCAAGCGGGTGTTCGGTCCTCGTTTCCAGGAAGATTTAGACATCATCTACCTCACGGGTACTCGCGTTATGGGCGGCTACATCAAGGGCACGTTGGTCCAATGCATGCTTATCGGTGTCTGCTGCGGAATTGGCTTTGCCGTTATGGGCATTCCCAGTGCGGCAGCTTTGGGCGTTATCACGGGTCTACTGAACATCATTCCCGTTGTGGGCCCGTGGCTAGGTGGCGGCATGGCGGCAATCGTGGGCGTTTTCTCAAGCCCCCTTATAGCTGTTGTCGCTTTGGTGTACACCATCGCTGTTCAGCAATTCATCTACACCTTTATCTCCCCGAAAATTATGGGTAATTCAGTGGATATCCATCCTGCGTTAGTCATTATGGCTTTGATGGTGGGTTCTGCTTTGGGTTTCGCCGTTGGAGGCGTTGTTGGCAACATTGTGGGCATGCTCGCTTCCATTCCCGCAGTTGCTGCTATCAAATCGCTTTTTGTGTACTACTTCGAGAAGCGCACGGGGCGCGTTATCGTTTCGCCTGATGGCGTTATCTTCAAGGGGGACCCTTCAGGCGAAGAGGCGAATCCCGTTGCCGATGCCACTGGTGAGTTTTCTGCGACGCAGGTTACTTCGCGTGGGGCAAAGCACGGAAAATGATAGAATCAGCATTTGGCAAATTGCAAAAACGATGAACACTTCGAAGAGGAACAATATCGTATGAACTATATGACTACCGCCGAAATTCGCGAGAAGTACCTGGCGTTCTTCGAGGAGAAGGGCTGCAAGCGTATGCCTTCTTCTTCCCTGATCCCCGACGATCCATCGCTGCTGCTTACGAGCGCTGGCATGGTTCAGTTCAAGCCCTACTTCCTTCATCAGAAGGAGCTTGATAGCCAATATATTGGCACCACCACTGTTCAGAAGTGCGTACGCACCAATGACATCGACAACATTGGTGACGCCCGCCACCTAAGCTTCTTTGAAATGCTGGGCAACTTTAGCTTCGGCAAGTATTTCAAAAACGAAATGTGTGCTTGGGCATACGAATTCTCTACCGAGGTATTGGGGCTTCCTGCTGAAAAGCTCTACTTTACCGTTTTCGAGAACGACGATGAGACTATTGAGATCTGGAAGAGCCTTGGTGTTCCAGAAGATCACATTTCCAAGTTGGGTGAAGAAGATAACTTCTGGCGCGCTGGTCCTACCGGTCCCTGCGGCCCCTGCTCTGAGATCTATTTCGATCAGGGTCCCGATGTAGGGTGCGGCAGCCCTGACTGCAAGCCTGGCTGCGACTGCGATCGCTACCTTGAGTTCTGGAACTGCGTGTTCACCCAGTATGACGGGCAAGAGGATGGTACCCTTGCTCCGCTTCAGACGAAGAACATCGATACCGGTATGGGTCTTGAGCGCATTGCCGCAATCATGCAGGGCGTAACCAACAACTACGATACCGATATCCTTCGTAGCCTGGTTGGCGTTGGCGAAGAACTTTCTGGCAAGGAATACCGTCAGGAAGCTGAAACCGACGTATGCCTTCGCATCATCGCTGACCACAGCCGCTCTATCACGTTTATGATCGCCGATGGCATTCTTCCCTCCAACGAGGGTCGCGGCTATGTTCTGCGTCGTTTGCTTCGTCGCGCGGTTATGAAGGGCCATTCCCTTGGGATCGAAGGTGCCTTCCTCACCAACTACGTCAACAAGATCATCGAGCTTATGGGCAATGTGTATCCCGAGCTCGTCGAGAACGAAGAGCTTATCAAGCGCGTTGTTCTCTCCGAAGAAGAGCGCTTTGGCGCAACGCTTCGTCAGGGTCAGGCATACCTCGACGATGCCCTTTCCAAGATGGAAGGCACCGTGCTTTCTGGCTCTACCGCCTTTGTCCTGCACGACACCTACGGTTTTCCCGTCGAGGTAACCACGGAAATCTGCGAAGAACGTGGTTATTCCATCGATGAAGAGGAATTTGCTCGCTGCATGGAAGAACAGCGCAATCGCGCCCGTGCTGCAAACGTCAAGGACGCCGAAGCCGCATGGAGCACCTACGGCGGCGTTCATGCCGATCTCTTGAAGGAGCTTGGTGCAACCGAGTTCGTTGGCTATGACCGCCTTTCCGCCGATGCCAAGGTTTGCGCGATTGTGCGCAACGGCGAACGCGTTGATTCCCTTGCTGCTGGCGAGCAGGGTGAAGTTGTGCTTAACGTTACCCCGTTCTACGCTGAAATGGGCGGCGAGGTTGGCGATACTGGCACCATCACCGCTGATGGTGCTGAGCTTCAGGTAATCGATACCAAGGCGCCAGAAAAAGGCCTGGTATGCCATGTTGCCACCGTTGCTTCCGGTACATTCACGGTTGGCATGACAGTTTCTGCGCAGGTTGACGCTAAGCGTCGTGCTTGCATCGCGCGCAACCATACGTGCACTCATATCTTGCATGCTGCTCTTCGCCAGGTTCTTGGCGCTCACGTTAAGCAGGCTGGTAGCTATGTTGGTCCTGATCGTCTTCGCTTCGACTTCACTCACTTCGAGTCGGTTACACCCGAACAGCTGAAGCAGGTCGAAGAGCTTGCCAACAGCGTTATCATGTCCGCTACCGCAACGAACATCTTTGAAACCTCCCTTGCCAGGGCTCGCGAAGAGGGCGTTACTGCTCTGTTCGGTGAGAAGTATGGTGATGTGGTTCGTGTTGTTAAAGTAGGCGATTTCTCCAGCGAGCTGTGCGGCGGTTGTCATGTTGCCAACACTGCTGAAATCGGTTTGGTGAAGATCGTTTCCGAAAGCAGCGTCGGTGCAAACCTTCGCCGTATCGAGGCTTTCACCTCTTATGATGCTCTGGCTTATCTGAACGGTTTCGAGCATCAGATGAAGGAGCTTTCCGCTACTTTGCGTGTTCCTACGTCCGATGTTCAGGCTCGCGTTGAAGCAAACATCAAGCAGCTGCGCGACTTTAATGCTAAGCGCAAGGCGAATAAGGCTGTTGCCGCTACAGGTGAGCTCCCTGAAGCCCTCGATCGCTTCACTGTTGGCTCTGACTATCCGGTATTTATCTACCGCAAGGACGGCATTGATGCTGGCGGTATGCGCAACTTCTGGGATATCGTACGTTCTCGTCTTCCTGAAGCAGGCGCTTGCGTGCTGGCTTCCGACAATCAGGGCACGCCTATCTTGCTTGCTGCAGGTACCGATGAAGCAGTTGAAAAGGGCTTCAATGCTGGCGCAGTAATCAAGCAGATTTCCCGCGAGATCAAAGGCGGCGGTGGTGGTAAGCCCACCATGGCACAAGCTGGTGGCAAGGATGCTTCTGGCATCGATGCTGCGCTTGATGCCGCTCGCAAGCTGTTTGCATAAACTACATAACGGAAGGGAGGAACGCACACGTGAGAATCATGGCTCTTGATATCGGCAAGGTTCGTTGTGGCATTGCCATCAGCGACCCGCAGGAAAAGATAGCCACTCCGTTGTGCGTTCTTCCAACCGAAGAAGTTCGCGCCAACGCACCAAGCTTTCGTCGCTTATGCGAAGATTGGGAACCTGAGCTGATCGTATCTGGCCTGCCTCTTACCATGGGTGGTGCCAAGGGTCCGCAAGCCCAATCTATCCGCGAGGTTGCCCAGCAGGTTGCTTCCAAGCTTGGTCTTCCGTTGGAGTTTTCCGATGAAAGGCTTAGCTCTTCAGAGGCAAAACGCTCTTTGCGCGAGCAAGGCTTTTCTGAAAAGGAAATGCGCGGTAAGGTGGATATGATCGCTGCATCGTTGTTTCTCCAGTCGTGGCTCGACAAGCGCGCGGCTGGTTCTTTGAAAGGTGAGGCTAATGAGTCCTAGGAAGGTTACGTATTCCCGCAAGTCCACGCATGCGGCCCGTGCTGCTCATGCGAGGGGCGAAAAGGAATTCCGTACATACGACACTTCGGCGATTCGCCCGAAGAAGTCTAAAGCGCCGCTCATAGCCTTAGTTGCCGCTGTTGCGGTTGTGGTGGTTATCATAGTGGCGCTCTTCGTGAACACCAGCTGTGCTGAAGCCGCTAACGACCATCTGGCTCCCGACGGACAGCAGGTCACAGTACAGATTGCCGAAGGTTCTACATTGCCCGTTATCGCAGACAACCTCTACGATGCGGGCCTTGTCATTCGTAAGGGCGAATTTACCGCTGCCGTCAATGCCAAAGGTGCTGCCTCTTCGCTGAAGCCGGGAGTGTATTCATTCGAGGGTGGCATAAGCAACGATGAATTGGTAGATGCGCTTGTTGCCGGCCCCACCGCCAACGTAACAAATTTGGTTGTTCCCGAAGGGGCCACGCTTGATTCAATAGCTGCCGCTGTGGAAAAAGCCTATAACGGCTCTATTACCGCCGATCAGTTCAAATCAGCCGCCTCAGACGCTTCTCGGTACGCAAAGGAATACTCGTTCTTAACCGATGCCGGCAAGAATTCTCTTGAGGGGTTCTTGTTCCCTAAGACCTACGAGTTGATTGTTAACGCATCTGCTGAAGACGTTGTTCGCCAAATGCTCGATCAGTATCGGTCTGAGATTTCCTCTCTTGATTATTCCTATCCGCGTAGCAAGGATATGTCCAACTACGATGCGCTGATCCTTGCTTCTATCGTGGAAAAGGAAGCAACCAGCGACACGCGCACCAAAGTCGCAGCTGTTTTCTATAATCGTTTGGGTAATTCTGGTGATCCGTCGTACGGCACGCTGGGCAGCGACGCTACTACTGCCTATGAAGTGGGTGACAATCTCGATACGTATAACTGGTCCACTAAGAGTCCGTACAACACCCGTGTAACCAAGGGCTTGCCCCCTACGCCGATTTGCAGCCCGAGTATCGATTCGTTGCGTGCGGTGCTTTCCCCTGAACGCAACTTCGACGACTATTACTTCTTCTCTTTCTGGACCAACGATCAGGGCGGGGTGGATTACTTCTTCGATAAAACCTATGAAGAACACCAGAAGACAATCGCGGATCATTCGTAGGCTGTATTGAGGTAGACATGTCTCTTATCCAACCTGATCGCTATTTTTCGCGAACGAGCGCTATTAACGTTGAATGGGATATCGTCGGCAAAGGTTTTACGCATGTGCTGCTCGACATAGACAACACCATTCTTTCCCGTGCTGATCATCAGGTGCCTGCTGATGTGCGTCAGTGGTTGGCACGCGTTCGCGCTGCCGGTGTGAAGATGTGCTTTCTTTCGAATAATTTTCACGGTAATGTGTTCGATCTTGCCCGCGAACTCGATCTTCCTATTGTTGCAAAGGCACTCAAGCCCCTTCCGCATGGATTTATTATGGCGTGCAATAAGATTGGCGGTACGCGTAAAAACACTTTGATGATTGGTGACCAGCTCTCAACCGATATTGTCGGAGCGCATCTTGCTGGCATGAAAGCGTATTTGGTGTGCCCTTTGGTTGAAGAAGACCTAAAGCATACGATGTTCGTGCGCTCTATCGAGCGTGCTTTCATATCCGACAAAGAGCCAGAGGGGGCAAGCGCATGCGAAACCTTACATTCCTAGCGGCGCCTGCCGTGGGACCCGCTGCTGCTTCGTTTCGTCGCGCCTTCATGGAGAAAACCGCTTCATGGAGTGTGACAATCGAAGAGTGCAGTACGCGTAGCGAAGCTGCGGCTTTGCTTTCAGCCAAGAAAAGCCATGCGTTCGTGGTTTCCGCTCCATTTCGTCGGGCAGTGTTTGAAGCAGGTAAGGTTCAGGGCGCATCGGCGCGTTTGGCGCAAGGAGCCGATATTCTCTATCGTGGCGGGAAGAACACCCTTGCAGTCAGCCAGTACGCCCGTGTTGCCATCGATGAAATGGAACGGCTCTTCCTTCCTTTGTACGGTGCGAAGGCCGTTGTTTTGGGGTCGGGTAGTGCTGCCCTTGATGTGGTGTATGAATGTGCGCGTGCGGGCGTGAGCGAGATCACCTTGTTAGGATCAGAAAAAGAGCGTACGCGCAATAACCTGCTTGCCTTCCTAGAGGCGTTTGCCAAGGAACGCACCCAGATTATCGATACCGAGCAAAAGCGTGTCGGTCACCTTTCTGCAAATCGCGCCTACGATAGCGCCTCGTTCCTGTTTGGAACCGTTGCGGCAGCTTCCCGTATTGCTGCGGCTGATATTGTGTTCTGCACCGAGGATTTCAGCCGGGCCGGCATTGCCTTCGAGCCTGGTCATATCGTGTGCGACCTTTGTGGCGAAAGCGCATGTTACGCCGATGCGGCAAATGCTGCAGGTTGTGATTTTCTATCAGTGTCATCGGCGATGGCGGCATGGGGTGCGGAATGCGCAGAGCTGCTCGTAGAATTCGGTCGTGCTGAGCTGTAACACGTTCGAAACCTTAAGCACTTTATTTCGATGGAGTAATGGCAGTTTTGCTAAAATCTTGTTTGATTTATCTAACATCGAATAAGGAATTCAGCATGGAATACATAACAGCAGGTGAAAGCCATGGTCCTGTTCTTACAGCTATAGTTTCGGGCGTTCCTGCGGGATTGACCATTTCCGAAAAGGCAATCAACTCCGATCTTGCCCGTAGGCAGAGTGGCTACGGCCGCGGTGGCAGGCAGGCAATCGAAAAGGACAAGGTTTCAGTAACTTCTGGTGTTCGCTTTGGTCACACTATTGGTTCGCCAGTAACGCTGTCTGTCGCGAACCGCGATTGGTCGAATTGGACCGAGCGCATGTCTGTATTCGGTGAACCGCCTCAAGATTTGGTTCGTGAGGTAACTCCTCGCCCCGGTCATGCCGATTTGCTGGGTGTTTTGAAGAACGACATGGACGACTGTCGCAATATTCTCGAGCGTTCCAGTGCTCGCGAAACCACCATGCGTGTTGCTGCTGCCGGCATCGCTCGTGAGTTCTTGGCCGAACTTGGTGTTGAGATCTATTCCTATGTGGTGTCTATTGGCGATGAGGTCATGGAGGAAGAAGACCCTATGGCTGCCGCTACCACCTACACCCCGCTCGACATCGAGATGAGTGAGGTCCGCTGTCCCAGCACCGAAGCTTCTGAGCGCATGATGGATGCTATCGACAAGGCCAAGGAGGCGGGAGACACCCTGGGCGGCGTGTTCCGAGTTGTGGTAACCGGTCTTCTTCCTGCAGTTGGTGGGTATGAAACGCCAACCGATCGTCTAACGTCAAAGCTCGGTGGCGCATTGTTCTCCATTCCTGCCATCAAGGGTGTCGAATTCGGCATCGGCTTTGAGACCACGCGCCGGCCAGGCAGTCAGGTGCATGACGAGATACTCCTTGATGAATCGGAGGGGTTTGTGCGCGCGTCTAACAATGCTGGTGGACTGGAAGGCGGCATGACCACGGGTATGCCTCTGGTGGTTACGGTCGGAATGAAGCCCATCGCCACGCTTACCACGCCGCTTAACACCGTTAACCTCGATACGCTTGAAGTGGCTGAAGCATCGAAGGAACGTAGCGATACCTGTGCCGTTCCAGCTGCTGCCGTTGTTGCGGAATCCGAGGTTGCAATGGTGCTTGCCGATGCTTATCTGAAGAAGTTCGGCTGTGACAATATGACTGATATCAAGCAGAACGTCGCTTCGTACAAAGAGCGTATTAAAACGATGTCCCGTTAAAACGCCACGAATTACGAGGAGCTTTTTTATGACCACAAATCACCCTACGCATGCAGGCAAGTTCTACCTCACTAAGCCGGTGTTTTTCATCGGTTTCATGGGAGCGGGCAAAACCAGTATTTCTCAGCAGATCGCGGTAACGTGCGGCGTCGCATCTATCGATGCCGACGAATACCTTGAGCTTCGCGAAGACCGCATCGTTGCCGATATTTTTGCTGAAGACGGTGAAGAGGCGTTCCGCGATATCGAAACCGATGTTTTGCGCGACTTGGCAAAGCGTTCTCCGCGTCTTATCGGTTGCGGCGGCGGTGTTGTTACCAAGCGTCCCGTTAACGCCCAAATCATGAAAGAGACGGGTTATGTGGTGTATTTGAAGGTTTCTGCCGACGGTGCAGCTGCCCGTATCCCTAACACCGATTCCCGTCCTATGTTCAAAAACCTTGAAACTGCGCGCAAAACCATTGTCGAACGAGAGCCTCAGTATGAAGCTGCTGCCGACGTTTCGGTGGATACCGAAGGTCGCACTATTCGCGAGGTTGCAGACGAAGTGGTCGAGCTGTTGCTCGATGCCGGCGTGCTGATGAAGAGGGATTAGCGCATGGCCCGCATTGTTGTGGAAATCCCTGGTGAGCGTATCTATGATGTGGTTGTTTCGGCTGGGCAGATTGATCGACTTGGTGCCGAGATGCGCGCCTTCGATAGCAACCAGAAGGCACTGATTATCACCGACACGGAGGTAGCTACACGCTACCTTGATCTTGCTAAAGCATCCCTTAAGCAGGTTGGCTATCAGGTTTCCGTTATCACGGTGCCGGCAGGGGAGTCGGCAAAATCGGTCGAATGCGCTTCGGAGATTTGGCATGCCATGGTCGAATGCGGCTTGAACCGCGATTCCGTGGTGGTTGCTTTGGGCGGCGGTGTTGTGGGCGATCTGGCCGGCTTTACCGGTTCTACGTTCATGCGCGGCCTTCGCATTGTTCAGGTTCCCACCACCTTGCTTTCCATGGTTGATTCTTCGGTGGGCGGGAAAACGGCTATCAACCTTGAGTCGGGGAAAAACCTGGTAGGTACCTTTTGCCAGCCTTCGTTGGTTTGCGCTGATGTTGCCACGCTTGCCACACTCCCCGAAAGGGAATGGGTTTGTGGATGCGGTGAAATAGCCAAGTCTGCCGTTGTTGATTCAGAGGATTTTTTCTTTTGGTTGTACGGTCATGCCGACCAGCTTGCCTCCCGTGAGCCGGAAACGGTCAAGGAAGCGGTGCAACGTTGCATCGTGTTCAAGGCATCGATCGTGGCGCGCGATCAGGAGGAAACCAAAGGTGTGCGGGAGTGCCTTAACTATGGACATACGCTTGCCCATGCCATTGAAACGGAGGCGGGTTACGGCGTGTATTCCCATGGCCACGCCGTAGCTCAGGGCATGCGCTTTGCTGCCCGATTGGCAGTGGCTCATCTAGGGGCATCGATGGAGTTCGTGCAGACCCAGGATGCTTTGCTTGATTCCCTTGGGTTGCCCGAGCTTCAGCTGAAAGCTGAGCCCGAACGTCTCCTTCATCTTATGAAGGGCGATAAGAAAGTGCGTTCCGGCAAGCTTCGCTTTGTGCTTCCTCGCGCTTGCGGTGATTGGGAAGTGTGCGAGCTTGAAGATAGTTTCGTACTGGAATATCTTCAAGCTTGGCAGCGAAGCCTCTTGTAACTTATAGGAACAGGGCCTTGGGCCCTGTTCTTTTCCTGGTCCCATATATCGCGACACCTTTATAGAGGAGAACATAATGGCACATAACCCCGAACGTCTTTCCCGTCTTCGCGCCGCAATGCGCGAGCGGGGGATAGACGTGCTCTACATCCGCGGGCTTTCGAATATTTCATGGGCTACGGGCTTTGAGCGCGTATTCGATGATGAGCCGGCCCACGCTCTTGTTGTTTCCGCCCATAGCTGCGTGCTGCACACGGATTCCCGCTACTTTGACGCAATGGAGTCCGCTGCCGCCGATACCGATATTGAGGTGGACAATGGCCGCATAGCCCATAGTGCCGTACTTGCCAAAGTGTCAGATTCCATCGGTGCCGGTAACGTTCGTGTCGGCATCGAGGACTCCCTGACTTTGGCGGAATATCGTGCTTTACAGTGTGCGTTCGAGGACAAGGCGATCGATTTGGTGGAGCTTTCGGGTTTTGTGGAGGCGCTTCGCCAAGGCAAAGATGATTCCGAGATAGCGGCAATGCGAAAGGCGCAAAGCATTACTGATGCGGCTTTTGCCAAGATCATCGCATTCATGAAGCCCGGTATGACCGAGCGCGAGGTTCAACTGCAACTGGATCGCTATATGTACGAAGGGGGAGCTGAAGGGCTGGCATTTGGCACCATTGTGGCAACGGGCGCCCATGCTGCATCCCCTCATGCGATTCCCGGTGAAACCAAGCTTGCATTGGGCGATGCCGTGGTGATGGACTTCGGTGCGCGTTATGCGGGATACTGTTCAGATATGACCCGTACGGTGTTCGTTGGAGAGCCGAGCGATGAAGTTCGCCGTGCTTATGGGGCTATCCGTCGTGCCAACGAGGAATGTGAAGCTATGCTGCGTGCCGGTCTTTCTGGTGCCGACGTTCATCAGCATGCTGAAGCGGTTTTGGAGGAAGAGGGCTTTGGCGGTGCCATGGGCCATTCTCTTGGTCACAGTGTGGGACTTGATATCCACGAGGCGCCCAATCTTTCACCCAAGAACCCGAAAGCGCTTTGTGCGGGCAATGTCGTTACGGTGGAGCCGGGCATTTACCTAACGGGCAAATTCGGTATGCGTCTAGAGGATTTTGGCGTGGTTCGCGAAGCATCGTATGAGGTGTTTACGCAAAGTACCCATGAGATGATTATTATCTCGTAGCATTCTGGGTATAATGTTTAGGTTATTTTTGCAATGGTTCATTTTTGAAGGAGCATAACGTGGCAATCTCTACCGCCGATTTCCGTAATGGCATGTGCATCGAGTACAACAACAAGCTCTGCACGATCGTTGAATTCCAGCATGTTAAGCCTGGCAAGGGCGGTGCATTCGTTCGCACCAAGCTCCGCGACATCAAGACCGGTCGCGTAGTTGACTACACCTTCAACGCTGGCACCAAGTTCGACTCTGTTCGCCTTGAAACCAAGAAGATGCAGTTCCTCTACAGCGATGGCACCGATTTCAACTTCATGGATATGTCTTCCTTTGAGCAGCTTTCCATTCCTGCTGAAACCGTAGGTTCTGCAGCGAACTGGCTGAAGGAAAACGATGAGGCTACCCTCATGTATGCTGGCGACGAGCTTATCAGCATCGAGCCTCCTATGTTCGTTGAGCTCGAGGTTACCGAAACCGAGCCCGGCTTCAAGGGAGACACCGCCACCAACACCACCAAGCCTGCAACGCTTGAAACCGGTGTAACCATTCAGGTTCCCACCTTCGTTGAGATCGGCGACGTTCTTCAGATCGACAGCCGTGATGGCCGCTTTGTTAAGCGCGTCTAGTTCTATGTGTCTTAACTGAAAACTCTACTGGCAACGGGGCGCTACGGCGCCTCGTGCTTTATACTTAATTTTCGTTTTTAACGTGCGTATAGTACGCGCAACGCGTTTCGAAGAGGAGGTGCGAAACACTTGGGAAAGCTTCAGATCATGGACACCACCATTCGCGACGGCCAGCAGAGCCTTTGGGCAACTCGTATGCCTATCGGCGATATGCTCCCGATCTTGCCTAAGATGGATCGCGTAGGTTATTGGGCTATCGAGGCTTGGGGCGGTGCGACGTTCGACACCTGCCTGCGCTTCCTCGACGAAAACCCTTGGGATCGCTTGCGCTCTATCAAGGCGAAAACCCCCAATACGCGTCTTTCCATGCTGTCCCGTGGACAGAATCTGGTGGGTTACAAGCACTATTCCAAAGATGTCGTCAATCGCTTCATCGCTGCTGCTCATCGTAATGGCATCGATGTGTTCCGCGTGTTCGACGCGCTGAATGATATTCGCAACGTGGTAGATAACGCCGAGGCCATTAAGGCATGCGGTGGCCACTTCGAAGGCGCTATTTCCTATACGCTTTCTCCGGTTCATACGCTCGATAGCTTCCTTGAATATGGCCAGCAGCTTAAGGATCTTGGCGCTGACTCCATTGCCATCAAGGACATGGCGGGCATGCTCACCCCGTATCGCACCGAGCGCATCGTTAAGGCATTCAATGCTGAAATCGGTTTGCCCATTCACGTTCACTGCCACTATGTTGGTGGTATGGCTCCGGCAAACTACCTGAAGGCAGCTGAAGCTGGTGCTGCTATTGTCGACACCGCTGCTGCGCCTTTGGCATTCGGCAACTCCCAGCCTGCGGTCGAAATGCTTGTTGCTGCTATGCAGGAAAGCCGTTACGACACTGGGCTTGATCTGGGTCTGCTGTTTGAGATTTCCGAGTATTGGGAAGAGGTTCGCAAGCGCGGACATTACAAGCGCGGCGTTTCTTCTCTTACCCACATGAAGGTCTACTCGCATCAGGTTCCCGGCGGCATGATGTCGAACCTTATATCGCAGCTGGAAATCCAGAATGCAATCGATCGCCTCGATGACGTTATGGAAGAAATTCCTCGCGTTCGTGCCGAGGTGGGCTATCCGCCGCTGGTAACGCCTCTCTCCCAGATCGTAGGCACGCAGGCTGTGTTCAACGTTCTGACGGGTAAGCGCTGGAGCGTTGTTTCCAAGGAAATGAAAGATTATATCTGCGGTTACTACGGAAAGGCTCCTGGCCCCATGAGCCCAGAGGTGGTAAACCGTGTTGTGGGCGAATCCGACATCATGCTTGATCCTGATGTTGCTCCAGGTTCGCTGGTAACTACCACGTTCGCCGAGCTCGAAGAAGAAATCGGCGATCTGGCAAAAACCGAAGAAGATGTTTTGATGTACGCGCTCTTCCCGAATGAGGCTCGTACGTATTTGAGCAAGCACCGTACATCTGAAAAGGTCGATTTCCTTCTTGAAGAGGAATCGAGCAACACCAAGGAGGACGATTACGTGGATATCAACCAGATTCGAGAGCTCGTTCGCGTTGCCGAAGAAAGCGGCGTTGGCGAAATCGTAGTTGAGGAAGAGGGCGCTCGTATCGCCGTCCGTATGCCCGGCGCTGTTGCCGCCGCCCCTGCTGCCCCCGTTGCCGCCGCAGCTCCCGCCGCAGCCCCCGCCCCCGCTGCCGCCCCCACCGAACTCT
>OGQV01000449.1_pt1 | contig 39923 bp, 1 predicted proteins | sample 1553311 | NCBI WGS metagenome assembly OGQV01 (sample SAMEA2579976, study PRJEB22360) | human gut metagenome
ACATTTCTATTCAAGAAAAACACCGTTTATTCTTTACAGTTCATTATCGTATATTGTGTGAATGTTACAATTATTACTGTTTAATAAAATTACATAAAATGTATAAAACAAAAAAAGAATCGACAGAATTAAATCTGTCGATTCCTTAAAGCTAATTAATATGCTTTTATTTTGACTTTGTCGGGACCTTGGTTATCCAATACAGGAGTCTTCTTTCCAAAATACATACCTGCATACAGAAGGTCTTTTGTTGTGATTGAGCCGTCACCGTCAAAATCACAATCAGCTCTTTCAACACGTCCGCCCTCAAAGTTAATCCAAGAAATTATCTTCTTGCCATTTGCTTCGTAATAAGCGCCGGCTGTATTAGTGCCATCACCATATTGGATTTCTGTATAAGCAGATACACCTGCTACTGCCGTTGAAACAGAATATGATGATTCTGAACTCTTAGCACTGTCTGATTTACTATCCGACTTACTGTCTGATGTCACACTGTCTGTTGTGCTGTCCGACTTGCTGTCTGATGTCGCACTGTCTGTTGTGTTATCTGACTTGCTGTCTGATGATGTATCACCATTTGATGTATTATCACTTGATGTATTACCATCTGACGGTGTTTCTGTATTATCGGATTTATCTCCCGTTTCAGTATCTGATGATGTATTATCGCCCGTTTCACCCTTATTAGGTGTATCAGTCGTTGTACTGTCATCCTTACTGTCACCACTGTTTGTTCCATCACTTGGAGTTGATGGTGTATCCGGTGTTTCACTCGGAGTTTCAGGGTTATCCGTTGTTCCGCTGTCAGGAGTTGACGGCGTTGACGGATTATCTGTTGTTCCGCTGTCAGGAGTTGACGGCGTTGACGGATTATCCGTTGCTCCGTTATCCGGAGTTGATGGCGTTGACGGATTATCCGTTGCTCCGTTATCCGGAGGTTCAGGATTATCACTCGAATCGTCTTTCTTATCAGTATCCTTAGTTTCATCCTTGGTTCCGTCTTCAGTTGTTGTTATCGAATCCTTAATAATTTGTCCTGTATAGTCATCCATAATAATGTTATATAGGAATACATTTACTAAGTTAACATCAACATAATCTATGACGCCGTCACTTACATCATAATCTGTAACGTTACCCGGTGTAATTCTAATCATACCAAAGTCATATTTAGCTTTCACAAAAGTTTCGGTTGAAACAATGTTGGTGATTTCATAATCCAAATAACCTGTTCTGCTTATTACAATATGATATGTATCTGCATCAGGAAGCGAGATTTCAAAGTTGCCGTTCAGACCAACTTGGTAAACCGTATTTCCTGCTGCATCTACCGAAACAAGATTATTGCTGCTGTCATACATTCTTATTTCTGCAGTATCGTCACCTTGAGCAACCGAATGAACTCTGCCTGTTATGTAAGTTTGAAGTTCTGGAACTGTTTCGGCAGTATCTCTTGTAACAGTTACACGATACTTACCGCCGTTAGTTACCGTAGAGCTTACCTGACTTACAATCTCAAAGTCGATTGTAAACGACTTTTGGTTAAGTGCAAGGTCAAACATGTGTGTTAATTCTGATGCCGACTTACTTGCTACCTGCGTGCCTTCAATGCTCATATTTAGGATTGGATTATATTCTGTAGTCTTAATCGTAAATTCGATTTCTGTTGCAAGCGGATCTACAAGAACATCGTAGCTTATTACACTTGCATCGAACTTAGGATTTAGTTCTTCGTATCCGTCTCCATCAACTGTATCTGTTACGATAATGTTGCTTAGGTAAGCTGTGTTCTCTCTTACAATCTTAATTACATAAGTGTATGGAGTTTCAGCTACTGTTACGAATACATAATCTACAGCTTCGCCCGCGTCAAGCTCAAATTTCTCACTTGCACTGCCGATTGATTCTGCCGAATTTTTACCCTTATGAGTAAATACTATACTGTCAGTTGGGTTTTTAGCTTCTGCTGTTACCGTAATATCTTCATCATAAGGTGAGATATTAACAACATAACTAAAGATTTCAGGGTTAAATACCTTTGACAAATCGAACTTATCGGTTGTCAGACTTGCAAGTCTTGCATCTCCGTTTGCTCTGTCATCACGAGTAATCTTCAATTCGTACTTACCAATCTTACCGTCCTTATTTTCAACAGTTACCGTTACAGTTTCTGTTGAATGTTCACTGTCAAGGAAGCTTGACGGCAATGTAATTTCAGTGGCTGTGCCGCTTGTTACCGTTGTAACCTTACCGTCGCTTGTAGTAACGGCAAGTTTATCATTTGCCGGATCTTTAGCTGTTACAGTCAATGTAATTGTATTGTCTGTGTAATTAACCTTAGCAGAATATTCAGCATCTTTTTCTTCAAATGCAGGAGTCATTTCATATAATCCGTCGCCTGCAGCTGTTTCATCCTCAAGTTCAATGTTTTCAAGGAATGCCTCAGGAATTAACTTATCAAGACGAGTTACATTCAGAACATAAATTCCGTCTTTTTCGTCAACTGTTATCTTAACCGTTACGGTAAAGTTCTTAGTATCAAGAGGAAGTTTATCAAATGTTCTTACGTCACCGTCTACATAAGCTCCACCGTCGATACTCATACTTACTTGTGCATTTTCATAAGTATTCTTTGTATGTACGGTAAATGCTTCGGTATCCTTACCTATTTCAACATCATAATTTCTTACTATCGGTGAGAACTTAGTATTCATAGTAGCATTATCTGTCCACAAATCAGTTAAGATAGGTGCGTCTGTATTATAAACAGTTACTACATATTCATTAATAAGCTCGTATCCGCTTTCAGTAAACTTAGTTGCACGGAATGTGAATGTTGCCTGTCCGCTTTCGCCTATAGACTGTGCCAAGTATGAACCCATACCTTCTTGCAATGAGTAATCTCTCATTGTTTCATTGATTACTTCAATGTAAACATTCGGGTCATCACTCTTAGCAAACAAGTACGGTGTAGCACCGTCATTAACGGCACTGTAAACAAATACTTTTTCGTCAAACGCTGTGAAGAATGTTGCATCCTTGCCTGTCTGGTTGATTGTCGGATCAATCATAATATGATTGATGAACGGTTCATAAGGCTTGTCTGCATCGCTTTCAGCATATACAACGAACGACTTGTTAATACCGCTTATTGCGCTTACAACATTAATGTCGAATCTTTCCTTTTGTGTTGACATTGTAAAGTCAATGTCCTTTCTGCTTTCAATCTCTCTGCCGTTTACAGTAATTATTGCATCGCTGTCGGCTGAAGTTATATTAAGCGGAATTGTTGTTGTACCTTCAGGTACTGTTATTGTTTCAAGAGTGCTGTTTGTTATCGCATCTCCGTTCAATGTACCGCTGATACCGTTGATTGCAGTATCACGCAAGATTGTTACAGAATACTTCTGCATTGTAGCACCGTTTCTGACTGTAATAATTCTTACTGTCTTATTACCGTTCAATGCAAATGTTCCGATACCGCTTACGTTTGCAGAACTGCTTGCTGCCTTAGCATTTATTGTTACACGGGTTGTTGATGCATCTACATATGTGTAGTAGTTAAGCTCTCTTGCCGAGAAATCCGGAATTATGTCCTTACCGTCTACAGTCAAGCTGCTTAGGTCAGGAACATCGGCTGCCTGCCATATTCTTTCTGAATATATCCAATGTGTATGTTACTTCAGGCAATGAATCATCAGCTGATGCATATACCTTGATTGCAACTGAGTTATATACTCCGTCTGTCAAGTCTATATCCATAGCGCCTGTATATTCTGTGCCGTTTACTTTAATCACACTGCCCGGATTTAATGCAGCTGTTTCAAGAGTTACCTTATTTACCTGATAAGGAACTGTTACATAATAGTTCTTTACATCTCTTGTAAATGTCGGTACGACTGTACCCTTATTAAGAACAAGTTCTGTTAGAGCATTATCGTTATCCGAATCAGGACGATATACATTTACAAGATATACACGCTTAGTTATTGATAACTCTGCAGGAGATTTTGTATTATCTATTGCAGTTACAACAACCTTAATCTGATTCTTACCCTTCTTAAGTTCGATATTTTCTGATGCCATACCGCTTACAACTTCAAGGTTGTTAACAGTAATCTTCGCATCATTGGCAGTTGGGATAAGGTTAATGTATGATGTTGATTCATCTACATTAATTTCATATGCCGTCTTATCCGGATCAAATGCCGGTGACAATGCAAAGTTCTGTTTAACTGCCAAGTCGATAAGTTTAGGGTCAAGGTCAGGTTGTTGACGATTGATTACCAATGTATAATACTCTTTATTTTCCTGAGCATTTGATAGTTCAATCGTGAATATGTTATCACCGTATTCAATAGGTTCAAAGATATTATTCCATGTACCGCTTGATATTACTCTGCCGTTTACTCTAATCGTTAGATTATCTTCATCCGATGGGTCATTTGATATAGCAGTTACCTTAATATCTGCCTTTTCAAATGTACTTGGAACACTTGCATAATATGAATGTTCATCCTTATCGAATGTAGGGGTTATAGCATAGTCATCAAAGTGTTGGTCTTTTAGTTCCAAACCTGTAATTTCAGGTATCGGAGTTTCAAACTTATTACGATATACCGAAACCGTATAAGTCTTTTCTGTACCGTTTACTGTTCTTACAATGAATGTTACTACCGTTTCACCTACAGCAAGCGGTGACAATGAGAATGTATCTCCGCTGCTTATCACCTTAGAAGTTTCGCTTGATGTAACTGTTATATCCTTTATAGCATCCGGAGTTCTTGCAATCGGTATCAAATCAACATTTTCATGCTCATAAGTATAAGTCAAATGATAATTTGTTTCATCACTGTCAAATATAGGAGTGAGTATACCGCCTGCTGTGTACTTAATATCTATTAGGTCAGCATTATCATTTTCACTGCCTCTGTAAATATTAATTACATAAACCTTCTTAGTGTTATTCCATGTTCTATTACCTGCTTTTGCAGTATTGTTAGGAGCAGTTACCGTAATAACAATCTTATTGCTACCCTCTACAAGCTTAATATCGGTATTTATCGTACCAACCGCATCAACGTCAATATCTAAGGCTTCGCTTCTTACCCAAATAGCAGACATTGTATTTTCGGATTTAGCGTTAATCTTAATTGAATCAACGTCATTTGCAACAGTAATCTTATATGATGTTACATTCTTATCAAATGTCGGCGTCATACTTTGACCACTTGCTGTCAGAGATGAAAGCAATGCGCTTGTATTCTTATCTATTGCTCTGTTTATTGTAATTGAGTAGTAACGACTGTTGCCGTTGCCATCGCTTACTTTGACAATAAACAAGTTATTACCCGCATCAAGCTTAACCGGCGTCGGCTGACCGGACAACATAGTTTCGGTTGTATTATTGGCTACATCATACAATGTTGCAGTCATATTACCGTCTGTACCCGTAACATTTGTATTCGGAATTACTGTGATTGCTTCTTCTGTTTCCGTATTAGTTACATTTGAATAGTAGTTATAATCTACATCTGATGAGCTGTTCATCATTGTCAATGTATGATTTGCAAGAGATATACTTGATAAGAAGTTTTGCTTTGGATTGATATTAGCATTAGTATTCTTATAAAGTGTAATCTTATACTCTTTCATTACTACGCCGCTTGCCGATACATTGAATGCAACTTCGGTTGTTGATTTCTCAGTCAAACCGTCTTTGATTGTCACGCTCGTTCCCTTTGTGGTAGAACCGCCGTCAATCTTGTAAGCCACATCGCTTGCAGCACTGCTTGGTGTTGCTTCAATATTAATATCATTAATATTTTCACCTTCAACAATGAAGTAGTAATCCGTAATATCTCTGTCGAACATCGGAACTAAGCTGTAATACTTACCGCCGATAACGACTCTGATGTCGTCCAAAGTAGCGTCAGTATCAGGAATCTTACGATTTATTGTAACCGTATATGTCTTAGTTGTTATTCTGTCTTCAGATGTTACTTCAATCTTCAATATGTTGTTACCAACTGTCAAGTTATCAAATACAAAACTATTTCCGCTTGTATGGTTGATAACCGGCTTTGAACCGTTGCTTGTAGATGTCATAAGCTTGATTGTAGCATTATTGCTTGCTGTAATCTTATCAAATGTCACCTGTGTAACAGCTGTATCTACATCGATTTCGTAGTTATGAACATCCTTATCGAATGTAGGTTTCATCACTACGCCGCTTTCAGGTTCAAGTTCGATAAGGTCTGCATCGCCTGACATTCTTGTTACGCGTACAATATATGTCTTGGTTACATCTGTTGCAACATCCTTTACAGTAACGGTTATATCTTGAGGATTATTCATCAAGTATGTCTTATTGGTAAACTGCTTTGTTGTTCCCGCATCAGGATTTTGTTCAGCAAGAGTACCAATCTTAACTGTCTTACCTTCGGCAAGAGTTGTTACTCTCATCATCGGTGTATATGTCGCATTATGCGGAATACCTATTTCAAAGCGGTTATTTTCACTGTTCCAAACAGCTGCAATAGGATTTGCATATTGACGAGTTGTATCTGTTACAAAGTCGCCGTTGTCAACATCCATGTAGATGCTTAGAATATCACCCGTTACACTAATCAACTTCAATACATAATCTCTGCTGATTGTATCATTACCGGCTGTCAAAGAAACATTAATATCAACATTTGCCGTTGCAGTTGATACAGTAGGTACATTTAACGTTACCCAACCAACTGCCGAAACATCTGCGGCACCGTTTGTCTTCAATGTTGTTGTTGCTCTTGAATCACTTGCCATAGCCTTAACTATAGGGTTAGTACCTGATTCTACATATGCAACATACGTTCCGTCCGGCTGCAATGCGGCAGGCATATCATTTACCAAGATATACTTAACGCTTGCGTCTATCGGCTTACGATAAATATGAAGTTCATACTCTAATTCCTTAGATGTTTCACTTGTTACCTTTACATAGAATACATTATCGCCGTATTCAAGGTTTACATTCTGAGTAATTGTAACAAATGCATTACTCATCGGTTTTTTGTTTGAATCAAGAATTGTAACCATCGTCTTAGCACCGTCATGATTATGATATGCCTTAGCGTAAATGTCTGCATTTGTCTTTTCTGATTCAACATTTACCGTATAAATACCCTGTTTCTTTTCATCATCTGTTGTAGGCTTATTTATCTTATAATTATCCTTATCAAAGTCAGGATCCAAGTCGTAACCGATAACTTGTAAATCTGCAAGTCGGTTTTCATCGCTCGGGTCATGAACTTCTATATAATAAGTTTTTGTGTAGTGAGGAACTCTCAAGTAAATAGGTATTCTGAAGTATTCCGAAGTTGTTCCGTCTGTCTTCATACTGTTGACATACTGCTTAATATATTTACTCAAATCGTCGATTTGCTCACTGCCTGCGTCTGTAATCTTGATTCTTGTTTCATAATCATTAGGATTCCAGCCTTGTGTCTTCGCATAGTCAAGTAGTTTCTGATGTGTTTCATGTGCATTTGCATATACATCATACTCATGTAAATCATTTTCAGTCTTAATCGAATAAGTTGTAACCGTCTTTATAAATGATGAATTATAGAACGGTATCTTATTTGAATTGTCCTTCTTTGTGATATACAAATCATCAAGATATACGTCAACCGGAATATGCTTGATACGTAATGTATAATAGATTGACGGGCTGCCGTCCGACTTCTTAAGTTCAATCGAGAAGTAGTTGTCGCCAACCTTCAAATCTACGTTTGCAGTAAGCTGACCGCCCTTACCTGCTCCCAATGTATATGTCTGCGATACTGTAAGACCCGTCAACGTAATTGCGGCGTTTTTATCAACAGCATATATATCAACTTTAGCAGTTGGATTTTCTGCTTCTGAATATGAGTATGCCTCATATATAATCTTGCCGCTGTCAAGAGTTGTCTTAACTGCATCATTGTCATTTACACGGATTGCTCCAAGTGCTGCGTCAAGCATATCACGCTTAATTAAAATATTGTTAATTGTTATTAAGAATCCGTCTTCGTCATATACACGAAGCTGAACAATCGAATTAACTTCTTTTAGCTTAATTGTTGATTTAATAGTCTGCTCATTAGTTGTATCATCTACAAGTATCTTTTCACCGTCGTCAATCTGAACGTAATATTTATGACCTTGAGGGTCTGCCATATTAATTTGCATATCTGCATCGCTCAAGTAGAACGGAAGTTTTGTCGGACGTTCATAGTTTGAAATGATAACACCGTCTTCATTTGTAACCGGATCGCCGATTCTTTCTGTAAGTTCGTCATTTACGACTGTGTTCAAATCGAAGTTGTAGATGTACTGAACAATGTAAATCGTATAGTTCTGTGTTGCGCCTGACGGAGATTCTACCGTTACAGGAACTTGCGTAACACGACCGTTTAGTTTTACATCATCAATATATGTATTTACTGCGCTGTTCTGATGAACACCGTTTACATATATCTTAGCAAACTTATTCTCACTTATAAGTTTTACTACAGCTGTATCACGTCCTTGCGGAACTGATGCCAAGTAAGTTGTAAGACCTGTTATACTTGCATTCTTCAAGATTACTTCAGATTCATCTATAGGATAATCTTTGTATCCTTCTTTTCTCAAACCGATATTAACATTTTTCAACTGAGTACCCTCAGGGCTGTTAATAAGGTTGATTACATATTCCTGAGATGCGTTGTTGGTTCTCGATGTTACTTTAAATCTGAACTTATATAAATTTCTGTCTTCCATAGTGGCGGCATCCGTTGTAGCACCTGCGAAGTTTACATTAGTTCCTTGAATTTGTTTATTATTGCTCAGTACATATGTACCATCTCTGTATTCATAGAACTGAATTACCGCATATGGGTCTATTGCGAATACAAACGGTTGTGCAATGTGTGTATTCATCGGCATTTCAACTTTGTACGATATTGCCGTTGTATTAGGTTCCACACCCGCTTCATAACCTGTAACCTTACCTGTAACTCTTGTTGTCTGCTGAGTTTCAGTAGAAAGTCCGCCTGTAGCGTCAACATATACTTTGTCTATACCAAGTTCACTTGAAGCTTTCTGAATCATCAATGTGTAATCCTGTGTTCTGCCGTCACCGGCTGTTACTCTGGCTTTCAATATGATGTCATCTATACCTGACATTGATGCCTCTGTATCAACTGCCAACATTCCGCTCGCAATCGCAGGTTTACCAAAATCAGTAAAGAATTCAATCTTTGAGCTTGCCGACTTAGTCTGTGACTTAACATATGCCATATTTGCCGTTGGATTAATATAGCTTATGTAATTATATGTATAAACATATTTGCCGTTTACAAGTGTCTTATCTTCGCTCTGCTTTGCAGCCTTTACATATGAGCTGTCAACTAACTTAATATCGCTGACAAACATATCAAGTTTCAAATCAGAACGCATTTCTTCAGGAGAAAGCTTTGTAATAATAAGCTTTGTTATTGCTATCTCATCAGGAGTTGTACCATCTGACAGCAAATCAGGTGAACCAACCTTAATATCAATCGTTACCGATGACGATGTCGGAATTGTTGATACGTCATAATTCAAATATGAATTGCTTGAAAGAGCAAATCCGTTATTCTCAAATTCTACGTATTCCCCGGCGTTCAGAGCAGTAGCTTTGATTTCATTTACAAGTGTTTCATCTGCCCCTACATCAATTCTGAATGTATAAGGGTCGTTTCTGTCTTGCTCTGCATAACGTCCGTCAAGTGTAATTTCCTTAAGCTTTAGATTATTCATCTTTCTGATAATCTTAAGTGTGTAGTATGCAGGTGCAATATCACCTTCATAACTCCATACCGTTATCTGGAATGTTCTTGAACGTTCGCCTGTTGTTTCATCAACATCATCGTCATTACTGTCAAACGGAATATTTATCTTTAGAGTTTGATTTGTCGAAACAGTATCTACACCGTCTATCGTCATACCAACTCTTGCTGTTGAGTAATCAGCACCGATTTCAATAGGAACGATTGATGTACCGTATGTTATATTCTTTATGATAATCGGATTGTTTACAGTTATATTTTCAACAACTGACTGGAACAACTTACCCGTTTTATCTTCAGGATATGCATATACGTGATCAATCTTTCTGTTATTAGACTTTCTGATTAGGTCTACTATGTATTCCTTACCATCACCAACACCTGACAACATTTCATCCTGTGAACGTATTCTAAAGTACAATGTGTAGTTTTGGTTAGGTTCAAGATTTGAAAGTTGTACTTGTTTTTGATGTAATTCATAGTTATTTGTATATGATGATGTATATGGGTCATAAATATCTACGCCCGCATATTCATAATCTGCGATTACCTTCATGTCAACAGATGTTATACCTGTTTCAATTTCTACAGTGTATCTGCCTGTGTTCTTATCGTACTTAGCAGGCGGTATGCTGTTAATTGTTCCTGCAGGACCAACCCATACACTGTAATTATCACTTTCGGCATCATATTCAACATCTCTGTTTGTGTTATCTGCAAGATAAACTCTCAATTCATATTCTTGCATTGTACCCGCTTCAGAGATAATTCTGAATTTAACCACATGAGGAATATCAGGATCTGCATCGTCAAACAAGTATGAGTGGGATACTCTGAACGGAATGTTGTATTTAGCATCATTTCCGTGATAATCAAAGTCGCCATCTTCCCATAGAAGTTCTGCTGTTGTATCCTTCGACTGAACAGCCGCCTGAACAACAACCGATGTCTTTTCGGCATTATTAACTGCTTTTTCATATACACTGTAAGGAATATAGCTGTTATAATACGGCAGATCCGAATCGTCCTCAGTGAACGGACCATATGCTTCTACACCATTAACCGTTACATAATCAGCATTAGTATTAATCGACTGGATTGTTACGTTTAATGCATTGTTTGAAGTATGTCTGCCGTCTTCTGATGTTACTACATACGGAATTACCTTAACGCTTTCGCCATCCTTTACAGGAATCAAAATACCGTGAATATCTCCGCCGTTTACTACATTTGAACCACTTATTACAGTGTCATCATCTGTTATTCCGGTATATATTTTACCGTTTAGAGTAATCTTAGCCTTTGAATACTCTGTCTTGATATATACTCTTAAATACTTATTACCGTTTTCATCAACTGTAAGTGTTGATTCGCTTACTTTGTAATAATCTACAACATTTGGACTTGTTTCACCGTCATATCTTGTAGTTTCATTTACAACAGTTTCTGAGTTGTCACTGCTGTTATGAAGTACATTTGTATTTTCTGACAATCTGTAGATTACAACCTTATACTGATGAGTATATCCTGTACCTGCTTCAGGTATTGATACAATAGTAATATTTGTATCAGGAGTATCTTCAGATACTGATCTTGCCGTATTTACAGGGATTGTAAGTACACCATCTGTCGGATAATTATAATCAGATCTGTTTACAATTCCGTTTTCAGATACTGAATTTACTGATACTGTCGGATCATATGGAGTTGGTGCATGTTCATCAATGCGAAGTCCAACCTTTACAGTTGCATCCTTCACGATACCGTATCTATAGATAATCTCATCGCCGACCTTTTCAGGATTTTTAAGCAAGTTACCGTCAATATAAATATCAATATCTGCATCAGTGTTCTTATACTTCTGACCTATTAGGAATGTATAAGTCTTAACAGTACCAATCTTTTCATCAATAGTTGCATCTGCTTGAGCCTTATAGTTATTAGCTACACCAACCTGAATCTTAACTACTGTAAATCCACCGTCTTTTTTGATTAGAGGAATCTTATAAGACTGGTTGCTTGTCTGACGCCATCCGCCATCCCATACAACGCTTGCATCGGTTGCTGAATAGTCGTTTGCTGCGGCTGTTTCATATGCTGCAACCTCTTTCTCATATTGAGCAAGTGCTGCTGCATACTGTTCATCTGTCATACTTCCCTGAGTAGGTTTTTCAGGTCTTGTCAAGTGACCTATTCTGATGTAGTTATTAGCATCCTTAGCCAACACTGATGCGATTGCACTTGGCAAATCATCAGTCTGCGGATCAAGACGAACAACATATGCATTTCTTGTGCTGTCCCAAAGAGCATTTGACAAGTTGCCGCCGCTGTAAGGTCCTGCCTGTACAGCTTCAAGATCAAGATTCAATCTATTGATATTAATTTTATACTCAGCAGTAGTATTTAATGAAGATTTAATCATTACATTAATAGTGTTCTTACCTGTTATTGTAAAGTTCTTATAAACATTATTATGTAATGACGAAGTATTATCGTCAATCTGTACTTCTGCCAACAGAGTTGATGCTATCGCCTCAAGATCTACTGTTGTAACATCAGACGGAATCCATAGCTGATATTCACCGTTTGTATCCTCTCCGGCTTCAACAGTTGTTTTTGTTCCGCCGTCATCGTAAGTTGCGGTAAATGTCTTAAGGTTTGCATTATCACTCTTCTTGTAGATGTATAGATATGATACCTTAATTGTTTCTAAGTCAGCAGCTTTTGACTTGATTTCATAGATTGTTAATTCTTCGCCGTCAAGAAGTACATTAGTTGCTGTCCACTTATCCGAATTAGCTGATGTTGGGTCTGTTGCCGTTGGGCTACCTGCATTTACAAGTGTATAAATATCATTAGCCTCTATCAAAATATCAACATATGTCTTATTTGTAAACGGAACATTACCCGGAGTATCAAGTTTAACTACATATACATCTGCAGTTGCTCCTGTTTCTTCATCTATTACTCTGTTTTCAGCTGCCGGAGTATAAACATTGCTACCGTATGTTACCTTAACAGTCTTTAATGAATCATCAATACTCTTTCTTGTTAAGTGAAGTACATAATGTTCAACAACATTCTCTTCTGTTGTTACGTCAATCGGAATGTAAATATCCTTAATTGATGTATCAAGGTTATATCTTTCGATTTCTTGTACATTAGCCGAATTATACTCTGATGCAATGCTTACCTTTGAAGTAGAGTTTACGGTTTCAGCCTTAATATTGATATATTCAAGGTCTTTGGTAATTACATAGTTATAAACATTTTCATTTATATCTGTAACATCTGTATAACCCGAACCTACAAGAACATTGCCTATAAGAGTAAGCGGATCAACCTGTACATACTTCAAACCTGTATGATATTCAGCAGGTTTCAAGATTAACGGATATTCAACCGTTGAAAGTGCATTACCGTTTGTTACTCTCAATGTATAAGTTGTTGTAGTACCGACATTTGCAGGAAGTGCTGTATTAATCCATGTCAAGCCGTTCATGCTCTCATATGAAACAACATTTCTATCTTTGTCAAGTACTTCAACTGTACCTGATATAGGAGTAATTTCTGCATTTACAGAATCAGCTGACTTACCTATTTCTGCAACGTATGTGTTATTTACACGAGCAACTGTCGTTCCATCAATAACAACGCTGTCAAGTGTTGCCAAAGTAGGTTCTTTAATAATTACAAGATTATGTTCCTGACTTGCACCGCTTGTTGATGTAATTGTAAACGGAATTATTGTCTTATCATTGATAAGTCCGTTTATAACACCTTCAAATACACCTGTATATGAACCGCCTCTGATTGCGATTGTTGAATAAGGATTCTGAGCCTTTATGTAAATATTAGCCGAATTCTTAGTATCTCTGATATATACAATATGTTCGCAGGTTGTTTCTCCGTCTGCAAACAAGTCAATGCTTTGTGCAGAAACTGACGAAGCCTTATTTGTAACTTGTAGCATTGGGTAGCTGCCTGATGTCATATACCATATATCATTGAAGTTCCAATCGCTAAAGATTGACTGAACATATAGGTCAGATGCAGCAATACTGCTATTATCATTTGTCGTAACGATTGATGTATCATTCTTAACAAACAATGCACCCATTACACCGTGTGTATGTGTAATTGTACCGTCACTGTTAATAGCAATCGATGCTTTATCAAACATTGAGCTTGACAGATTTGCGTTAGCGAATACATATCCGATTGTTGCACCGGCATTATTGCTTATTACTATACCTGCAGAAGCATTGTTGCTTACAAGTGCAGTTGATGTAATATATGAGTTTTCAATAGTACCGTTGTTTTCGATTGCAAAACCGGCTGCATTCTTAGCTGTAATCTTACCGCCCGTTTCAATTGCAACTTGTTCGATTGTGCCGTTGTTAATGCCTGCTACAACAGATGCATTTTCAACTCCGTTTTCACCGATTGTCGCAACCGCAAATCTCAAGTTCTTAACAGTACCGTTGTTTACAGCAAACAAAGCTGAATAATCTTGACCGTTTACGCTCTTCTGTGATGTAATCTTCAAATCGGAAATTGTAAATCCGTTACCGTCAAGACTACCTGTAAATGGTGTATCTTCTGAACCGATAGGATCCATTTGAATGTAGTCCGAATTATACTTCATTGAAATATTATTCTTCAATACATAATGCTTTGTTAAGCTTTCCTCATCGTTACCGATGCTCTTCAATCCTGCGGCTGATGTGATTTCAAACGGACGTGCTTGGCTGCCGTCAGGAATGTTAAGATTTGATATATCTGCATCAGCTGATTGGTTCCTGAATGTAGGATACTGAGCTGTCTTGATTACCCATGTATTTGCAAAGTCCCAATCATTGAATGTTGCTATATCTCCAAGCTTTTCAGGAAGAACTGACGCACTGTTATATACATTGCTGTTGCTTCCCACCTTGCTGTAGATTTGGCTAGGCATTACTGCATATGCATTATTTATTGTTGAGTTGTCAAGGTTCAATACAACAATCGACGCTACGTGTTCATCGGTTAAATTACTTGATGTTGAGCTTATTGAACCTACATTATATACATTCTTAACAGCGTTATGGTTCAATGCTGCAATACCTGCTGCGTACTCACCTGATGTAATTGTTGCTTTATTATATGCGTCTTCGATAGTACCACGGTTATCACCTGCTACACCACCGGCTGCATATGAAGATTCAATATTACCTGAAGCTACGGCTACTCTTGAAATTACACCGTTTTGTTCATTCTTACCTGCCACGGCACCGATATATTGATATGATGTGCCTGCAACAGATGTAATATTTACATCTTCAAGTTTGAAGTCATAAACTTCACCCTTATTTACACCAAACAAGCCGTATGCTGTATCATTTGATGTAGCTGTAATTGTTAGATTTGATATTGACTTTCCGTTACCGTTTAGGTTACCTGTAAACGGTTTGGAAGTTGTACCAACCGGAGTCCATGCAGTACCGCTTAAGTCAATATCATTCATCAATACATAGTATGCATCAAGATGATCTGACATAGCCTGAAGTTCTTCGGCCGTCGTAATCTGGTAAGGTGATGCCTTACTGCCGTCAGGGTCTTCAGGAAGGATAGTTGAGCCGCCGCCGCACGATGCATCTTTAGCTACATATTCGTCCTCTGTACCTCTTTCGGCGATTACCTTTTCTACACTTGTATTATTGCTGTACTTAACAATTACAAGTTCATATCTGCTTGTCTTTGTTCCGTCAGAAACAACAATATAGAATTTATTTACTGTTCCAAGGTTTGCAATATCAGGTACTGATAATTGACCTTGATCTTCACCAAGAACAACATCACCTGTGTCTGTTACTCTGATAAGTCCAAGTTTTGAATCGCTTCTTCTTGTTGCAATTACAATGCTTGCACTGTCATCTGTGCTCGGAATAACTGTCTTATAATTTCCGTACTTATCCGGAGTTAGCTTTGTATAATCTCTTTCTGACTTGCTCTGAACCATTACATTTGAAAGTGCCAAAGACTGGTCTTGTCTTACAAGTGTAATTGTTTCTGCAATAAAGCTGTTATCGTCATACGGATATGAGTAAATCTTGAATTTAACAGTTGTTGTCTTACCCGAATCAAGAGTTACTGTTTCAGTATTTTCACTTACCTTAAACTCGCTGTCACCAATCTGTACCTTTGAAACTTCGCTGTCTGCAACAACTTTAATATCTGCCGCAGTTGCTCCGTAAGGTACTTCATAAGTGTAACCATCGCTTGTCTTTGTAAGCTTAGTTCCGTTGACATAGACTTCTTTTTCACCCGTATTGCTTCTTATAATATACAATGTGTATGCTTGCTCTGCCTTACCGTCCTTAGATGTAACGGTAAAGTCAACCTTAGATACGTTCTTTGTAACATTATAAGATACGTTCAAGACACCGTTTGTTGATTTATCGCTGTCAAGTTTAACTACTGCATCTTCGTTTGCCGCAGTTATTGTAAGTATGCCGTTTGTTACGGTACTGTCTGCTCTTACAAGATATGTATTAGACTTAAAGTCTGCCTTTTCAGCTGTTACACCGTCAAAGACAACACTCTTTAGAGCTACGTCTGAATCTTCAACATACTTAATTATTACTTGATATGGATCACTTACAACCTTACCGTCATAACTCATAATTCTGAAGTTAAATACTGTATCATTTTCTGAGTTAAGTGCAAGATTTTCAAATACATAACCGTGTGAGTTGTCACTTACAAGAATACCGTCAATACCGAATCCTGTAAGTTCTACCTTTGCCATGTTACCTGTAGGAACTATTGAAAGGTCAACCGGATTACGTCTGTTTACAACTGCTGTGTAGATACGGTCATCAGGAACTGAGAATAACGAAATATCTACATCTGTTGCGGCACCGGCTGTAAGTTCAGTCTTATTAAGTGAAACCGACTTGACATCTGTGTCTTCGTAATCAGTATATACATACAATGTGTATGTCTGCTTTACACTGCCTGATGATGATCTAATTGTAAATTCGAACTTATTTACCTTTGAAACAGAAGGAGCGTCAAGCGTTCTCTTTGTTATAAGTTCACCATAACCTACATCATCAACACCGGCTGCGTCATTCTTCATTGAGATTTCTGCAATACCGCTTGATGTATGTATTGTGATAGTTGCAGGGTTTTCTGCTCTTGAATCGCCTCCGTTAAGATCTGACGGAATTGCAATCTCATAGATAGTAGGATTATTCTTTCTTGTGATTGCTGCGATACCATTTACGATAACCTCGCCTATCTCCGTGTTATTACTGCTCTTATAGATACTTACTGTATAAGTCTTCTTAGCATTTGGTGTACGTACATCATCAACATACAACTGTGAACGAACTTCTACAGTTATAGTTGTTTCTTCTTCAGAAGACAATGTATATGAAGTATCTGACCATACGTTGATGTATGGAATTGAAAGTGCATTTCCTGCTACATTGACAAGTTTAGCATATTGATTTGCTGTAATTGTTACATCTGCCTCAGTTACGGTTGTCGGAACACTGAATGTATACTTCAAACCATTTGAGATAGGAGTTGTATTTACAGTATCATTAACCTTTACATTGTCAAGTGACAAGTCATCTGATGCACCCTTTAATAATAAGTAGTAGTTCTTAACCAACTCTGCCTTATCATTTTGAGGTTTAACGGTAATTCTCAAGTATCTCTTACCGCCAATCGGAACACCGCCTACAACCTTATATCGGAATGCACCTTCGTCGGTCTTCTTTCTTGTGATGATGTCACCTGTCGAATCTATGATGTTTTCACTGTCATCAGGCAATGCTACTTCATGTATTGATTCGATTGTTGCATACTTATCTGTAAGCAGTATGTCAAGCAATGTATCGTGGTCAGGAACGTTTGCTTCATACAATACTGTCATTGACATATCAACATTGTATTCGCCATCCAAACCTTTTTCTGTTGTTATACTCTTAATTGATGTATCGTCTGACTTTTCTCTGAATTCAAGAACATAGTTCTTCTTCGAGCCGTTTTCAGCCTTTACTTCGATTACATATTTACCACCGTTTGCATTTGCCGGCAATGTATCCTGCCAATTATTATCTGTTGTCCAACCGGCTGTATCGCCTGCTGTTGAAGCACTGCTATCGCCGTTATTATGCCACTTATTCTGTGAATCATAGTAACCTACTCTCAATATTGACTTAGGTGAAGTTTCAATCGTAATTTGAGGTACTTCTGTCATTGAGTCTACGAAGAATATGTACTTAACGTCATCACTGTTTTCTACAGGTTCTTCTGTAGCGTCCACATTACCACGCTTGATGCTGATAATATCATTTTCACCGCTTCTTCTTGTGATGTGTAACTTATATGTCTTAATCGGCTGTGAAGTATTCTGCGATTGAACATAGATTGTATATATCTTAGCTGTATCAGTTGCTTCTGTAAGAGCGATTGTATAAGCCTTAGATGTTATACCCTTATCAACCAACGTCGGTGCAGGCTCACCATCTTCTGTAATCGCAAGTTTTGTAAATTGATTCTTAGCCTTTACTATAACATTTGCTATTTCGTCAGTTGTTTCAATACTTCCGTCATAGTAACCGCCGTTTGAAGCTACCCAGTTAGCTTCTACACCGTTTACTGTTACTGTAATATCGGTATCAGTACTCTGCGGCATAATGATTAGCTTAAATGTCTTCTTATAACTTGAACCTGATTTAGCCACATCAACTTCATAAGTATATGGATTGCTTTCCGTCAAAGCTGACAAGTTACTAACCTGTAATCTATACAATGTTCTGTCAGGTGAATCAACAGTTATAATATTATTTGCATTTGTTGTATTTCTTACTTCAGCAATATTACCGTTTATTGATGTTAGGTATATAGTTGCTGTGTTAGAAGTTGTAGGAACATATACAATATATTCGTTCTTGTCCTCTTCCTTCGCAATCTTTTCGTCATCGTATTCTACAGTCAATTCCATATCCATATCTGTAGGTGTTGCGATGATGTAGTAATCCTTTGTACCACCGCTCTGCGATGTTACGGTTACAGGAATTACGAATGAATCGTTTGTGCCGTCACCGTCAAAGTCGTAATCGGCTGTAAGTTTTGTAAATGTTGCCTTTGCAGTACCGCCGTTTGTATTTGCGAACGGTGCATTATCAATGCTTGTTACTGCCGCATTTACATCTTCAAGCTCGATTGCAAGGTCAAATACTGTATAACCCGATGTAGTTGACTTAGGAACATATACATGATATGCATTGTATATATTACCGCCTAAGTTTACACTGTCATCTGCTGTAGTATCTGTATCCTTGTTTTCACTGTCATTTGGATTTGCAGTTACCGACTTGATATTTGCATTGTTACTCTTCTTATAAATATATAGCTTATATTCGGCTGTTGCTGTATTTGTAATATCATCAGATTTAACTGTGATTGTTACTTCTGTGAAGTTACTGTTTATAGTATCTTCAAGGTCTGTTGTAACAGTTGCGCCAAGTGTCGGATTTGTGTTGTTATTGCCTGAAACGCCGTCTTTACCTGTAATTTCTACACGGTAATTTGCGTTAGATGCAAGAGCCCATACATCTGCACTTGTTGCTGTACCGTCTACATAATATACATATGAGCCGTCAAGATTTGTTTTCTTAACAGTATTGTTATCAACCTTTACAGTCAATGCATAATCATCGCTCAAACGTTTTAGATATACAACGTTTTCATATGCAGGGTCACCGTCAGCTGTTCTGTACAATCTGAACGGTACTTCCATTTCGGTTACAGAGATAGGCATCGAAACCTTAAGCTCTGCATAACCGCCGGCTGTAATATCGCCATTGTTAATGCTTACGAAGTGGTTCTTGCTCGCTGCCGTAACACCAATCAATACTTCACTTGCGTTCGGAAGTACTTCAAGATATGTATATCTTGGTTCTGAATCAGTCGGTGCATTTGCATCCAAACCGTTTACTGTTACGCTTTCAACAGAAGGAGCTTCGTCTGTACCCTTTATAACAAGCTTATACATCTTCTGTAGTGAGCCATCCTGTGAAACTACCTTAACATATCTAATCTCGTCGCCTGTCTGTAAATCCAAACCTGAAACGATTTGAGTTACATATCCTACGTTGCTTGGATTATTATCATATGCATTCTGTCTAAGTTTCTCAATGTCTGTAAGTTCTGCCAATTCATCAGATGCTTGTACAGTTACATTTGTAAACTTAGTTGTATCAGGGATTTCAACAGTCCATGTTTCACCGTTGACGTCTGATGATTCCTTAACTGCATAATATGTGCCAACCTTAATATATTCTACATCTGCATTTGTATCTGTATCTCTGATTATTAAGGTGTATTCTTTAGTTGTAAATCCGTCTTGTCCTGTTACTGTTATACGGTATCTGTTTACCGGCTGACTGTGTAGAGTTACCGCATCATTTGCCCATACATTCTGTGACTCGCTGCCCACTTCATTGTATGACAATCCATATGGTGACTTTGTCAAATCTCTTGTGATAGCTTCAACCTTAACAGTTGAATTTGCATCTTGTGTTGTTATTGAAACATCAGCAGTCTTATCACTCGAAATACCGGTCTTTAGATATGTGTAAGTACCGTTTGCATTGCTTACTGTAGTACCGTTTACAGTTACATTCATAAGGTCTGTGTTTACAGCAACCTTAGTAATTACAAGAGTATATCTCTTTGTTGTACCGTCTTTTGCCTTAACTTCAATCGTTGCAGTTGTTTCTTTACTGTTTACAACCACATTGCTCAAAGTAACAGCTCCGGTCGCTTCATCCTTGCTGTCATAGCTGCCGTTTATATGTACGTACTGAACAAGCGATGTTTGCGGAGTTGCTATAATATCAACTCTTGAAGTTGTATCAGGAATCTTAATTACGAACTTGCTGTTATCATCTGCATCATATTTTGCAGGTCTTACAACACCGTCTACAACAACATCAACGCTCTTAAGCTCAGGGTTACCTTCTACAGAAGATACCTTTACGAAGTAAGTCATTACTTGACTTCCGTCTTCTGACTTAATATATACAGGAATTGTTACACCTGCTCTAAGCTCGTCATCAGTTATACCTGTAAGGTCAACATTAACGCTTGCATCATTGCTGTTTGAATATGTTATTGCAGCTGAACCGACATATGCTGACGGTTTATAAGTTGTTTCGATTGCAACTGTTGACTGACTGTCCTTAGCCTTTACTCTGATAGGAAGAATTGTTCTGCCCGAATCTACATATGTATAGAATTCACCTGCGGTATTCTTGCTTAAGTCAGGGTCTTCATTTGCAATATAGATTGCTTTTACAAATTCAATCTCTGTATTATCAGACTTCTTGCGAAGTACAAGTTTATAATCCTTTGATGTAACTCCGTCTTCTGCTATTACTCTGATTGAAAGTTCTGTTGGACCATCATTCAATGACGGGTCAAGAGTAACTTCTCTGATTGCCTTATATGTTGCACCCGTTGTCATAGTTGAAGGCTGTTCTGTAGCAGGGTCGTAAATTACAACCTTTGAGCTTGTATTATTTGCTTCTGCAGTAATATTAATGCTTAGAGCTGTACCCGTTGTTATAATATCACTTGCATTAATACCAAGATAATACTCAATATTACCGTTTTCATCAGTAATCTGCTTTACCTTACCTGTGTAGTCAGGGCTTGCAGGGTCTGTTGTAGGTGTTGAATCAACCTTATACAGACCAACATTATTTGATGCGTATTTAATAATAAGTGTCGGTATATTCATTGAGCTGTTGTCTATGACAATACCGTCTGCTCTCTTAACATACAACTTAGTTGTTGTACTGCCGTTCGCTTCTTCTTCAAGAAGTTCTTTCGGAAGAAGAACCTTTGCAATACCTCCCTGTGTAGGATCTGCAGCGTTGATAGGTGTCGGAGTTACGAAGTTATTCGGTGTTCCGACTGCTACCTGCGAACGTGCATCGGCAGTTGTAACGTAAATTACAATACCGTCCTCCGAATAAGGGGCTTGACCTTCATATGTGTTAATTGAAGTCTTATATGTTGCAGCAACCTTATTTTCTGTTAAGTCTACTGCCGTTATACCGTTTGTTTCAGGTAATTTCAAAATATTTACCTTAAACGTCTTTTCTGTTCCGTCTTCTGACTTAACATGGATATATACAGCATTTGCCTTTGGCTGAGTTGCTTTAACATCCATTTCATCTGTATATGTTGCATCGCCATTTACATAGAATGTACTGCTTGTTGAAATCGTCAGCTTAATGCTTTCATCAGTTGTAACATTATCGCCGTCTACAATAACACCCTCTGCTACAAGTTTTTGAGTTGTGTTATCTGTTCCGTCAGTTGACGCAGGCAAAGTATATTCATACTCACCGTCAGCATTCTGCGAAAGTTCTTCGCCGCCATATGTTACCTTTATTGCAGTATTAGCTGACATTCTTATAATATCAAGCTGATATACACCCTGTGAATATGATGTATCTGCCGGAGTTACAGCAATATAAAGTGTTGTTGTATCTGCTGTAATCGAAACGTTTCTCATGTCGAACGGCATTCCTGACATAGAGTCACTCTTTGCAGTTGATTCATTCGGACGAATGGCAACCTTTGAGCTTGTGCTTGCCGCTACGGCATTAACCTGTACATAATTAGTATCATACTTAATCTTTGCAACATACTTACCGGTTGTCTTATCATATGTAACATTGTAATTTTCACCGATTGTTATACCTGTCGGCTTGTACTCAAGCTTATCAACAGTAAGGCTTCCCAAACGGGAATCTGCTGTTTTCTTGTAAATACGTAGTGTATATTCATTAACCGCACCCAATGTTGTTGTTACCTTTAGAGCAATATCCATATAACCCTTGTCATTGAAGTTCAAGGTTACATCTTCGGTTGTTGTATATGAATATACGTTGCCGTTCTCAATTTGAACTTGTCCGTTAGTTACTGCAGTTGTCAATGTTACAGACGCTGTCTTAGCATCGTCATCAACTGCCCATACATACATTAACTTTTCATTACCGTCTTCTTTTACAAGAGTTGAGTTAATATAGCCGCTGTTATCAACTGATACAAACGGATCACTCTCTTCATCAAGCTTGAAAATTGTAAGTATATACGGAGCACCGTCAAGCGAATCGGCTGTCAATTTAATATATGTCTTATCTGATGTCTTTGTATTATCAAGGATAAATCCATCATATGTAAATTCACCAGGTGTTGTTGCCTCCTTTACGGCATTTAGCAAACCATCAGGAGTGTATGTTACCTTTGCGACATCTCCGATCATAGGAGTTGTGATGATGTTAATATTAGCAACATCCTTAATCGGGATTACAACCTCGTAGTTCTGAGTATCACTCGGATTCTTCTGGTACGCGGTATATGTATTAAGCACATTTCCGCTTGCATCAACGATTTCTACCTTAATTTCCTTGATTGTTGTTGCCTCAGACTGTCTGTAAATAGTCAATGAATGGTTTGATACAGTTCCGTCTTGTGCTGTTACTTTAATAGGAATGACCTTATATGTTTCATTTGCCGACATTGTAATCTTCTGTACGTCATAGTAACCGTCATGACCGTTATCCTTGTCATGATCGCTGTTTACAGTTACATTCGCAATAGAGATTTTAGCTGACGGAGAAACTTGGCTATAGATATAAATATCTCTATCCTTAGCATCGCCGGTTTCCTTAATGATTGCATAATAGTTACCTGTATTACCTATCAGAACACCATTTCTTACATAATCCGATACTGCCGCATCTTTCAATTTAATATGGTTTTCAGGTTGGTCATAATAAACCCAATCAGCTACATCTGTAGCAGGATCGTTTTCACCAACTTTTACAATTCTCAAATCACCGTCATTTGAGTATCTTGTTGTATGAGCTTTATATATTCCGTCAAAGTTTGTGTTGCTGTTCTTAAACTCGAAGTAATAATTATCTTCAAGTTCACTGATCGGTACATCTGTAAATTCATAGTATCCTATAAACTTAGGATCTTTTGAACCAATATTTGCGTCTGTCAACAATGTACCCATAACAGGATTTTGACCGTTCTTATCTACCATATAGATAACATCTGCGTCTACAATACTCTTAACGTGTACCGTTACAGTTGTAGCATTAGGAATTGTTGTTTGTACAAGACCTGTATAAATACTCTTTAGAGGATCAACAAGCTTATAAGACTTATCGCCTACAACAGATATTATCTCTGTATATTCATCACTGTCAAGATAACCCTTTTCAACTGCAGCTTGAGTTGCTGTGTCATCAAGTTTTGAATAATCAAATACGATTGCTTCAACATGATTATCGCTTGCATCGGCAACTTCTACATATGCAGTTTGTTTTGTACCTGTCTTTACATCTGTTACAACAAGTGTTGCAACACCTTCCTTAGTCTTTCCGCTTACTTTACCGTCTGAATCTACAGATACAAGTGAACCAGGAATAAGAGCAGTTACTCCATCCTTATCCATTTCATTCGTGATTTCCCATTTGTATGTGTCACCTGTTGTTGCATTATCTTTAATCAAGTTAAATCTATTGAATGAAACTTTCATCTGATAAGGTGCGGAACCGATATAAAGTTTCAAGCTTGAAGGAATAAGCTTCATAGTTCTGCCTGTTACAAGCACAGGGCTGAATTCGTTAGAATCAGATGCGTTTGTTGTACCAGGTTTATAGTGTGCAGGATCTTCACCCGCATAAGCATCACCCAACTGACCGTGTGTATTTTCACCGAAGCTCCATACAAATCCGTCTTCAAGTACAACGTATGATGTTGCACCACCTGTTGCAACCGAAATTGCCGACAGACTTCCGTCATCAACAGTTACTTCTACAGGAGATACTTTGTCATCAGATGTTGTTACATTACCGATCCCCAAACGTCCAAGGTCTGCACTACCCCAGCTCATCACTCTTCCGTCTGCCGTTATCGCAAGGTTGTGCAATGCACCGACTGAAATATCAACTGCGTAGTTATTAGTACCGTCAAATACATCTACATAGTCAGGAGCATAGTATAACAAGCTTCCGCTTTCGTCAATACCTTGTCCAAGCTGACCTTCACTGTTAGCGCCCCACGATATAATTCTGCCGTTATCAAGCATTGCAACAACGTGATATAAACCATCATACGTTTTTAAAATATGACCGTTAAATTCATCACCAAGGTCTATCTTTACAGGGTACGAATAGTAACGATTATTGGTATTATTAATTTGGTGATTCGAGTTTTCACCCCAACCCCAAAGTGTACCGTCATAACGTACTGCCTTTGTTGCGCTACCGCCTGCACCGATACTAATGCTGATAACTTTGTTCAAGCCTTGTGCTACAACCGGAGTGCTTGATCTCTTGCTTGTATCCTTTGAAGGAGCACCAAGCTGACCTAAGCTGTTGTCACCAAAGCTATATACATATCCGTCTGCACCAAGTACCATTGTATGTTGTTTACCTGCCGAGATAGATACTATTTCAGGCAGACTTTCTACCTTTTGAGGTGTTGATACAACTATGCTTGCATTACCCAAACCAAGCTGACCGTAATCATTATGACCCCATGTATAAACTTCACCGTCACGAGTAAGTGCGATTGAATGATATTCACCTGCGTGAACAGATACAATATCCTTACCGTTTAATGCTGTTACATTTATAGGTTCATATGCACAAGATACGCTGCCGTCACCAAGCTGACCGTATTCATTGTTACCCCATGCCCAAACTGTTCCGTCCGACTTAAGAGCGATAACATGAGAGTTACCTGCTGAAATCATAGGAGCTGTCTGTGCGTCTTTATCTATTACATGAACGATACATACTGATGTAAGGTTGCCCTTCTTAACAACGATATGAGTAATACCAATCTTATTACCTGTAATCTCGCCGTCATCACCGACTGCCGTAACATCTGCAATAGCTGTATTCTTACTTTCAAATGAGATACTTCCAGGATTAGCATAATCAGTAATCAAGTTGAACTTCTTACCCGAATATGTGTCAAGAGTAGCTGTTTCTCCGACATGAATTGTCATTTCATATTTAGAAATAAGTTCTGTTCTTTCACCGATTAGAACCGGAACATAACTCTTTGTTTCGTTTCTGGCAACCGGTGTACCAAGTGAATAGTCACCATAACCGTAAACGTCACCATTCCTTGTATAGAATACTGAATATTCATCACCAAGACTTACACCTGCGATTGCGAAATCGTTATATGATGACTTGATAGTATCAATAACAGCATTTGCAATAGGTATATTTCTTTCAACGGTGTCACCTATACCAAGTTGACCCTTATTATTTTGACCGAATACATACATATTACCATCCTTACCGATAACTGTACTGTATTTATTACCGGCTGCTATGGTTACTGCATCTGTTAAAATCTTTGTGTATGTATTTTTTGTTGCACTCGGTGTATTACCAAGCTGACCGTGTTGGTCACTGCCTGTTGCATAAACGCTTGATGTAAATGCAAGAGCAATACTATGGTCATATCCTGCAGCTATAGCAACTATAGCTTCGGTATCTCTTACTTCTGTCGGCAACCACAATTCACCTGTGTTATTACCGACTCCGCCTTGTCCCGAATCATTAGCGCCCATTGCCCAAATTGTTCCGTTTGAACGCAATAGCAATGCATTTTCACTGCCTGCCGAAATAGCAGTTACACTGTCAACTGTTGATACACTCTGAGGAGTAGCATATGCCGTACCGATATTACCGATACCAAGTTGACCCTTATTGTTGCTGCCCCATGTCCATACATTACCGTACTTATCAAGAGCCATACCGAACGCATCACCTGCTGCAACGTTAATTATGTTGCTTAGTCCGTCAATCTTTGCGAATGATGTACGAGCCGATATTGCTGTTGATGCAACTCCAAGCTGACTGAAGTCATTCAGACCTGTTGAGTAAACAGTTCCGTCTGATGCTACGGCAAGCGCAAATTCTTCACCGACTGCAATATCAATAAACTTAACGCCTGACGGTGTTACATCAGTAGGTTCATCAACAGATATTGTGTTGCCTGTACCAAGCTGACCGTTCTTGTTTATACCCCATGCCCAAAGAGTTCCGTCTGCTCTTAGAGCAAGTGAATGGTTACCCTTCGTTATAGCCTTAGGTTCAAATCCTACATTATTATTTGATACGATTACTTTTATGTATGCACTCTTTTGACTGTATTTGTTTTCAGCCACAGAAATGTATGCCGTACCTGCTTTATTCGCAGTTGCAACGCCTGTTGACTTGTTGATTTCAAGTACACCAAGGTCACTTGAAACAAACTCAAATTCATTCATACTAAGTATGCCGCTCTGATATAGATTGAATACATTAAATCCTGCATCCAAATCCTTAACATCATCGACATTCATATAGATTGTGCCATAAAGAGCCGTACCGTTTTCATAAATAACAACTTCGTTACCGCCAACCATCAGAGGTACATTCTTATCAATTTGTGTACCGTCACCTAGCTGACCGTATTCATTACTACCTACAATCCAAACGTTTCCGTTTTCATCGACTGCCATCTGATGATTTGAGCCGCCTGCAACAAGATCAAACTTCAAATCATCTGATGATTTAATAACCTTAGCAGGTACATACTTCTCTGTTGTGTTGCCAATACCAAGCTGACCGTATTCATTTGCACCCCATCTGTAAATGTCACCATTTACATCAATCGCGGCTGAAACGAATTTACTTGCTGAAATATCAACAATTCCCGACAGATATGAATCTCCCGAATTTTGTTCGCCTTTATAAACCTTTACCGGAACAGTACTTGCTGTTCTGCTGTTTGTACCAAGTTGACCGTGTTCATTTGCGCCTAATGCCCAAACATTTCCGTTAGTATCAAGAGCAAGAAGATGGTTCGTACCGTGTGCAATCTTCAAGATTGAAAGTTCATTTCCGTTATCGTCCTTGTATCCCATTACCTTTGTAGGAATGTTATCCTTAGACATCTTCCAAACTTCACCGCTTATACTTAGAGCATAATTGCCGCTTACTTGAAGAATGTTATTCAAACCTGAAACGATTGATGCGTAATTTTGATTATCGTATTCTTCTCCAAATACTGCAACTGTACCGTTTGCAAGTAGGATATATGCTGTATTGCCGTGAGTTGAAATTCCAACTGCACCTTCTACATCTGTACCGTCTTTGTATTTAACTGTGTCAATACCGGTAGCCGATCTGTCATCATTACCGTTACCAAGCTGACCATTGTTATTATTACCCCACGAGTAAACTTTACTGCTCATTCCTATTGCAAGATTATACTTATCACCTGCCGCAATCAGAACAGCTTGTTCATTGTTTGCACCTAACGTCACCTTCTTAGGTTCAAGTGACATTCCGTTTTCTGTTTCATATCCAAGTTGATTTGAGTCATTCAGACCCCAAGTCCATACAGTACCGTCATACTTAAGGGCGATGCTGTGTCCTTTGCCGCCGTCTACCATCGGGTAGATACCACCGTTTTGACCTACGTAAACCGTTACATAACCGATTGTGTTTGAAGATGTCTTAACAACCTTCAAGATTGCTTTACCGTCTTTAACACCTGTTATTGTAAGTCCATCGCTTTCTACCCTAACAACTGATGTATCAAGTGATTCAACTGTATAACTGTTATCGGTTGATGTAGTCTTACCTAATAGATTTAGATATTCGGCAATCGTTACCGTAAGTGCATTATTATTAGTGTCACCTACAGAAACATTAACGCTTGAACCCTTATCCAATCTGATAACCTGCGGTTTAACGCTAAGTTGCATTTTACCCGCAATTACAGGAATATATGCATTCGCATTATCCTGATTACCAAGTTGGCTGTATTCATTTGCACCGAAACTCCATACATAACCGTCACTGTCAATAGTTACTGTATGGTTAATACCTGCAGCAACAAAGATAATATTCTTTGCAGAATCAATGTATTCAACCTTTGAAGGGCTCTTATAGTCCTTCTTAATCTTCTGACCTGACTGATACTTTTCTTCATTGATACCCCATGCATATACGTCACCGTTTTCTGTTATGGCTACGCTGTAACGATAACCGGCTGCAATATCAATTACCTTGCCAAGTGTGCTTATAAATTGAATATCGTTTGTACCAACTGAACTTATATCGCTCAATTCACCGACACCAAGTTCACCGTTCTTGTTATCACCGAATGTATATAGGCCTCCGTCTCTTGCTATAAGAAGAGTATGAGTTGTATCAATATTAGTTGCGCTGCCGTCACCGATGTGGTCATTAGATGCAACCTTTATAAAACGTACATCTTTAGTATCTTTTTGAATTATTACCGATGACGCATTCTTATTAGGAATTTGCCATATTGTACCGTCAGCCTTTAGACCGTATTTGCCTGAAATTTGAATCATTCTCTCGAACAAATCAAGCTGAATAGGTTTATTACCATAACCTGTATTGTTATTGATATTACCCCATGCGTAAATATGTCCGTCCTTATCAAGCGCATAGCTTGTTGTTTCGCCGACACCGATTTCAACAGCCTTTGTGCTGTCAGGAAGATTAACCTGTACAGGTTTATTAGAATTGTTACGTGTACCGTTTCCAAGCTGACCTAAGTCATTTCTTCCCCAAGTCCATACTTTACCTGTATTGTCAACAGCTACAGTATGACCGTTACCCGTTTCAATTCTTGTAATATAATTTGAAGGATTAGCGAAATCAAAAGTAATCTCTGTAGGTACAATTCTGTTTTCTTTGCCTTGGTCACCAAGTTGACCTAAGTCATTTTTACCCCATGTATATACTTTACCGTCTTTATCAAGTGCAACAGTAAATCCTTCACCTGCAGCTACCTGCGGAAGGGTCTTATAGCCGTTCATAAGAACAGTTACTTCAACAGTTGTCTGTCTGCCGCCGCCTGATACGATAATCTGTGTCTTACCTGTTGATACAGGATTGATTGTCAAGCCACTTACAGATGCAATGTTTCCGTTTATTGAACTTGCGCTGAAGTTTACACTTGAATCTGTATTCTGTATTACATTGAAGAACTTATTATAAACCGGATTGATAACTGATGTTTCACCCTCATGAAGTGTTACAAAATATTCATCAAGTGAAATATAATCTTCACCTGTCTTTGCAGGAACAAGTTCATTTGTTTCTGTATCTGACGATTGACCTGCTGTACCGTTACCGATTTGACCAAGGTCACTTGCACCCCATGTATATACATATCCGTCTGTTAATATTGCAGAAGTATTTGTTCCGCCTACTGCAACACCCCAAACATTAGTGTTATTTACAGGGATATATGTCGGTTTAGATACCTTTTCTGTCTGGCTGTTATCACCAATCTGACCACGACTGCCCGCACCCCAAGTATAAACCTTACCGCTATCTGTAAGTGCAGCTATATGCGTTTGAGCAGAACGCGAACCGCCAAACTGTAAATCAACAATACCGCTTGTTTCATTAGGTATGTTAATTTGAGATACTAACGAAACTTTTTCGCCTGCGGCATCATTCAATACTTGGTAATACTGATTATTACCCCATACAAAAGCTCTGCCGTCAGCAGTCATAAATGCTGAGTTATAAGGACCTGCCGAAAGTGCGGCTGCCTCAACTTTATCACCGGTTGAAGAATTTGCATCTACAGGTAAATCTACTTCTACAATAGTTGCAGTATATGTATTACCGTCTTTTGTTGTGTCAACACCAAGTTGTTTTTCTGTATTGTCACCGACTATCCACATAGTTTTGTTACCAAGAAGTAACATTGTATGTGCGGCGCCGGCTGCTATATCAACTACTCCGCCAAGTGTACCGTTACCGCCAACACCTCTCATTAATACCGGAGTCGGATGTTGAGAACCGTTTACATCTGCTGTTCCAAGCTGACCTCTTGTATTATTACCGAAGCTATATACATATCCGCTATCTGTTAAAACAACCGAATAATCAGCACCTGCAGCTACCTTTACCGCAAATACATTTGAAAGTGCCTTAACCAATACAGGCAATGATGCACTGCCATATTTATAGGCGCTTACACCAAGCTGACCGTAGTTATTCATTCCCCATGCATAGACTTGACCATTCTTATCTACTGCAAGAACATGGTCCGGACCTGCCGCAATATCAACGATTGTTTCAGCGTCAAGGTCAAATCTCTGGTCATTATTAGGATTGATATATTGATCAATTCTTGTAGGAGTTGCAATTACAGGAGTTGCTGTATCAATACCTACTCTGCCGTTAGTATTTGAACCCCAACCCCAAATTGTTCCGTCTGCTTTCAATGCGATTACATAACCGTCACCGATTGCAATCTTAGGATTTGTAAATCCTTCAGAAACCGTGATATGAGTTGCAACAGTCTTACCTGTAAGCGAATCTGTTGCAATAAGAACAGTTGAACCTGTCTTAAGTCCCCTAACCTTTACAGTAGTCGATGTCAAACCGCCTGTTGCGGCTGAAGGAGTTGATGATACGATTTCTGCAATATTTGGATTTAGTATTCTCCATGTAACTTCGCTTGTGGTTGTTGTTGATGTATTAAACAATGAGAATACTGTAGCCGATGAAGTTGCGGTTACATCCGCTTCATCTGTCGGATGAAGTCTTAGAACCTTTGAATCAAGTGAAACCGGACTGCTGCCGACAACTACCGGATAAGGACTGTTATCCGTCGTTTGGTCGCCAAGCTGACCTTGATTGTTAAGACCCCATACATATACTCCGCCCGTCTTAGAAACGGCAAGTACATGAGATGCATTATCGCCCGATTCAACCATCATGATATTTGACAGTTTTTCTGTTCCGCTGTTATTCTTATCAACAAAAGTTGGAAGTGTTGAAATTCCTCCGGTAACTCCGTGACCTAATTGACCTACATGGTTATAACCCCATGCATATACATTTGCATCTGCAGTATTGGTAAGTGCAACATGGAATCTGTAACCTGCTGTAATTTGCGAAATATCCGTCAAAGGATTTGTTCCGTCTGTTGTTACTCTTACAGGATATACATTAGTCCAGTTTGTTGTATTTGTACCTGTAATGCCTTCTGTATTAATACCTGTAGAATATACATAGTTATCAAAAGCATCAGTAGAATCTGTTATATTGTCTTTTAGTTCAAATGTTACATATGCACCATGATGGTCACCGCGGCCAAGACTTACAACACCCTTGAATTCACCGCCGTCGGCACTCTTCTGCATCTTTTGAACAAGACTCGAATTACTTGTATTACCTACACCGCGTTCACCGTATCCGTTATAACCCACTGTGAATACTGTTGAATCTCTGTTCAAAATTGCTGTTGAATAAGTACCAACTTCTGCATCAAATGCATTATTAACACCGATAATCTTATTCGGTAATGTATTATTTGCACCGTTTGTACCTAAGTTACCATAATTGTTATAACCCCAAGCATAAGCAGTACCGTCATCCATGATTACTATAGCGCTATGAACACCGGCTCTTATCTTAACAGCTTTGTTTGAAAGACCTGCACCGAAGAAACCGTTACCATCTGTACTCTTAACCTTTATCGGATAGTATTGATAGTAATCGCTGCCTGTGCCTTGTCCGAGTGCAGCATAGTAGTTACGTCCCCATGCATAGACGCTTCCATCTCTTGTCAATGCATATGCTGCATAAATGTTAGCCGAAATATCAATTACATCTTCAAGAGGTGAACCGTTATCAAGGACTACCTGTACAGGAGCTCCTGATTGAGTAACTGTTTTGTCATTAATACCAAGCTCACCGTATGTATTTTCACCCCATGTCCAAACTGTTCCGTCTGCCTTTAGGGCGATTGAGAAGTAATCCCCTGCATCAATCTTAGGGAATACAGCTGTTCCGTTGTCAACTGCCGACTGATAGTCTGCAGGAAGGACATTAACCTCTATCAATGCATACAAGCTTGTATCCTTATCTGCAACTACAATGTTTGCCTTACCTACGCCAACAAACGAAAGCTGATTATTAAGTCCGACTGTAACAACATTTGTATCTGTGGATGCAATTCTAAATGTACCTATATCTGTGATATGGTCTTCAAATACGTTAAAGCCCGAAACAATACTCGGTACAAAGCTTCTTGAAGGAGCACCTTCATATGTTGTAATTTCATTATTTGTTATACCGGTAAGCTTAATCTTTTTAGTACCGACAGCTGTAGGATAATTGCTGTTATCAAAACCGCCGTTACCGATTTGACCTTGAGTACCAAGACCCCAAGCATATACGTCACCGTCTGTTTTTATAACTGCAGAATGATTGCCGTTGTTACTTGCATCTGCCCAGATTACTCTGTCAAGATTATTAGTACCGTTTTCGTCTTTAACGTTTGTAAACTTGCTTTCTGACAGATTTGTAGAACCTACGCCAAGCATTCCGTAATCGTTCTTACCTGTTGCAAGAAGTTCCTTACCGTTTTCCTTAATTGCAAATGTAGCTCTTGCTCCGCTGATACGGATTACATTATCTATATTGTTATTCTTTCTTGGCAAGCCGTCTGAATTAACAACACCAAGCTGACTGTCTACACCTTTACCCCAAACATATGTTTCCTTGTTTTCGGTAATTGCAAATCCACTGCCGTAACCCGCAGCGATTGCTACAACTTTATCATCAATAGAAACTTGAGATTTTGCTACTACACTTGTAGAAAGCTTACTTGTACCGTGTTCAATACTGCCGTTATAACCCCAAGCATATACTCTGCCTGATTCTGCAAGAGAATAGCTTGTAGCATTTCTGCCGCCTGCTATTGCTATTGCTCTTGATACACCTGTATATATCGGTGAAAGGATATAACCTGCACTACCGCTCTTGATTTGTCCGTTGTAATTCTTACCCCAGCCATATACGTCCATTGTATCTGTAATTGCAAGTGCAAATTCATCTACACCTGAACCGCCGACTGAAATATCAGTTACAAGCAAACCGTTATTTACAAATGACTGAATCATTTGAGGAGTATTAAGCTGAACGCTTGTTACCAAGCCTTGACCAAGCTGTCCATAATTATTTACACCCCATGTCCAAAGATGTCCGTCAAAATCAAGCGCCATTACGAAATTATCGCCTACAGCAATCTTTTTAATATTTGACATAACCTTTCGAGGTTCTGTTTCCATACCGCCTGTGTATCCAAGGCCAAGTTGACCTGAAGCATTATTACCCCATGACCAAACTGTTCCGTTTGCCTTTAGAGCTACAGTAAATGTTTGACCTGCCTCTACCATTGGATATGTTACGTATTCGTCTTTATCAGGCACTACTGAAACTAAGACATAAAGAGTATTAATTACATTATCTGTACTGTCTTTAATCTTAATTTGAACATATGTCTGTCCGACAGTTTTACCTGTTACTGTACCGTTTGAATCAACCGTTGCAACATTGCTGTCCCATACGTCAAATTCCTGACTGTATGTAGCTGCCGCATCAGCTGATGAGAATAGGTTAAATGAACCCTTAATATCAATTATATTACCAATGTTTTGCTGCTTGTCAATCTTAGCAAGTATTTCTCTTTCCTTGACTAAAATTGTAGGCTCTGCACCTATCATTTGTGCAACATTGATTTTGTCGCCTGCATTTTGCAATGCAAGCTGTGAAGAAGTATTATCACCAACTGACCAAACGCTACCGTTTGAATCAATATATAGTGAGTGTGCACCGTTTCTTGATGATGATGCACCTATTGCATCAGTTGCTGTTGTACCGTCATTCTTCGCAAATTCCGAATACGGAACCATTGAAGTTGAGTTGTCTTCAGAACCGTTTGCAAGTTGACCGTGGTCGCCTAAACCTGATATTTTAAGCTGGCTGTCTTTATCTATTGTATATATGCTGTCACCACCGCCGATTATCGCTGTATTATCACGTCCAAGCATTTCTGTCGGAGTTCTGAGCGTTGATGTATTATTCGGCGAAATTGCATAGTATGCGTTATTACCCCATGCATATGTCTTTGTCGAAGGCTTGCTTGAAGCATCAAGAGAATATGTAACAGCTATACCGTTTTGATTACCTGCACCGATTGCCATTGCTCTGTTATCAAGCGGTACTAATGTATATACTGAACCTGACGTTCCGCCTGTTCCGTATTCATATGCATAGTTCTTACCTAATGCATATACAAGACCGTTTGAAGTAAGCGTATAAACCGTTGCACCTCTGCCTGCTGCAACATCTACCGCATTAACTGCCGGAGATACAACAGGAGTATTGTAGCTTGCGTCATTTGCAATCTTTAATTGTCTGTATTCATTTGAACCGAAACCATATACGTTACCGTTTGAATCAAGTGCAACAACAAATATCTTCTCGTCATTCAATCCGCCTGCGGCAATCGCAACGATATTTTCAAGATATGTCTTATCTGCATTGCCTTGGTTCTGTTCACCCTTCAATACCTGTACCGGTACATTTGAGCTTACAGTTGTTCCGTCGCCAAGCTGACCGTTGTCATTTCTACCCCACGTCCAAACCGTTCCGTCTGTCTTTAGAGCTACCGCTGTCTGACCTGCTGCCGCAATCTTTATAATATCGCTTAAAGAGTCTATCTTTTCCGGATATACAACTGTTCCGTTTGATACACCGTTACCAAGCTGACCGTATGTATTTTGACCCCATGTCCAAACTGTTCCGTCTGCCTTTAGAGCAACAGTAAAGTCTGTACCTGCAGCTACCTGCGGATATGCTACACTTGTTTTTCCGACCGTCAAATCTGACGGACGTACTTCTACCTTAACAAGACCTGTTGTTAGAGGGTCGTTTGCAATAGATACTATGACATATGTTGTACCTACACCCACCGGCGTAATTTCACCGGTATCAGGATTTACAGTTATAATATTATTATTTCCGTCATATGTCTGCCATAGAAGCTTAGCATCTGTCTTACCGCCGTTATTTGAGTTGAATACATTAAACGAATCAACTGACGGTGCCGGAATTGTTACGCTTCCGCCATTTATCTTTAATGAATATAGATATTGACTCATTGTCAGGTAAGATGCACCAACTCTTACAGGAGTCGACTCATCTTTATTTGAACCGTTGCCAAGTTTATAGTATGAATTATTTCCCCAAGCCCAAACACTACCGTTTGACTTGATTGCATACATTGATTGACCCGGTCTTTCATCAGCTGTTACTGCCGCATTAATTACATCTTCAAGATATGTACCCTCTTCACCCGAGTCACCTGCAAGTACATTGCCTACTACACCGAACTTAGAATTCGGTCCTTGTCCTGTTGCATATATACCCGCTTGACCTGATGTATAAAGTCTTCCGTCTGTCATTAAAACAACCGAACTCAATGACGCATCTGCAAATACCGGAGATGCTGTAATTGTCGTTGACGGATAATTTATAAGTTTAATCAAGTAATCAGCGCCTATTCCGCTTGCTGATTCGACATGAACTTTCACAAGTTGTTCAAACTTATCATTACCTGATGTTGCGACATTATATGTATTCAAACTTGCACCGGCATAGCTTGTGTCATCGCCCTCTGTAAAGACAGTACCGTCAAGGGCAGTCATTTCGACATTATAGAATTGTACTGTTGCATTCTTGCTTGTCGCAAATACAACCGGAGTTGCCGAAACAGCACCAAGAGGCAATTCAACTTCATACAACGCGTCAGCATCTGCCGGAGTTTCATCACTTAGTACACCAAGTGCCGTTGACGCTTCACCGTTCTTCATCACAAGATTTACAGATACCTTTTTCAATGAAGTATCATCACTGTCATCGGCTTGCATTTCAATACTGTCTGCAGACATTATTTCAATCGCCTGCTCATAATTATGTTTGCTGTAATCTGCGACAACTGTCGGTTTTGTATTAGTAGTTGAATTACCAAGACCTGTTGTACCGTAGCCTGCATAACCCCACATCATAACCAAACCGTCAGTTGTAATTGCAACTGCATTATGCCAACCGTGTTTTGCATACAATGCTTTCTTACCGTTTAAGTCAGCTTGGGTAGTTGTAATTCTGTCAGATGTTGTTCCGTTACCTGCTGAGCCATATCCGTTATATCCCCAAGATACAATTTGTCCGTCACTGCGAAGAACACTGCCGGTATGTCCGATTGCGTCAGAATTAATTCTAACTGCACCGTTTAGCATTGAGTTATTCTTTGTGATATTAACCGGTACACCTGTTACATATGAATCGCTTGTATTCTTAGGATCTATTACTGACTTATAGTTTCTGCCCCATGTATATAGAGTGCCCTTTATATCAAGTGCCATTGAATATGATGCATAGTTACTGTATCCGCCTGCACCGATGTCTACGATAAAGTCACTGCCATTACCGTCGCCAAGATATGTGTTTGTATTATTGTTGCTATAACCTGTACCGACAACTCTCATAGCGACTGTCGAACTATGATCTGAAGTATCACCGTCACCAAGTGAACCATAAATACCCCAACCCCATGCATAAACTTGACCGTCTGCCGTTAAAGCAAGGTTGTGATATGCACCGACTGCGATTTTTACGATATTTGTAAGAGGTACATTATTTGAATCAGGATCAGACTGATTTTCCTTTCTAAGTACCTGTTCAGGCTGATCATGGTCACCGCCTGCAGTACCTATACCTAATTCACCGTGTGCATTGTAACCCCATGCCCAAACTGTTCCGTCTGCTTTTAGGGCTACTGTATGATAGAAACCAGGCTGAACTTGAGGATATGCAATATAATTTGTACCTTGCGGTTCAACGTTTAGTTTGAAGAAACCTTCTGCTCCGTTTTTATCCGTTACAACAATATATGTTATACCAGTCTTTTTAGCTGTCACAACGCCTGTCTTTGCATCGACTGTTGCAACTTCTGTATCAACCGATTTAAAAGTCAAATCATCAGGAGTATATGCAGACGCTCTCAACAAGTTAAATGATGATACACCGCTTATACCGCTTAAATCAATCGAAAGAATATCTCCCTCTTGAATTGAAGTTACAATTTTACTTGTATTCTGCATCTTTAATGTGTCGTAATATATTACAACATCATTATCAACTCCGTTGTTTGTCCATGTTGCTGTTGAGATTGTAAGTTGTGGCTGACCCATATCAGATACTACCTTAACAGGCGCTTTTCTTCTATCAGTCGTACCGTCACCAAGTTGACCGTTTATGTTATAACCCCAATCCCATACAGAATAGTCTGATTGAACAGAACCCATATGGTATCCGCCTGCATATAGACTTACTGTATCCTCAAGGTAATCTTTCTTTGTTTCGCCTCCAACTACACGTGTTGCATATACATATGTAGCATCTGACTTGTTAAGACCTAATTGTCCGTATGAATTATTACCCCATGCATATACCTTTGTGAATGGATCGGCAGATGCATCTTCAATAACGCGAGCTGACATTTGCTGCATACCTGCGGCAATTTCAACTACGTCACTAAGCTCTGTTGATGCGTCTGTCTTTACAACTGTCGGTACATTTACAGTGCTTGCACTCGTATCTACACCAAGCTGTCTTTGGGCATTATAACCCCATGTATATGCTTTTCTGTCAGTTGTTACAACACCTGCCGATACACCGCCGGCTGTAATTTGTACCACATTTTGTAAGCCTTTGTCTGTATTACCATCGATATCTACAGGTCGAACCGGTGTTAAAGATGATGTGTATGATTTATTACCAAGCTGACCGTTAGAATTCTGACCCCAAGTCATAACACTGCCGTCTTTTCTTAGAACTACAGCGAAATCGTTAGTGCCGTTTACCCAGTCACCGCCTGCTGCGATTTGTATTACATCGCCCAAATATACTGTATATGCCAATCCGCCGCTTACTCTTACAGGAGCATTTGAACTGGTATTTGTGTTATTACCTAACTGACCTACATTATTTAGACCCCAAGTATAAACATTACCTTTTCTGTCAAGAGCCATTGCGAATGTAGGACCTGCTGAAATTTGGATAATATCCTCCAAATAAGTGCTTGAGCTATCCTGCTCACCTGTTACAACCTGCATAGGTGTCAAACAGCTTGTTTTACTTGAATCAGTTGGGTTACCTTTTACACCGATACCTAATTGACCGTAGCTGTTATCACCCCATGCCCAAACTGTTCCGTTTTCACGAAGTGCAAGAGCATAGTAACGATTACCACCGTCAAATGTACCTCCTGCTGCAACCTGTACTACATTTGTAAGGTATTGGTTACCTGTAGCGCCACCCAATACTTGTACAGGAATAAGTGAATCCGCTGTACTGTTGTTACCAAGCTGTCCCGCAACATTGTAACCCCATGTCCAAACTGTTCCGTCTGCCTTTAGAGCTACTGTTGACGATTGCTTAGCTGAAACCATAGGAGTTGCTACTGCGTCTTTCGGCTTAACTTGTACACGAATAATACCTACAAAGTTTCTTGTAGGATCTGTATCACGAATTATTACAACACCTGTTCCGTACTTACCGTTTTGGTTTGGAACAATTGTATTGCCGTTCTTGATTGTAAACAAAGTCTCGTCAAATGAAGAAATTTCAATATCCTTAGCATTTGAATATGAAGAACTCTTGTCAGTGATAAGGTTAAATCCGAAGATTTGTTCACCGATTAGCTTTGATGTGTCTATAACAAGCTGTTCATCTTCAGCGATTGCTTCACCGCCCGACAAGCTTCTAGGCATTGAAGAATCTTCATATTTGCGTACAGTAGTACCTGTTTCACTCTTCTGTACTTCTGCATATTGAACATCAAAGTTCGTTGTCGGAGGGTATCCGACACTTACCGGAATTGACGAATTTTTATTCTTTGAGTTACCAAGTTGTCCTCTTGTATTCAGACCCCATGCCCACACGGTTCCGTCTGTACGCACGGCTGCACCGAAGTGACCATTTTGTGCACCGACAACTTGTACAACATTCTTCAAGTTTTGTACATCTTGCAATTCTACTGTGGCATCGCTTTTTGTCGTACCGTTTCCAA
>OGQV01000457.1_pt1 | contig 39527 bp, 26 predicted proteins | sample 1553311 | NCBI WGS metagenome assembly OGQV01 (sample SAMEA2579976, study PRJEB22360) | human gut metagenome
GCCTGCGACTACCCTCGAGAACCGAGCTCTACACCAACATTCGCGACACTACCGAGCCCACTCTTCTTCGAGATTGTTTTCCGCAAGATAGCCAAAGCAATATCATTCCAAAGGCGTATTTAAAACCCAGCCCCACTGGGGCGTAGCGGTAGTGTGGTAGTAGTTCAGCCATCAGGCCAGTGATATCGTCCTAATAAATTTAACGGGTTAAAGGGCTAGCAAAAACCGATACATCATCTGCATTATGCATTACAAAATGATGCGTAACTACACACCACATCGAAATTAACCCAAATGGCTCGATAATGGAATTACGCTCTTTTGTAATGGAGTCCTCCGGCTGATTCTATTATCTGTTCTACATTATTAATACAAAACTATTCGACCACGACATAACAGCTGAAACAACATTGCAGCCGGAGCAGGGATATCGCCTCCATTGACAAGCAAATGGCAACCCGCGATGAGAATCATCGGATTTGGTACCGATCCAGACCTCAGCAAAGGGTATAAGCAACGTTTGTATAAGGCAGATTTCCACTTTCCTCAACTAGCAACATTGAAGAACTAAAAGTAAACTGAATCAAATATTTGTATCAAGCTCAGTCATAATAATCCAACCGATTCTCAAGCTCTTTTTCGAGCAAGGCAATCCTTTGTGTAAGGCTTTTGATTGCCAAAACATGACGGCTCACCGCAACGCTAAGGGATAGAGAGATTGCAAGCAACAGCACAATTGCACCCAGGAAGAGGAAATTGGCCGGGTTAACAAACCCAATAGCCGTGGAACAATAAAAAATAAGCTGAGGGAATAAATCACAAAGCAAGGCCGCCATGCACATTAAAATCCAAAGCAAAGAATACTTAAGAAGCATCTTTCCTTTGGATACGAGTCGAAGAACATAAACGAGGAACCCACCAAAAAAGATGGCTGCCCCAATCCTTAGAAAAAAATTCATTATTGGTCTCCCCTATGGATCCAACACACAAGGACAATAGCAAGCGTAACTTTAATCATGTAGTAGACGGAAGAGAGAACCCCAATGGATGAACGCCCGCCCTGGCGCTCATTCATCTTTACAGGTGCCTCCATAACGGGGAGACCAAGCTTCATAGCCAAAGCTATCGATTCCGGCTCCGGATAATCATCAGGATAGCTCTTGCAGAATAAGTCGATGGCGTCTTTATTGCAGGCTCTAAAGCCAGAAGTGGGATCGGTGACCGCCTTACCTGTAAGCAACTTAAGCAAAAAAGAGAGCCACCTGATTCCAACACGACGCATAAAGGTTGATTGGAAACCGTCGGTCTCGACCAAGAATCGAGAGCCTATCGCCAGACTCGCCCCACCCTCAATCAGCTTAACAAGCTCAGGTATATAAGAAGGATCATGTTGGCCATCGCCGTCAACCTGAATGTCAATATCATAGCCAAATCTCTGAGCATACTTATGCCCCGCCTGGACCGCCCCACCGATACCAAGGTTCTGTGGGAGATCCAATATGTTGACATCATGCTCTCGACAAAGCCTAAGTGTCCCATCCTGTGAGCCGTCGTTAATTACGACATAGTCATATCCAGCAGCCTTAATAGAAGCAACGGTATTGAGAATGCATTCCTGCTCGTTATAAGCGGGAATAATTACCAGAACACGCGGATATCCTTTTGAATCTTTTGTTAAAGCAAATGACAATCGAGTTTCATCCATTCCAAATAATAGTTGGCCCTTAGCGACGCTCGAAGAAAATGCGGCCCTTACAGTCCAACGCACTGTCTAGTAATGAATAAAGTTTACAGCATCCGGACTAACCATCGCGAAGTTACATCTCAAGCTTGGATATTTAGTTTGCACGGCTGGCATACAGCTGACGTTCACCTGGAGCCCCCATCTGCCATCGCGAGATACAAATCCGCTGCGGCTCTCGCCCAATTGCGCGGTGCATAAGACTTCGACGCCATTCTAATCGGACAAAACTGCTCCAACTATCCCCCCCCATCCCAACGATAGCCTTAATCTTTGGCACTAGCTTAAGGAAACGCGGTCTGGGTTGATACAGGCGAGGCCAACATGCAGCAGCGACGCGACGCCGGACGCTAGCAATAAATAGGCGCCGAGACCCATGTCGGCCCCAAAGCCAGGCGCAATAACAGCGGCGTGCTTCTTGATATTCAGCGGTGCTCAAGCGAGCAAATATTCATGAAATAGGAGGAATCGACAATACCAAAATCGGCACTTATATCCAACTTCACGCAAAAGCCGAACAAAAGCCCTTGATTATCAACTTCATCCGAACAAAAGCCAGCCAAGTATCACTTAGCAAATACAAAACGCCTTCTCGACATCCATAGCAGTGGCATCCCAGTTATATCGATTTTCAACAAGCGCCCTAGAGTTTCGAGACTGAAGAGAAAGCAGCTTTCGATCATCAAAAAGCCTGCATAATGCCGAAACCACCTCATCAGATGCCATGGACCGAATTATTGTGCCGTAGCTATCATCTAAGATAAGCTCGCGTGCCCCGCCCACGTCTGTTACCACTGCAGGCGTTCCGCAGGCTGAAGCTTCAAGAAGTACCGTTGAAAAGCCTTCGGAACGAGTTGGAAGACAAAGCACATCTGCTTGCTGAAGTAAGGAGGAAATATCCTCTGTGTTACATCTCCCAAGCCAAAACAAGTTAGACGAACAAGCTTCCTTGACCTCATTAGCCAGCGGACCATCCCCTGCAAGAACAAAACAAATATCACGCTTGGTAATATCTTTTGTGCGAGCCGCCTCAATAATTGAATAAATTCCCTTTTCAGGAATAAGCCGCCCGACAAAAGCTACAACCAAAGATGACTGAGGGATACCTAATTCAGATCGGAAATCTCTTCCCGAAGAAATACTCCTATAGAACGAGGCATTGATTGAGTTTGAAATTACGCCTTTTGCAGTGATATTAAAGTGCTGAAGCCATTCAACACTTTTAGAAGAAATCCCATAGAAATCAGGTTCAAACGACTTTACGCGATCAGTAATCCAATCTTCATATCGGCGAACAAAATAATCAAGAAATGGCTGATTGAAAGAGAGATACGCTGAGCCGTGGTCGAGAACAACAGCCTTAGCACTATGACCCGCAGCAAACTTCAGCCCTTCGAGCGAGAGAGGGAAAAGTCTCGTGTTTATCAGAACACCATTCCACTCATAATCATCAAGGGTTTGCAGGAGTCGGTAATAATCACTGGTTTTTTTGGGAAGAGGAAGTCTTCCATCAAGTAACGGAATGCAAGGAAGACGAATTACCTCCAGGCCGTTTTCGACTGAATGACCGACTCCCACGCGCATCGAATCATTAGTAACGATAACCACCCTATCGCCGCGTGCAGTCAAGACGTGAGCGAGACCATCGACAAAATTACCAATTCCACTAAGTTGCGGGTGATAATGGTGAGTGAAAATACAAATAGAGGAGCTCATCACATAACCTCATCTGATATAGATGTCATATCCTTAATTCTGTGCCGTCCAGACTTCCCCATCTCCAAAGTCGAGCAAGAGCGGAAGATGGGTATGTCGATTATCCGGTGACGGTATTTTTTTCCAATCGCCATACATCGTTGTAAGATATTTATCCGTCATATGAGGAACAGGGAATTCACTGCCTTCGAAAACCGCACTGCTCAGAGGGAAAATCTCTGAAATAGGCACTGGCGCCATATTCGGCCAGCTTAACGTCAGACAGTAATCAGAGACCTCACCCGTATTTGAGTCGGCAATACAGGAATCGAACAAATCCTGGTAAGAGCATGCGCCTCGAGAAACCAGTTGTTCCACCACGTGCATAGCAGAACAACCAATTTGCTCGAGTTGACCAAGGAACCCTTTATGAGGGACAACAATGGAAGAAGAATGATATAAATAGGCTCTTTTCTGTGCAATTGATGCAGTTCGGACTTGCTTTGCACGAAGGCGTTTATCTGTATAGAGCTGGTCATATGGAAAGATGTCGACAAAAATGCCCATCGAACTGGAAGCCTCTCGAGCCTCTTGATTCTCGAAGCGAGTTCCATCGCGATACACCTTAGCAAACATCGCAGCATAGCCAGTAGTATTCCGCGATGTATGGAGCGAATATCCTTCCGGTAACCCACCCTCGGCTAAAGAGCAAAAGCGGTCATAATCTGAACGCATCATTCCGATATCTATATCATCATCCCAAGGGATAAACCCCCTATGACGCATTGCTCCTAAACATGTTCCACCGTCAAGCCACCACCTGATGCCGTGCTTAGAGCAGAATGCGGCGACAACCTGAAGGATATCCAATTCAGTGTTTTGAAGCTTTAATAGCGCGTGAGCTTTAGACATCATCGGCCTATCTCTTTTCCCCGAACCATTGTTGCGTCTGTTTCCCCAAAACAGAAGACTGATAAATAAGGCAAATGGCATTGGATATAAGCGCCGATACAGTAGGGCCATTTAAGCCAAACAGCATTTGCGCAGGAGCCATAACAGCGACAGCACTAATTAAGGACAGCATGCTGCCAACAAATACCCCTCGGTAATTATCAAGAGAAACCAACAAATCGTTGACAAACCAAGCGATGCCAGTCAAAAAGGCACAAGCCAACATAGGCTGAAGGAGATCGGTATGTTTAGCTATTCCAGCGCCATAAAACAGTGACAGCAATAATTTACCGAAAAAGAAAAGGGCAACTGAAGATATGACACCGACAAAAAAGATGCCAGCAAGTATTTTACCTATGAGCGAAAAAAAGGACTTTTCTCTAGAATGGTAACGCTCTACTAGATAACCTAATAAAGGATTATAAATATAGGTCGCACCCATTTGGATAATTGCCACAGGTGCAGCAACTGATGCATAAATACCCAGAGCAGAATCTCCGAATGAATAAGATAAATACTGCCTGGGAATATTCGGCGCCGCAGAAGCAGCAATGCCACCCAGAACGATGGGCAAACAGCTACATAGGAAGGCTCTGACCTTCGCTCGGCTAATTCCAAGCTTGATTGCAGAAATCCGATTTGATCTTGGATAATCGTAAATAACTCCGATGCCTATTGTCACTACCGTCATAAGCAACAGTGCACCTTCGAGGCTATTAAAAAATCCAAAAACAAGAATGAATGAAAGGAGAGAGCCGATGCCCTGCATTATGAGGGATTTCCCAATATAGTCCATCCTATGACCAACCTGATCATTAGCATGCATGACATCAATGACTAAGCCAGCGGTTTTATAGAGAGCATACAGAAGAATAGCGGGCACCGTACCAATACGACACGTTGCAATGGAATAGACGGCTAACATTGCAAACGCTATAAAAGTAGTAAAGAAACGAAAAGTCAGGTATTCACCAGCAGAGTTTTTCCTTTCAACATCTGCAATTTGCACCGTGTACATCCTGTATTGGGCTAATTGAGAAAACATGTTGAAAATAGACATAGCCAGCGAATAAATGCCTGCAGCACTATATCCATCAGACAGCCGAACGACCAAAATAGTGATAAGCCACTGACAGCCTAAATTAGTCAACGAACCGACGGTATTCCAGAACATATTATGTTTAATCGAAAGAGTCTTCTCTGTGGCCTTCACAAATATAAGCGCCCTTCTAAACCTGTCGAAATGAGGATACGGAGCTATCTCGCAGCTTTAAGTTCTTTTAAAATCAAAATAAACAGCCAATTCGGCATAAGACGTATAATGATATCTGCTTTAGCGATAGACGGGCAAGCTCGTCGGTATTTAAGTAAACCAATTATGGAGCGCCGCTCCCTTGCTTCAGCGAACCCCAATATTTCCTTTAGATGCGGTGAATCGGGAAATCTATCGGCAAATCGCCTAGCAGTATCAACCCTGTTTTTAACTCTTGTCGAATACCAATCATCTTTTGAAGAAACACCTGCAAGGAATCCAGTTTCGTTACCACCATGTCGACGATACTTAACCAAAGGAGTCATAGTAAAGCTGCACTTCCCCAGTTCACTGCAACCCAATGTCAACCACAAGTCATGTGCAGTCGATTCCGGAAAGGGAATCATCGACTTCGCCGCACTCGCATCTAACATGAGAGCCATACCAATGCCGTAACATACGCTTGCGGCCTGTACAGTAATATCCTCTCCAGAGCACCAATTTACTTCCGGCGAATTAGGATGAGCTTTCCTATAACTCTTTACCAGAATATTTCCGTTTTCGTCAATTACCGATCTATCACAAACATCTAGAATTGAGCCTTCTTCTAGCATATGGTTGAGCGAAACTTCAACTCTATTAGGCTCCCAAATATCATCCTGATCGCAAAGTACTACGTAATCCCCTTCCGCCAAGGAGAGCAGCGCCTCGAACGATTTGACATAACCGAGATTATTATCACCGTGATAATACCGATAGGCGTTTTTCGTTATATGCGCTTGGATAAACCGCTCTAATGAATCCGATTCAGGGCAGTCATTTCTAACTAGAAGCGTAAGCGGAAACGTTTGTTTATCTATCGAATCAAGTTGTTCCGCGAAAAACTTAAGATCGGGTTTATAAGCTGAGAGAAGTACGCATACGCCAATATCATTTCCCATTTCTATTTCCAAAAATCCTCCCAAATTCATTGCTTAAAGATTATCAAAGCACCCTCAGTTAAAAGAAACTCTTTTAAAAATAGAGTATTTATCCCTGTCTCTTAAAACGAGTGCCTAATATCAATAAGTAACAACCTTTGTTCCATAAGGAATGTTATCGTAAATCCATTTTGCATTCTGAATCTCAAGGCGTACGCATCCAGCAGAGGATGGAACGCCCATCGTGGGATCCATCACGCGGTTGCTGTTGACGTAGTAGGGTGAGGAATGGAATAAGTAATCACCATAGAACTGCGTGTAGTAATAGCAAGTATATCCATGCCCAAAGGAGTATCCCTTACCGTAGACTTGATACTCCCCTATCACCGTAGGCGTGCTAGCTTTTCCCGTCGAACATACATATCGACGGTTTAAGGACCAGTTATTCCAGGATCCAGTGTAAATACTCGTAACGCAACGTGACGTATCGACAAGTATCAGCCAATTTGTATTGCTTGAATAACTTTGAGCCTTAGCATCCATATAGTCTGACACCCACGCGCCGTTAGCCATAAAGAAATTCCAGGATCCGTCCACAACGCGCCAGCCAGTAGCCATAGCTCCACTAGCATCAAGCCAATACCAGGTGGCGCCCAGATTGAGCCATCCTGTCTGTATATAACCAGACGAATTCAAGTAATACCAAGATCCGTTAACGGCAACCCAACCGGTTTTCATAGCATAAGTGGACGGATCTAAATAGAACCAGGAGCCATCCTTGTACAGCCAGCCAGATCGTGCATAGCCAGCGGTCTCATCAAAAAAGTACCATTTTCCGTTAACGTTCTTCCATCCAGCGCAGGGGGAGCCATCGGTTGAATCAGCATAGAACTTACAGCCTCCAAGCATCACAAACCCGTGAGCTTCGGCCAATTCGCCATCGCCGTTTGATGTAAACAGTTTTCCATTACGCAATGCTCCACACAATGAGCAATCAGAACCAGCAAAAGCCTTAGATGGCTCATCCTGAACCGAGTCCTGGACATCTACCCATTCACGACAAGCAACAGCGCCTGAAGCTTTTGCATAATAGCTTTTCCCATTTACAGAAAAATGACCAAGAAGCATTTTACCGTCGGCGGCAGGATCGAGATAATAGTATTGACCACCGTCCTTCAGCCATTCAGTCTTTATAATGCCCGACGCTTGAGAAGGCTCAGCGTAATACCAGTCTCCATCGCTCATAAACCAGCCAAGTGACAACGCTCCCGTTGAAGAAAAATGATACCGGTTGGATCCGATGACATAAAAGCCGGTAGCCATTCTATTGTCATTTGCGACATCGAGCCAATACCAAACGCCATTCACCAAACGCCAGCCCGATGCAAGTGCGCCGGAACCGTCAGCGTAATACCAGTCCGTCCCATCAAACGCCCAACCAACAGTCATTGCGCCGGAATCCGATAAATAGTAACGAGACGAACCGACAGAAACGATTCCTCTAGACATAACACCATCATTGGCGGGATCAAGCCAATACCAGTTATTGCCAGTTTGAAGCCAGCCGGTTAAGACTTCACCATTGCTACCCCAATACCATAAACCGTTATCAAGGTACCATCCATTAATCAGTCCATAGGTTCCAAGAAGATAAGGGTGCCCATCAATAACACGTCGACCAGTAGCCATAGAACAGCTGTTAAGGGAGTCAAACCAATACCATTGGTCTCCAATAAACTGCCAGCCACTTGCCAAAGCGCCTGACGGACCCGCGTAATACCACTTATTTTCAGTAAAAATCCAGCCGCAGCTCATTGCGCCGTCACGAGCGGGGTCCAAGTAGTACAGCAAGTCGTCAATATTCTGAATTCCGGTCAAACGACAGCCATCTAGATAGTAATACCAGGACAAACCGTTCCATTGCCATCCAGATAGTTGTTCTGTAGTCGACGGGTCATGGCTATCGACAACCTGTAGGCTCGAATCTTCCGTTGTTTTGCCGGCACAATCGCTGGAGTCTTGAGAGCAACCGCCACCGACCAATGCTCCCGGCCCTCCTGTCGAGTCGCGCTCTACGACACCGTTATCCGCCCCCTCTTCCACGGCATAAGCAGTGCAAGAAAATGCGGGGGCTGTAACTGAAAGTAAGGCGGAAAATAGCATCAAGCCAATTACTCGCCAGCAAATTCGATGATCAATCCGAGCATTCATTTCAAGCCCCCAACCGGTACCGACTGTCTTGCAGGGAATCTATTAAATAAACGGACGAGCTGCGCCGATTACATTTCCCCTTGCGCTAATAGGATGAATTCCGACACCTTGATGAGGCCAGGAATCAATCATCAAGCCGCCGCCAAGTGCAATTGCAATATGACCGCGGTAATAAATCACATCGCCGCGTTGAATCGAGCTCGTGCTCACGGGCATAAAGATATTGCTTCGATACCAATTCATGGAATTGTAGGTTTGGCTTGGATCCCAGCGATGGTTATAAGGGTTGTAAACACCCATATCCATGCCAGTAGCATAAAGGCACTGCAAGACAAAACCAGAGCAATCAACAGCTCCACCGGGAGCGGTAGACCAAGGCTCAATATATTGCGTACCGATATACTCATAGGCGCGCTGGATAAAGGCGTTCACGCAATCTTCCCGCGTTGCTTCGACAGAAATGCGAGAAGGGGTCACATAGGTAAAGTATCCGGTGCAATAGCTAGGCAGCTGAACAGTCCAAGAACTGACCTGAGGATACTGGGATGGATTTTGCCAGCCAACTTTGTCGCACTGGCCATCGCTCCAGAAAATTCGGCGAACACCGTCGATGGTCCTTGCGCCCGTTGCCATAGCGCCGCTGCCGTCTAACCAATACCACTTACCCGAATCTTTAAGCCAGCCAACATGCATGCTTCCATTGGACTCAAGGTAATACCATGTTCCATTCAGGCATTTCCAACCAGTTGCCATTTTTCCGTCAGCGTTTAGGTAATACCATGAACCACCAGTAAAAACCCATCCGGTCTTCATCACGCCAGAATTGGCATCAAGCCAATACCAATCGCCGTCAATCTGCAGCCATCCAAGATGAATGGCACCCGTTCCGGGCTCAGCGTAAAACCTTAGATTTGCGACATTAACCCAGCCGGACGCAACCTGCCAACCATCAGCTCCAGCGGTTTTTAGAATAGCGCCGTTTTCGCGAATCACATCCTTGCAAAGATATCCATTATCATCGGCATATCTTTCAACGCCATCATTAACGGTAACCCAGCTTGAAACCATGAGCCTACCGCTCTGGTTTGCAAAACAATCGATGCCGCTCACCTCAAATAAGCCCGTTTTCATTAGATGGCTAACAGGGTCCAGGTAATACCAACTAGCGCCTTCTTTATACCAGTCAGAAATAAGCGCACCAGATTGAGAGGCTAGATACCAGCCGTTCTCGGACTGAGCCCAGCCAACAGCCATAACCCCATTGGGGTTCAAATAATATGCTGCATTGCCAAGGTCTAAATACCCAACGGACATCTTACCATCGGAGGCTGGGTCGAGATAATACCAAGCGCCGTTAACGAGTTTCCAGCCAGTGGCCGCAATACCGTTAGAGCAGTAATACCAATCTGCTCCGTCTTTGTACCATCCATTTGCGAGGCCATAGTCACCAAAAATGTAGGTTCTTCCATCAATCTTTTGACGACCCTTAAACATGATGAACGTCTGTGGGTCAAAATAATAGCGAGCCCCACCTATCGTTTGCCATGACGAAGCAAGGGCACCCGATGAATAAGCCCAGTACCAATTCCCGTCAACGAGAATCCAGCCGGTTTTCATAGCACCAGTGGCATCTAAATAGTATTTCCCGCTCCCGAGGTCGACAAAACCAACCTGCATTATATGGGTGGCAGGATCCAGGTAATACCATGTGCCGTCTTGATAAAACCAACCAGCAGCTAAATCGCCTCCAGCATTGGCATAAAACCAATTTCCATCTGAGTTACGTAGCCAGCAGTTCTGATATAGCGCGCCAAAAGGCGTTGCGGCATTGCCGTCATTCGCATAAAACGAAGCAGTCGATCCGCCAGCATCGGTCACATTGAAATAACCTGTCTGCATTGCACCATCATCGGCTGGATCAAGCCAATACCAATAGCCCCCGCTTTGCAGCCAGCCAGTTTGGTGTTTACCGTTTTTTCCGTAATACCAAACTCCAGACGACTCGTCTCGTTGCCAGCCATCTTTTATGACGGAAGAATTATCAGGTTGCAAATCATCGGAAACCACAGAAGAAAAATCCGCTTTTGACTCAATACTCTGAGCCTCAACGGAATCCTGTGCAAACGCGACATTCGCACTCAGGGGCAAGCAGCAAGCAGTGATTAATGACGCAGCAGCACAAACAAGCGTGGCCTTCTTTTCGAATCGATACATAAGCGACCCTCCCAGATATCTCATTTATTTATTTTAATCCACATTCCAGGATTGATTTTCGTTACTGTCTGTTCAGTCTATGTAGATAAATATATTAAATTGAACATAACGTTCAATCATTCTATTCTTTCCCTAAGCAATGAACATCTTAATTGGAGGCCTGCAGTGGAACTGACCAAGCGTAACTTTACTGTTCTGTACGAATACCTAAAGAACCCATATGCCAGCCAGCGAGAAGTTGCCGAGCGCACTGGCCTCTCACTTGGATCGGTAAACGCAGCAAATAAAGAGCTTACGAATGAAGGCCTTCTCGAATCGGACAGCCTAACCGACAACGGTTACGAAGCACTTCACCCCTATAAGGTTGAAAACGCAGTGATATTGGCTGCGGGGCTTTCGAGCCGCTTTGCTCCCATTTCGTATGAAAAGCCCAAAGGCCTTTTAAAGGTACGTGGTGAGATTCTCATCGAACGTCAGATTAGGCAGCTGCAAGACGCAGGTATCAGCAATATCACCGTCGTTGTCGGCTATAAAAAAGAGTATTTCTTCTATCTCGAAAGCAAGTTCGGCGTTTCGATTGTCGTCAACAACGAATATGCATCCAAAAATAACCACGCATCGCTTATGTGCGTAAAAGAGCGGCTTGGCAACACCTATATTTGTTCAAGCGATGATTACCTTCTAAACAATCCGTTTGAAGCATACGTTTGGAAAGCATTTTATTCTGCTCAATATGCTGAAGGCGCCACCAAAGAATGGTGCATTCAAACCGGAGCAATGGACAGAATCACCAATGTTACGATTGGCGGTTCCGATGCTTGGTATATGCTCGGACATGTCTACTTTGATAAAGCCTTCTCGCTTGCATTTAAGCAGATTCTCGAAACGGAATATAACAAGCCCGAAACAACGGACAAGCTTTGGGAAGATCTATATATCGAGCACATCAAGGAGCTCGATATGGTGATCAAAAAGTATCCTGAGGGCGAGATCAACGAATTCGATTCTCTTGATGAACTGCGTGCCTTTGATCCGCATTTTATCGAAAACGTTGACTCCGATATTTTCGATAACATCGAGCAAGTGCTCGGCTGCTCCAAATCAGAGATTCACGACGTTTATCCCCTTAAACAAGGTCTTACGAATCTATCGTGCCACTTTAGAACCAATGACGGAGAGTACGTTTACCGCCATCCGGGAGTCGGGACCGAACTGCTTATTAACAGAAATGGAGAAGTAGCCGCACTTAAAAAGGCCAAGGAACTCGGCCTTGACGACACGTTCATTCATGAGGACCCAAAGCGCGGTTGGAAAATTTCGAAGTTTGTACCCAACGCAAAGCAGCCTGATCCGCATGATGATGCCCAAATGAATCGAATGATGCAGATGTGTCGTTCGCTTCACGAGAGCGGTGCAAATGTCGAAACCGAATTTGACTTCTACCTCGAAGCGAAGCGCTACGAATCACTTCTTCTGGAAAAAGGCCCTATCGACATTCCAGGCTACAGGGAAATGGCCGCCGAAATCGATGAATTGGAGCACTTTGTCCAGGCCGACAATGCGCCAAAATGCCTTTGTCACAATGACTTCTTTTACCTCAATTTCCTTATCGATGAAAACGACAAGTACTATCTCATTGACTGGGAATATGCTGGCATGAGCGATTATGCAAACGATTTTGGAACGTGCAGTGTCTGCTGCGAGCTTTCCGAAGATGAAGTCGACCGCGCGCTTGATGCATATTTTGGGCGCAAGGCAACAAACAACGAAGTTGCACATAACTATGCGCACATTGCCCTTGCAGGATGGTGCTGGTACCTCTGGTCTCTTCTGAAAGAAGCCGAAGGCGACTTCGTAGGCGAATGGCTCTATATCTACTTCAATTACAGTGCCAAATACCTTAAAAAGGCACTGGAGATCTATCGAAAAGGTGAGTAACGATGCAATTCGGCTTTTTTAGCGGTCTTCTTTGGGGCCTTGATACAGTAATACTTGGAATCGGTTTGGCGCTCGCGCCCTATATTGGATCGGCGGAAGCGCTTGCATGTGCCTCCATTGCGGGATCTTTTCTCCATGATGCCTTCTGTGCGATCTGGCTCTTTGGGTACATGGGAGTTCGAGGCAGATTAAAAGACACGCTCGCTGCACTTAAAACTCGTTCGGGCAAGGTCGTCATCGCCGGCGCACTGCTCGGTGGACCTATCGGAATGACCGGATACGTATTGGCGATTAATAATATCGGAGCAGCCTACACGGCAATTATATCCGCCTTCTATCCCGCTGTCGGAGCATTCCTTTCTTTCGTGCTGCTGAAGGAGAAAATGGGCAAAGGACAGATTCTTTCCCTTCTCGTTGCTCTTTGCGGCGTAATGACGATGGGCTATCTATCGGCCGGATCGAGCGAGATTGCAAATGCCCCCCTCGGCTTACTCGGCGCGGTGCTTGCTGTTATCGGATGGGGATCCGAAGCGGTGCTGTGCGCATGGGGAATGAAAGATGATGCCGTTGATGACGAAACGGCTTTGCAAATCCGCGAAACTACAAGTGCGCTTGTTTATGGAGTGCTTGTACTCCCCCTCTTCGGAGCATGGCATTTCACGCTGGGTGCCATCCCGAGCATGCCTACATTGATTATTGCACTCGCCGGACTCGCAGGAACTGCATCCTATCTGTTCTATTACAAGGGGATTGCGGCAATCGGAGCAGCGCGTGCGATGGCTCTGAATATCTCCTATTCGGCATGGTCGGTGGTCTTTGGCCTGATCTTGCTTGGAACAATTCCCGATATGGCATCCGTAATCTGCTGCGTTGTAATTGTATGCGGAACAGTTTTGGCAGCTAGTAACTGGGACGAACTATTTGGACGTAATAAGACGGCGTAGCTTGATTAACAATATAGTAAAAGGGGAGAGCTCGACGAGCTCTCCCCTTTTAGCATCATGGCTATTCAATTACCACAGCCTGGCTATCCATCTGTTGCCACGTGCCGAAGAACACCTGGGCATTTCGCGTAACATTGCCGTTAATCGAATCCGAAAGATAGACAATTCCCTGCTCGTCATCATAGCCTTTAAGGACTACGGCATGATTACCGCCCCACAGACCATAGGAATGCCCGTTATACCAACGAGCAGCATAACGGCCTCCTGGCCAACTTCCCCATTCGGTATTCCACATCTCAACAGGTTGTCCACAGGTCAGTCTGTTCTTAATGGAAGAAATTGACGAGAAAGAAACGTCTTTTGCCTGCATGATACTTCCCGCAGCGCGCAGAAAGTTATTACCAGCAATAGTAATCGCAGGGGCGACGCATCCCATGAGACCCCCGCTGCTACGCCTTGGGTTGCCATCAAAGGCGGTAACAAAGTTGCCGTTGCTTCCCTTGGGCAAGTAATAATCCGCAATAATCGTCTTACCTAAACCGAAACCATAGTAGTTAAGCAAGTTTGTAAGGGCAACCGACTCACAGCCAGTAGGAAGTTCCGGGTACTGCAAATAGCACGGGACATCGACCCAAGCGCCAACCATTGCGCCGGATGAACTGAACTTGTAGTCAGTAGAGCCGATCCAATACCAACCGTTGCTCAACATTACTCCCCCACGTGCGGCATCAAGGTAATACCATGTGCCCCCAAGGGAAAGCCATCCCGTTTTCATCGCGCCAGAAGCGGAATCCAGCCAGTACCAGTTGCTGCCATCGTTAAGCCAGCCGGTCGCCATTCGACCATCCGGGTTAAAGTAATACCAAGACCCAGCAATTTGCTGCCACCCAGTCAGAATTACTCCACTAGCAGAACAATAATATCGAGCACCCTGACTCTCAATCCAACCAGTTCTGGCATTACCGTCGTCGTCAATCAGCTGGATTCCCGAATCGGTCATGATGCCTTTAAGGTCAATTGCGCCGCTGGATGACGAATGATACATCCAAGACCCATCACCGTTTGACCAGCAATTAGCCATCATCTTGCCGGTACTATTAAATATGTATTCACATGATCCGATAGTTTGAACGCCCGTGGCCATGGCGTGCGTCGAGGGATCGAGCCAGTACCAGGCCCCATTGGTATAGAGCCAGCCAGAATGCAACGAGACCGGATTGACTGAATCCACATAGAACCAGTTGCCGTCAAACGAATTCCAACCCAGATTCCATTTAACGGATTCTTGAGCAGGACCATCATCGATTGAATCGGAAGGAGAAAGAGTCGAGGGGACGGATTGCCTCTCAATATCAGTAGGGATAGAGGAGCTTATGGGTTCTGCGTTCGCGATATCAACCACACCGGGCCCAGCGAGCAGTAGGGTTGAAAGAATGATTAGGATTAATGTTATTCGCTTTTTCCTTGCCATGTGCAGCCCCCAGTAGTAACCAATTTTTACATAAACATAGTCTACAAATGGATGGCTAAGAGCAATATGTAATTAGAAAAAAGCAATTAAAGAAGAGCTGCTAGCCAAGCCATACACCATTGCTAGCAAAAGAGTATTGCACCCCATCGATTTCTTGAACACCCGTAGTCATTGCGTGCGTCGTGGGGTCAAGCCAGTACCAGGCGCCGCCGACGTATGCCCAGCCGGAGGCCAGCACGCCTGATCCCGTCGCGTAGTACCAGGTGCCGCCGTCGAGGACCCAACCGGTCGCCATCGCGCCGGACGAATTAAACCAGTACAGGGAGCCGTTGCACTCGTGAAGGCCGGTAGCCATGGCACCGCCCACGTCGGGCTCGAGCCAGTACCACGTGCCACTCTGAAACAACCATCCGGTATACGCCTTGCCGTTGGAGGCTGCATAATACCAGGTGCTGTCAATTAGTTGCCAATGATAAAGGGAGACATCAACATACGCGTAGTTCATATCAACGTTGCCGTTGATTCCAGGGACTTTTCCGTTGCTCTTATACTGCCAAAAACTGTAATTGCCGGTATAGTCACATTGCGAGTTATATTGAGCAATCCAATGATCCCAAGAGCTACTCTTAAATACAGAGTCAGTCAAAATGTTGTTAAACCAATTTAAATTTGCATAAATACCAGGCTCATATCCTGCGGCAGAAATCCTATTACAAAAAACCTGCGCCCTCAATGCAATTCCGGTTTGACGTCCATTTGCAATTATCGAGTTATCCTCAAGATCGTAATACACCGGCAATCTTGGATTATGCCCAGAAAGGCAATTGATCACCATTGATGCCTCATCGGCTGCCTGTTGATTATCAAAAGCATATGAATAGACATAGACGCCGTAGGGAATTCCGAGTCGCTCGCACTCAGAAATATTTCGATTAAATTGATAGTCAACTCGACCGCCGAAAGACGGAGCGCCAAACCCAACGCGCAGAATAGCGAAATCGATGCCAGAAGCTTTAACTGCGTCCCAATCAATACGCCCTTGGTGCTCGCTGACGTCAATGCCCTGAGCTGTAACCCCATCGGGAAGAGCGTCCATAGACAATAAAGCTATTCCGTCTTCTTCGGAAGAAGCATCATCTGAAACTAATTGTCCACCCTCATAACGCCAAGAATTCTCAACCAGAGTCTGAGCAGCCTCTGCATCCGCAGGGCATACAAACATAGAAACGGGCGCAAAGAGCATCAGCACCAACAATGCCGAAAACAACTTAAGATGTTTGTTCATGTAAACCTCGTCATTCGCTCTTGATTGCGTCTAGCTTACAGCATAGCTATGAAAGATTCCCGAACATCTAACAGGACAAGATGCCATCTAGGACAATAAATAGTTGGGCGCAATGCTGCAAAGAAAAGAAGAACTTACCGGCAGGGTTGAACCCGCAGGCTCATTGCCCCCTCCTCTTGCCCCCAAGAATACCGACTTCAAATAAACTTTCAAACCAGATGTCAAAAAGGTAGGGGGCCCAGAGAGTCCCCTACAACTCGGAATTCTAACGAATCAGTATTACTTTCGATGGGCCCAAAGCGGTCAAACCGGAGATGCGATTTCCATAACCATCACTATGCCAGAACAAATTTTCGCTCGGCGAATTGCCCCAGAAAAAGCCAATGTGGCTATCGTCCGCATATGGGTTGTAAGGATTGAAGAACACAATGTCCCCCTTACGAGCCAAACCACTACGTAACAACTCATCAATAGAGTTGAAATAAGTCACGTTCGCACACGTATCGATAGCGTAGCCGTACCAACGATAAGCGTTTACGCAGCCGCCCCTTCCGGGACCTCCACTCCAAGGGGAATGGCTCTGCTCGGCGGCAATGGGAGCTAAATTCCCGCCCGCCTTCATATATGCATGCGATACAAATCCACCACAATTCATGCCCGTATAACCGTCCCAACGCGGATCACCCTTTGGGTACATGCACGTTTCCTGGCTGAGATGCGTGTCGTAGCGTGTTCCACGGTAATAGCCGTCGTTTTCGTGGCTCATAAGCCAATTGACCAAGCTGGACCTATTGACCCCCAAAACAGAACCAGACGTATTCAACCATGCACCACTTGCATTGAAGTAATAGTCAACGCCATCGATTTTCAGCCACCCGTTAGCAAACATGGCACCCGAAGGCTGGAGCCAGTACCACGTACCGCCGTCATTAAGCCATCCAGTTTTCATCTTGAATGTGGAAGGGTCCATCCAATACCACGCACCGTTGACATATTGCCAACCAGACTTAAGGACACCATTGGAAGATGCGTAGTACCAAGTATTGCCACTTTCGTCAGAAGCGTCTTTCGACATAATCCAACCAGACGCCACGTTAACGACACCATTCGCATCCGCATAGAAAACCGCATCTCCAATATGAATCACACCTGGCAATGAAGACGAGTCAGTACGATCAGCGACTACAGGAGATCCATCAGATGAAGTAGGCAACGGCTCGCTCAGTGCTCCAGACGAATTCGCCCATGCCATACCATCGTTCAAGTTGATCCAGCACGAAGATGCCATTGCACCGGAATCATAAGAAAAATAGCGCTTGCTTCCTACCGCAAATTCACCAGTACGCATTGCGCCGGATACATCATCAAGGTAATACCAGGCGCTTCCGGACTTTATCCATCGCCCTCGTTGAATAGCTCCGTTTGATGCGGCGTAATACCAAGTACCATCAGCAAGTGCCCAGCCTGTTGCCATGGCACCTGAGCTCGTAAGGAAATAGGTGGACGAGCCCACTTGCACAAAGCCCGTGAGCATAATATGGCTTCCTGGATCCAGGTAATACCAAGAATTCCCTAGAAGTAACCAACCTCCATGCAGTAAGCCGTTGGAGTCAGCGTAATACCAGTTGTTGTCAATAAGTGCCCACTGGGAGGATAGCATGGCCCCTGAACTGTTAAAGATATAAGAGGTGCCATTGCATTCATTCAGCCCGGTGGCCATAGAACCGTCTGCAGGATCAAGCCAGTACCAACGACCCCCATCCGAGAGCCAGCCCTTTACCAGAGCGCCAGAGCCGGAAAAATAATGCCAGACAGAAGCATCAAGATGCCATCCGATAAGCATTGCACCAGAAGAAGAGAATCCATACGTGGCTCCCCCAATCTGCAGCATCGCATCGTGGACCATCTTGCCCTCATCATCCAGCCAATACCAGTTGCCGCCGTCTGAAAGCCAGCCTTTTACCATGGCGCCAGAACCGGAGAAATAACGCCAAGCAGAAGTGGAGCCCGTAGAATCTAGGTACCAGCCGACACGCATTGCGCCCGAAGAGGAGAAGGCATACGTCGCACCCCCGACTTGAACCAACCCATCCTGAGCCATTCGACCTTCGTCGTCGAACCAGTACCAGCTACCGTCTATATGTCTCCAAGAAGAAACAGCGATTGTTCCGTCGGACAAGCCCCAACGCCAAAAACCAGCCCCTTCTTCGGGTGATATCCACCCCTGATGCCAAATAATTTGATTCGAAACCTCGGAAGGGGTCTCATTATCCACCTGAGAGTTCTGCTCGACAGCGAAGGTCGATTCGCGCTGAGCATCAACGCCTGACTCGACAGAAGCAATAGCAACGTTAGATGCGGGACCTTCGTCAGTGTTATTCGAATCAAGGGCGTATAACATCGAGGGCGAACCCAAAAGGAGCCCCAAAGAAACAAGGCCCGAAAAGACCAGCACCCCGAATGACCATTTCTTCATAGCAGCACAGTATCCAATCACGCAGTGGCCCCGTCACCTCAGGGCAACGGGGCCTCAATCAAAACTAGCTCAGTAATGTACTAGCCAATTTGCTGGCAGTTTTTGCACTCTCGTGAAGCGCCACGCCTCTGGGCCTCCTGGATAGAGATCTGCGAATAGCCCTTTGCGTCCTTGCCAACGGTACGGCACTTATGCGTATGGTAAACATGGCTACCGCTCTTATACCAAACTAAACCATAGCCCGGAATCCACTTGCCGTCCTCGCCGACATAGTAGGAGCCAACCCAGGCATTCGTAGCCATGGCACCGGAAGACTGGAGGTAGTAGTCGCCGACCCAGGCGTCGTGGGCCATAGCGCCGGAACCGCTAAAGTAGTACCAGGCGCCGCCGACCTGACGCCAGCCGGTAACCATCGCGCCGGAATCGTCGAACCAGTACCAAACTCCACCAACGTTAGCCCAAGAGTTAGAGGCCATAGCGCCCGAACCTCCGAGCCAATACCACGTGCCGCCATTGCTGAGCCAGCCGGTTGCCATGGCGCCCGAACCGCTCGCATAGTACCAAGAGCCGCCTGCCAAGAACCAGCCAGTGGCCATTGCACCGGAGTCGCCGAACCAGTACCAGGAGCCGCCGAGGCTGCGCCAGCTGTTAGCGACCATGGCGCCCGAACCGTCGAGGTAGTACCACGTACCGCCGATGTTGAGCCAGCCAGTGGCCATCGCACCGGAAGCGTTGGCGTAGTACCACGTCCCCGAAACGTTGATCCAGCCGGTCAGCATGACACCATACTCGTCGAAATAATACCAAGTTCCACCGATATTATGCCAACCGGTCAGCAGTTCGCCACTGGAGGTCGCATAGAACCACTTTCCATAGATGGAGTCATAGAGCCAGCCGCTATGCTGCATGCGGCCATCGGCGTTGGCACCAGGGGTGTTCAGGAAGTAGTTCTTGCCGTCAATCTGAACTCGGCCGTATGCCATATCATGGCTTTCGGGGTAGAAGTAATACTTGTCCCCACCGATAGACTGCCAGCCCGACACCGCGATCCCGTCAGCGCCAAAATAGTACCAGACAGCTTCGTATTCGTTATGCCACTGGTTCGTGACCATGGCGCCAGTTTCGGGATCGAAATAGCGAAGGTTGCCGTCCTCGCACCGAACGAGTCCAGTCTTCGGACGACCGTCGGAACACCATTCCGTAATCGGTCCACCGCCTCCGCCACCGCCAGCAATATCAGCAAATGAGGGCGCCGGGGCAACCGTCATGCAGACAGCGGCAAATGCAACAACTCCCAGCACTGTTAGTCCGCGCCATCTTTCTCGAAGGTTTTTCATACGACATCCTTTCTCCGAGATTTAAGGCTCTCTTAAGTTATTTTTAAACTATCAATTCAGTATTTCAACGGGAAATCGATAAAAGGTGTCTTTGTGACTGCAATTTAAATATGAGTCGCCGAACCCCAACCGTTACGCCAAATAGCTTCTAAGGCAAACTGAGCGCATGAGCGAACCGATTTAATACAACCACCTGTAAAAATCTTGAGGCACGTTTTCGATATGACAAGAGCTGCTTGAACGAGGAGTACTTGAACCCCACCGCCCTTGCAGCTCTTGAGGATACTTTGCCGGAACTTGGCATTACTTCGCACTAAAACGAGAAGTACTCACTGTCGGAGGACAAGTTCGGCCCCAACCATGAATCGCCCGTCAAGAAGAACTCAGGCCAGCGTTGCATGAACAGTGCCTGTTCGCGCTTCCAGCGGCGCAACTTTTCCTCGTTGGCCTCTTCCCTGCCGCGCGAGGTGAACTCGTAGTGATACAGCTCGGCATAGGGCGTATAGATGGTGCGGTAGCCCGCCTCCCATACGCGCAGGCAAAAGTCTGCGTCGTTAAAGCCAACGGCGAATTCCTCGTTGTAGCCTCCGACCTGCTCAAATACGTCGCGTCGCACCATCTGACAGGCACCCGTCACGGCGCTAAAGTTGCCCGGGCGCACAGCACGAGCAAGATAGCCCTCGCGCTTTGCCGAGAAGTCTTGGTTGGCATGGGCAAGTGCGCCGCGCACACCGACCAAAATGCCAGCGTGCTGCACCAGATGGTCGGCAAAATAGAGCTTGGCGCCCACCACGCCCGCATCGGGACGCTGCAGATACCCCATCATCTCTTCGATAAAATCGGAGCTTATGACCTCGGTATCGTTGTTGAGCAGCAACAGGTAGTCGCCCCTGGCGTGCTCCACACCAAAATTGACGATCTGAGAGTAATTGAACTCGCCCGGCCAGTACACAACGCGCGCGGTGCCCTTACCTTCGGATGCTGCAGCCACGCGCTCCGGCAGGGTTTCGTAATACGCAAACGTCTCCGGGGCTTCGCTGTTGTTCTCCACCAAGACGATCTCGTAGTTGGTATACGTGGCCTTCTGAGCGATCGACGCCACACAGGCATCGAGCGTCTCAACGTGATCCTTGGTGGGAATCACGATGCTCACCAGCGGCGCAGGCTCCGGCAGCGCATAGCGCATGCGGTAGACAAACGGCGTCTCGGTCTCCTCGACCGTTCCGCAAATGCCCAGTGCGTTAAAGTGGCGCTGAAGCGCAAGGCGCCCGGCTTCAATAGCATACGGCTTGCTATCGGCAGAACCATCGGCGGTCGATCCCGGATGAACGCGCCAGTGATACAGCACGTGCGCAACATGCTCAAACCGCGCGCCTGCCGCAAGGCAGCGAAGCGTAAGGTCGTAGTCCTGGGCACCCGCAACATCTTCTGGGGACGTGCCAATGTAATCGATGAGCGCCTTCTCCACCATCAGGAAATGCGTCACACAGTTATGACTATAGAGCAGATCGGCGTTGAGCTTGGTCTTAAAGACCGGCTGACCCCACTCCCCCGTTTTCTGAAACACGTCCTCGTCGCAGAACAGGACCTGGGGGCGCTCGCCCTCGGCCGCCTTATTCAGCGCGGAAACATACTGGAATAACGCGTCCGGTTCCAGAATGTCGTCATGGTCCAAGAACGCGATGTAGTCTCCAGTCGCCTGCTGAATACCAGCGTTGGTGTTGAGCACAATGCCGCCGTTGCCAGGCAGCTCAATACGACAAACCCGCTCGTCATTGGCGGCAGCCGCAAGATTGGCCACCGCATCCCATTCGGGCGAGGCGTCCATAAGCAGCAATTCCCAGTTGCCATAGCTCTGAGCTAGCACCGAGTCCAGCAGCTCGCGCAGGTAGACCCGATCAGTTTTATAGCACGGCACCACAATGCTCACGAGCGGTCTATAGGCAAAGGCCGCCGAAGCGACACGTTGGCACGCCAAATCGCCCGGCTTTGCGCGATGTTGCTCAAACCAACGTCGATAAGCTGCGTCGTCCGCACGCGCGTCCTTCATGCGGTTCCAACTGTCATCGACCATGCCGTTGTACAGGCGACCATCCATGGCGCAAAAACCGCTCTGGATCTGCCCCGCGGGGTCGATTGCAATCGCGACAAAATCACGTATATCCTGGGGCATCTCAACGCTCAAATACGTTTTATTGACGCGGCATCCGTTCTGCTGTGGCACATCGATCTGCGATTCAAACACATGCACGGTGACATCGATGGCATTCATATGCGTATCGAAAATCTGGAGCTCAGGTGCGCACTGAGGGTCTCCAGCCCAGGTAACCTCATAGCGCCACGCCGCGCCGGCGTCTGCCGGCAAATAGCGAATGGCATCGATCTCGTAGAGGCCGCAGTGTTCGCCACGCTGCGCATCGCGGATAAGCGCACACAGCGCAGGCTTTGCTTTGTAGTTAATCTTGGATTCCAGCTTGGCCACGCGGCTATCGAGGCGAATGGAGCCCAACCTTTGGCCACCGGATGCAAAAACGACATCCATCGACGAGCCGTCCAAAAACGGAAGCACCAAGACGGCGAGCTCGCGCTCGTAATCGAAAACGGAAGGGCAAAGCGCCAGCACACGGCCATGATCGACCGGGAGCACCAGCGACAGCACACAAGAACCGCTCGTCGTCGCATGGGCAAACGCTTGAGAACCCTCCCGCTCAATAAGCGCGGCGACATCCTGACCGGCAAAACGAAGCAGCACAAACAGACGGCCCTGACTGCGGCAAAGTGCCAAACGCTTGATACTCATCTACAATTCTCGCTTTCCCAGGGCGTTCGCTGCCATGCGTTTGCAGGCACCCAGGCGCCCAAACCTCAAGACGTCGTAATCGAACATGAGCTTTTTGCACCCACGGGCATTGGGGGCCTTGCTGGTAAGCGCCGCACGCACCATAGCAGCAACAGAAGGAGCGCATTGTGCGAGCGCAGCATCGCTGCCCACGGCAGAACCGGCAAGTGCCGTGGCAACGGCAGCAAACACCTTGCCGCAGTCCGAACCCAGCAACCTGAGCGCATCGTACAGCACCAGGTCGCAGAGGAAGTACGCCAGGTCATTGGCATGCTGAGCATCGAGACCGTCGCGCTGCCAGTCAGCCAGCACCGCGGAGTAAATCTTCACGTGCTCCAGCAGACGTGTCTCGTCGTCGTAGCGCATGGTGTCCATGAGCGAACCCTTGCGCGCCACGCGGTAGTCGTACAGCTTGTTCGAAATAAGCGCGGTCTTGTGCGAACGACCGTACACGGCAAAATCGAAGACCTGGTCCTCGCCATACTTAACGGTTTCGTCGAACACGATCCCGTTACCCAGCAAAAACTCACGCCTGCAGGCGGTGCGCCATGCAAAGGGGCGAGATGCTTCCTTAAACAGCAGGTCAGAGCTATAGCCTTCAAACGACACACCGCGTGGACTCAGTGCATAGTTAAGCCACGGATACCCCGCCTCCAGCGGATACGGATTCGCACCAAAGGTCAAAACGTCGCAGTCCTCGCGCTCAAAGGCATCGACGATCACGCGGCATGCATCGGGCGTGAACCGATCATCGGAATCCAAAAACGCTACGATAGGCGCCGTGGACGCGGCGATACCCGCATTACGCGCACTCGACAGGCCGCCGTTCTCCTTATCAACCAGCCTAAAGCGCGCGTCCTTTTCGCAATAGGCAGCCGCAATATCGCGCGAACCGTCCGGCGAGCCATCGTTGACTAACACGCCTTCCCAATCGGGCATGTCCTGCGCAAGCAGGGAGTCCAGGCACCAGGCCAGGCACTCCTCCACTTTGTAGATGGGAACGACAACGGAAATCTTGGGGGTAACCATAATCACTCGCTCCTACTGTGCGGCCGGAACGTCATCAGGGTGCGGGTTGTCGCCGTAGGTGCGCTGATACGTCAGCACGCGCCAGACCAGCGGCAGGCCGCCAATCTTAAAGTAGTGCTTAAACGTATTGAGCTTGCCCGGCTTCTTGAAGTCAAAGCGCGACTCGATATAGGCGCGGGGCGACTTGACCATCAGGCGCAAGTCGGTCTCGCCACGCGGATCAAACAGCGACAGGTCAAAGCGACCGGCATCCCAATCGGCCTTGAGATCGGACGAGGCTTTCTTCCAAAACTGCTCACGCAATTCATCGACCAGACGCTCATCATTCCAACGATACGTATCGACCTTCATGCGCATTAAAATGCCCTGGAGCTGAGCCTTGAGCTCGGGACGTTCGTCCAAAAAGCGCTGCATCTCGGCATATTCGTCGCAAACGCAAAACACCTTGTTGGGCGAATTAACGGAGCTCTTCTCGTTATCTTGGCGATAGCACAAAATGGGGTCCGCAATAAACGCGGCGCGCTCGGCGCAAGCCCAAACCTTAAAGTTAAAGCCTGCGTCCTGATACGAGGCACCCGGCGTGGGAAGGAACCGAATCTGATTGTCGTTGAGGAACTCGCGCCGATAGATAGCCGACCAAATGGAAGGTTTGCGGTAGAAGATGCCCGGGCGATCGACAGGGCGATACGCGGCGCCCGTCATATGCTCGTCGATGATCCCAAACAGCTCACGGCGCTCGCTGGGCGTGGACCAATACAGGTAAAAGTCGCCCTTTACCACATCGGCATGCTCAGCATCGGCCTTGGCGACCAGCTTTTGGAGCGAATCCTCAAACATGAAGTCGTCGGACTCAAGGATGCCCACGTACTCACCGCGCGCCATCTCCAGGCCGCGGTTCATCGAGTCGCCGTAGCCGCTGTTGGCTTTGTCGATCATCTTTACACGGGGGTCGCGCTCCATGTACTCGCAGATGATATCTGGCGAGCTATCGGTGGAGCCGTCGTTGATACAGATGATCTCGATGTCCTTAAGCGTCTGCGCCACGGCGGAATCGAGGCACTCGCGCAGGTAGCGCTCAACATTGCAGATGGGGACAAGCAGCGAAACTTTAGGGTTATCAGAGTTCTGCAAGAGAACCTCCTGTTGAATAGCGTGTAACAGGGTTATTTTAGCAGCCGAGTTGCGGCGGGCGGCAGCGCTTGGAATTAGATAAAGCGCTCCAGGCAGGCTTTGAGACCGCGAGTCGAAAGATAGAACAGCGTGGCGTCTGCCATCGAAACGCCCGAGGTCGCCGCAACGAGCTTGTGGGCAACACGGCGAACGGCGCCCTTAGCAGGCATATCCGCCCACTCAGTTCCCAAAAATGTCGTGAGGTCCATGTTGACGCAAGCCGCCACGCGATGGAAGTCGTCGGCATCCAAGCGCGCTAGGTCGAACACAATTAGGTCCAAAAACCAAGTTATCAGCTCGCCGGGGCACAGGTCCCAAAGACCGTAGGCCGCCCAGTCCTCCAAGACCTCCTCGAGCATTCTCATGTGGGCGTCAAGCTTTTTGGCGCGAGCCTCGGCACTGTTGAACTCGTGCGTCGCCGATTCGCTCTCCATCACGTAGTGGTAGAACTTGTCCGGCATGACGACGGTCTTGCGGGCAAGCGCATAAGCCGCGAATTGGAAGACGACGTCCTCGCCCAAAGCCAAACCGGGGGCGAAGCGAATACCTTCGCGATTGAGCAGCTCGCGCGAAAAAGCCGCGCGGCAGGCATAGGGCTGCGCATTCGAATGGAACAGCAGTTGGGGATCACGGGCGCCGAAGGTACCAGCTTTGGGGCTCATGAGTTGCTGGACGCGTTTGGGGGCAGCATCGGCAGGTTCACAGACGCCGCCAAAAACGGCGGCCTCGGCATCCGCAGACTCCATGGCATGCAGCACGCGCTCGACCATCTGAGCATCGATGTAATCGTCGGCGTCCACAAAAAAGACGGTCCCGCCCACGGCGGCATCGATGCCGGCATTTCGAGCACACGAGACACCCGCGTTTTCCTGGTCAATCACCAGTACGCGATCGTCGGCCTGCGCAATCCGACGCAACACGTTCAACGAATCATCAGTCGAACCGTCGTTGACGCAGACAACCTGAATCGAACGCTCAGACTGGGCCAACAGCGAATCGAGGCATCGCTGAATGGAGCGCGCAGAGTTGTAAACGGGGACGACAATGGTAGCTTTAGGACACGAGGCCTCTCCCATGCCGACCTACCCCCTCAGCGATTCGATGAGGAAGGCGGCGACCACGCCTGGGCCTCCAACCGAGGCGTAATACTTAGCACGCCCCAAGGCACCATCCGTCGCAAAACTCGGATGCTCGTCAACCCAGCCCTCAGGATCTTTGAGGATGGCAGCGAGATTTGCGCGCTTCCACGGCTTGAGGTCGTCAAGCGAAAAGTCCCCGACGTCCAAGGCCGTTTGGAACTCCTTGGCCATCTGAACCAGGAACTCCTTATAGAACTTAGGCGCCAGGCGCACGTAGTTCCACATGTACGAATCGTACTTAATGAGTTGATTGAACTTGAGCATGCGCGCGACATCGCCGCTTGCGTGGTCGCGGGCATAATCCTCTCGAATCCAACGCTCAATCTCGGCATACTCGGAATTGACGCAAAAGACCTTAGCCGAAGAATTGACCGAGGAATTCTCGTTGTCCTGGCGATAAGACAACACGGCATCATGCAGGTAAACAGCCTTATCGGCGCACGCGATCACCTTAAAGGCGAATGACGTGTCCTGAAAGGATGCCCCCGGAGTCGGCAGGAATTTAATGCCGTTGCGCTCAAGAAAATCGCGACGGTACACGGCCGACCAAATCGACGGCTTTTGCTTAAAGAACTGAGTCGTATCGCTCGGGTGCACCGGCTTGCCACAGTCCTTGGCTTTAAACATCTCGTGCAGCGAACGGCGCTCCTCGGGCTTAGACCAGTAGAAATCAAAGTTCGCCTTCGCAAAGTCGGCATTATTGCTATCGGCGGCCGAGACAAGCTTTTCGAGTGCGTCGGACGCCATAAAGTCATCGGACTCCAAGATGCCAACGTACTTGCCACGCGCCATCTCCAGACCGTGGTTCATCGAGTCGCCGTAGCCGCTGTTGGCCTTGTCGATCATCTTGACGCGCCTATCGCGCTCCATATACTCGCGGATAATCGCCGGCGAGTTGTCGGTCGACCCGTCGTTAATGCAGATGATCTCAATATCCTTGAGCGTCTGCGCCAGGGCGGAATCGAGGCACTCGCGCACGTAGCGCTGAACATTGTAAATGGGAATAAGCAGCGACAGAACAGGGCTGCCAGAGGCGTTAGTAGACAAATGTGCTCCTTAGGAAATACCTGTCGTTTCATGGTATCAAAGGGTCAGCGCGCCAGCGGGCGTTTATATAATCTATGGAGCCTCTTGCGGGCAAAGCAGCCCCACGTCATGCGGCGGGCCCATGGCAGGTTCCTGCGTTTTATTCAAAGCTTGCCGCCAAGGTGCGCCGAGCCTTTACAATAGGACCGTCCCAAGGACGTATTCGATAGCTTCCGCGCAGCACTCGCCCGCCGCGCGTGAAAGGATATATTGCCCCATGCCTTCAACCCTTCCCGCCCCCATCGATAAGCTCGCCATCGTCGTCGTTACGTACAAGCGCCAGGAACTCCTGGCAAATTTGTTCGACTCCATGACCGAGCTCACGGCAACGCCCTGGCGCATCGTGATTGTCGATAACGAGAATTCGCGCGAGACCGAGGCCATGTGCACCGCATTCAACGAGCGCCTGGCCAACCTGTGGGGCATCGACACCGAGCAGCCTGACGCGCAGGGCGGCACCGACCGTGTCATCTACGCCCCGCAGCTCAAAAACGGCGGCGGTGCGGGCGGCTTCTCCGCCGGCACTAAATGCGCCTACGACCTGGGCGCCCAGTGGTTCTGGGTGATGGACGACGACGTGCTCGTCATCCCCGAAGGCATCGAGCGTCTTGCCAAGTGGACCGACCGCTACGATGTCATCCAGGGTTCGCGCCTAGACTTTGACGGCGGCGCCTTCTTTTGGCAATACCAACTCATCCTTTCGCTCGGCATTCCCAACCCAGTCGCCAAGTGGGACTTGGGTCCAGAGGGTTATCGCGCCATGAACCAGCTGTGCTTTGAGGGCGGCATGTTCTCGCGCCGCGTGGTCGACAAGATTGGCCTGCCCGACGCGCGCTTCTTTATCTACGGCGACGATGCCTGCTACGGCTACGTAGCCAGCCAGCACTTCCCCGCCGCCGTGGTCGCCGACGTGGTGCTCAAGCGCGCCCGCGCCGTCTCCAACTGGGATATCGCCGGCAAGCGCCAGCTCAACTCCACGAGCGACACCAACCGCTACTACATCATGCGCAACCGCGGTTATCTGGCCCGCTACATGCAGATCTATGGCGACTATCACCCCATGCTGTTCCGTCTGGGCAACGCCGCGACCTTCTGCAAGGAGTTCATTCGCCTGGCCGCCGTTGACAAGTGCTTTAAGACCGGTATTCCGGCGCTGCGCCGTGGCATGAAAGACGCCCGCAAGATCATCAAGGATCCCAACTGGAAGCCCATGCCGCCCATGAAGGACGCGGAACAGTAAAGGGCTTTCGCCCGCCGCTACAGACGTTGGCACACCACGGACGCACGCCGCCCATCAAAACCGAACCCCCAGCGCATGCGACCCACGCCGGGGCGCGGCACACGGATATCGTCGATGCCGTCGCGCTCTATGTCGAGTAGCGACTGCACGGCCAGCAATTCCAACCCCAGCGCATCCACATCGGGGTCATACATCATATTGATCGTTATAAGCGGGCGCTCGTCCAGCATGCCAATCGTGTCTGCTACGTCGAGCACAGTGCCCGTAGGGAAAACCTGGATGTCCCAGCGACTCGCGCCACACTTTCGCCTCGAGGCAGGATTGGCATAGCCCGGCAAGCCAAAGCAGAGCCCCTGCAAGAGCAGATGATATGGCAGCGGCGTATCTGGGTCGGTCTCACCGATTCCCGCATCCCCCAGGATGCGACTTAGCGCCCGCCTCACGGTATCCTCGTTCCCACGGCACAGCCCGTCGCGAAACGCATCGACGTCTCGAATGTCTTCGGCAGCGCACTCAAACCACTCAACAATCACTAGACGCAAGGCCTGGCGAAGCTCGTTATTGGGCAATCGCAAAGCACGGAGCCGATCGCCATGCTCTGGCTCCTCAGTCATATCCGTCGTGAGAAAACCGGACAGATACAGCGCTGTCCACATGCCATCGTCAGGCGAGACATCTGGCTCTGCAGTGCCCAAACAAAGCGGGACCTCAGCACACCCATGGGCCTCGAGCAAATCAAACAAGACCGAAAGGCGGTCGAGATTCCACCCGGCAACTACCCTACTCAGGCAATCCGCATACCCATACAGATCGGCGCGCACAGGCGCCGTGCAACCTCGGTCCAGAAAACCGATCACACGCGCTGGACTCGAGCAATAGGCCCTACCAAACCGATATCCCTCGAGCCATTCACGCGCATCATCAAGGTATTCCTCGCGCCCAGCATGATTCAACAGAGCCTGGACCTCGGCATCCGAAAAGCCGAACCAACGGTCACACCACGTCGAAAGCGGCGTCGACAGACAATACGAACAACTGCGCGAAGAAAGCGCCGCTTCGGCAGGACCGGGACACTCCCCCATCAGACACGTCAGCCGCAACGAATCGCGCGCAGTGGCAATGGCGTCGAACAGCACGCGATCGAATAGCCCTGCCGGATCGGCGTCGGAAGCGTCCCTCGCGCTCGCACGGCGAGACCGCGCCGCATCGTACCCATCAACGAGCAATACAACCTGCTCATCGCAGGCCATCTCCAGCAGCTCAATGAGCACACCGAGCACCGAGTCAACCTCGTCCGCGCTCGCCACGCCACGCGCAACACGTTCGATGTGACGCACCTTATCTCGAGCTAAATCAGGAGCCTCCAAGAGCGCCAACAAGCGAGCGCACTCGCCCGAAAGGGCATCGCGCACGACGTCGGCAATAGCGGCACCACGCCTCGCAGCGCCAGAAAAGTCCAGCGATATCACCGGATAGCAAGCATATTCATCCCGATAGCGCCCACCGTCTGCATCCCAAATCTGAGCATTGGCAAACAAACGCTGATCAGCGCGACCAACCGCTGGACGCTCCAGAAAAGCCCCGAGCGTCGACAAGTTCATGCTTTTGCCAAAACCCTCGGGTCGACAGCACACCACAACGGACGCGTCGCAGTCCAACACATCGGCAATAAACATGGTCTTGTCGACCAGCGTGCAGCAACCAAGAGCCTCCGCATAGTCGTGCATGCCAATGGGCAAAGCCGCATCGTCGGCACAGCCGATCAAACGCACGCCAAAGCCAGCAGCACAATCAACATTTGCCTGTTCAGACACCAAAACGTTCCCCCTAAATCGCAGCACGATGCCAATTGTAATGACCGCATCGCATGTACCGATGTCGCCGCGCAAACATATCGGGCAACGGTAGTAACAAGAGGTGTGAGGGGGCACAATTAATCGTTGCACAACAAAACGGGGCCCGATACATTCGCACCGGACCCCGTCCCGACTATTTAGTTATCTGGCAACTGAGAGCCTACTCCCCCGAGTCGTCCTCCCCAGAAGCCTTCTTCTGCTGATCGAGCTTATGCTTACCACTTACGATAGACGTAGCGCCCAGCGTGGCCAAGCTCGCGCTGGCAAGGCTCGCCATCACAATCAGATCGCCCGTCTTGGGCATATTGCCGTCAGATGACTTGGTTGTGGTGGTCGTCGTGGTCGTAGTGGTCACCGTTTTGGAGTCATTTTGCTCTTGGTTCTGGTTGTCGGTGTTGCCCTTACTGCTGTCCTCGCCCTGCTGCTTTCCGTCCTCGGTCTTGTCCTTGTTCTTGTCCTTCTCCTCAGATTCAGACTTCTTGTCCTCGTCCTTCTTCTGAGCGGACTTGTCGTCCTTCTCATCAGAGCTAGAACCCTTATCGGATTCAACCTTCTCGGAAGCCTTATCCTTGGAGTCGCCCTTTGCGGCTTCGGTCTTTTCCGTGGAAGCCTGATCAGAGTTGTCCTTGTTCTGGGCCGAGCCGTTATTGACGCCAGCCATCAGCGAAGAACCCAGCGTAGAACCAAGCTGCTCGGAGAAAGAAGGCTTCTTGTCCGGCGAAGCAACGGGAGCGTCCGGCGCCTTATTCGAGTCGTCCTTGGAAGCATCGGAATCAGGGGTTGCGTCAGAGCCAGAGCCGTTGTTAGAGCCGGTGTCAACGGACGAATCGCTCGAGCCGGTAGATGAGTTAGAGGTGTCAGCGCCGGTCGAACCAGAAGCGTCGCTGTCCGTATTGCCGGCAGAGCTTGAAGGCGAATCGCCCGCAGCAGAGCCGTTCGAATCGGAGCCGTTCGAGGTAGAGCCGTCGTTGGTAGTGCCACCAGCAGAGCCATTACCGTCAGCATCGGTCGAGGGCGCATCCATCCTGTCATCGTTGGCATCGTCACTCGAGTCGTCATTCGAATCAGGTGTCGGCGAGGGCGCCGGTGTGGGCTCGGGCTGCACGGGCGTCGCGGCGGCAGCCTCGTCCTCAGCGATATAAACCAAGCAGTCCTTTAGCTCGTTGCGGTAGCGGTTCTTCCAGCCCTCATGATACTGGGGTTGGCTCGAATACTTGGTCGCCACGTTATTGACCACGCTGTTGGAAAGCGCCGTCACAAACTCGCGATCGGACATATCGTTGGAAAGATTCGCCCAGCGGAAAAAGTCCCTGCAGCCACCAGTGCCGCACATGTTGGTAATGCTCCACACCATGCCCTTGACGCAGTCAGCGCGGCCCGAAATATCAATACCCAGGCCGCTCTTGAGCCACGCCTCGGTCACCGCATAGTACGAGTTGTACGCATAAGCATCTTGAAGTGCTGAGAACTCAACAGGATCGGTGTTGTAAGCACCCTGGAAGGCCTCCTGCGCAATACGGCCCAACTCGGTGAGCTGACCGTTCTCGTACATGGCATTGCTCGTGTTGGAAATCTCGCTGCCGCGATCAATCGCATCCTTGAGCATGCTGTACTTGGCAGAATCGTAGTTGTAAACCTGCTTCATAAACGGAATGAGCGACCAGCGGCGATCGAACTGGTAATAGCCCAACGCGTTATAGCCGTCACCGTACGAAAAGCCCTGGTTGTAGTTACCATGGCTCTCGTACTTGGTAAAGTACTTCATCTCGGGAGTCACGTTGACAAACGAAACGCCCTGGACCGACCTCAGCACGCCCGAGAAGGACTGCTGGGTGTAGAGACCCTTATCGATATCGGTGGCATCCGAGGCAACGCCCGGCGTGGGCTCCTCGGCAGCGGCGGGTGCCGGCGCGGAAACGGCGCCAAACGAAAGCGCCAACGTCAGGCCCGCGACAATAGCAGAATGCTTGGGCTGCATAAAATCCTCCCTGCATTGGTGTAGTTAAAGTTCAGTTTGCAAAGATAGAAATAAGTATTGCAGCTCGCCCGTTGTTGCACAACAACCCCTCGGCAAACGGCAACAACCCTCCGCGAAATCTTAAGGAATTAGACAAACTGGTCGTCGGGCGCCAACAGAAGCTCGCCGTAACGTTTCGTCAGCCCGTCTCTCAACTGACAGAAAGCGGGAATATAGACGTTCAAGATGCGCTGAATCAAATCTTGAGCGAGCTTGTTGTCGTAGATATGGACGTTCGTATTGCGGTCTCTGAGCATATCTAGCCAGGCTGCCTCATCAATAAAGTCGTAGAATCGGTAGGACTCCTTCAAGATGGCACGAGGAGACCCCGACGCGGCAAGCGTGGCACCCTCATACTCGAGCAGACGCTTAAGGAGCTTCCAGCTCAGTTCAAATTGAAGATTGAACTTATTAATCAATCCACTCTGAACAAAATCATTGTTGAGATCCTGATTGGGCGCATCCTCAAGATTCGCCAAGGCGCTGGCAAAGTTCTCATATTTTTTCATACAGAATCACACCATCCCTGGCAATTTCATCGAGCAATTGCTGCGATAAGGACTCATCGAGATTGACGACATCTACATCTAAAAGAGTATCAAGACGCTCCTCGATCAAATATGAGAAACGGCCGAAATCCCGGCAACCTGCTACGGCGATGTCAATATCGCTCTTAGGCAAGTTGTTGCCTCGAGCGCGAGACCCAAACAGCACAACTTTCTCGGCGTCACATTCCCGAGCAAAATCTTCGATTTGCTTGTACACCTTGTCGAGAGATGCCATTTGCAGCCCTACAGCTTAATCTCAAAGTTGATCTCGGGGACGGCGGCTAGGTCGGCCAGGGTCACGCCGTCGACATACTTTTCGATCACGTCGTCCAGACCGCGCCAGAACTTGACCGTTGAGCACAGATCACTACGGGTGCAGCTGTTGTCGATGCCGTCGCACGCCACCGGAGCCGTGCTGCCCTCGACGGCGCGCAGGATGTCGCCGGCACGCACCTCGGCGGGGTCCTTGGCCATCATGTAGCCGCCGCCCTTGCCGCGCACGCTCTTAAGCAGGCCCGACTTCATAAGCGGACGAACCAGCTGCTCCAAGTACTTTTGCGAGATATGCTCGCGGTCGGCGACCTCGCGCAGGGCAATCTTGCCTTCGGCGTCGCCCAACGCCGCGATATAGATCATCAGCCGGAGGGCATAGCGGCCCTTAGAAGAAATGAGCATACCTACCCTCTCATCGTTGCCGGGACAAAATACCAGGCCTATTTGTCCCAAATCTTATGCACGCAGGGCAAACAAACCTGATTATTATGTCCCACATCTAAAAAGTCGAGTGGATTAGTCGGGTTTTCCCTTGACTAACGCCGAACCCATAGTAACTTTATTCCGAGAAGATTCCTAGGGTTTAGTACACCTATGAGTACACCATATACAGAGAGGGACAGCATGAGCGCAAATCCGCTGCTTTCCATCGAAGGTCTGACCGCCTCCGTGGACGAGAAGACCATCCTCCACAACGTCAACCTCAACGTCGCCGCCGGCGAGACCCACGTGCTGATGGGACCCAACGGCGCCGGCAAGTCCACCCTCGGCCACCTGGTCATGGGCGACCCTGTCTATACCGTCAACGACGGCCGCATCGTCTTTGACGGCCAGGACATCACCGAGCTCACCACCGACAAGCGCTCGCGCGCCGGCCTGTTCCTGAGCTTCCAGGCCCCGGTCGAGATCCCGGGCGTGCCGCTGTCGAGCTTTTTGCGTGCCAGCATCGCCGGCCGCCCCGGCCTGGAGATGAAGGGCAAGGAGTTCCGCCGGCGCGTCAAGGAGCTCGCGGCAGAGCTCAACATGGACACCGCCTACCTCAACCGCGAGCTGGGCGTGGGCTTCTCGGGCGGCGAGAAAAAGAAGGTCGAGATGCTCCAGCTTCTGCTGCTGCAGCCTAAGCTCGCCATCCTGGACGAAACCGACTCGGGCCTGGACGTCGACGCCCTGTCCACCGTCAGCCATGGCATGGACGCCTACCGCAAGAGCTGCGACGGCTCCATGCTCATCATCACGCACAACACGCGCATCCTGGAGCATCTGGATGTCGACCGCGTCCACGTTATGGTCAAGGGCCATATCGTGCGCGAGGACGACGCCTCGCTGATCTCCTGGATCGACAAGAACGGCTTTGAGACCTTCGAGCGCGAGGCCGCCGAGCAACGCGCCAAGGCCGAAGCCGACGCTGCCGAGCAGCAGGCGTAAAGGGGCGACGCAATGACCAAGAACCGCACCGAGGTTGCGGACATCGACCGCAGCCTCTACGACTTCACCTATGGCGAGGAGGGATTCGAGCGCCTCGACGCCGGCATCACGCCCGACATCGTGCGCGAGATCAGCGCCAAGAAGGACGAGCCGCAGTGGATGCTCGACCTGCGCCTCAAGTCCCTCGAGATCTTCAATCGTTTTCCCGACCCGACGTGGGGCCCTTCCATCGAGGGCCTGGACATGGACAACATCGTCACCTACGTCAAGCCCAACACCGACCAAAAACACAACTGGGAGTCGGTGCCCGACGACATCAAGAACACCTTTGAGCGCCTGGGCATCCCCGAGGCCGAGCGTAGCTACCTGGCGGGCGTCGGCGCGCAGTACGACTCCGAGCTGGTCTACCACAACATGCAGGACACCGCGTCCAAGATGGGCATCGTCTACTCCGGCATCGAAGAGGCCCTGCACGACCCACAGTGGGAGCCGCTCATCCACGAGAAGTTTATGACGCTCATCCCGCCCACCGACCACAAGTTTGCGGCACTGCACGGTGCCGTGTGGTCGGGCGGCTCGTTTGTCTACGTGCCCAAGGGCACCAAGCTCGATTTTCCGCTGCAGAGCTACTTCCGCCTCAACGCCAAAGGCGCCGGCCAGTTTGAGCACACGCTCATCATCGTCGAGGACGATGCCGACCTGCACTTTATCGAGGGCTGCTCCGCACCCAAGTACAACGTGGCCAACCTCCACGCCGGCGCTGTGGAGCTCTTTGTGGGCAAGCGTGCGCACCTGCGATACTCGACCATCGAGAACTGGTCCAAGAACATGTACAACCTCAACACCAAGCGTGCGCGCGTGGACGAGGACGGCGACATCGAGTGGATCAGCGGCTCCTTCGGCAGCCACGTGGGCTACCTCTACCCCATGAGCGTGCTCAACGGCCGTCGCGCCCGCTCGAGCTTTACCGGCATTACCTTTGCCGGCGCCGGCCAGAACCTCGATACCGGCTGCAAGGTCGTGCTCAACGCGCCCGACACCTCGGCAACCGTCGAGACCAAGGGTATCTCCAAGAGCGGCGGCATCCAGACCTTCCGCAGCTCCATCGTGGCCACGCCTAAGGCCGAAGGTTCCAAAGCAACCGTGAGCTGCCAGTCGCTGATGCTCGACGACCAGAGCCGCTCCGATACCATCCCCGCCATGGACATCCGCGCCAAGAACGTCGACATCGGCCACGAGGCCACCATCGGCCGCATCGGCGACGACAAGGTGTTCTACCTGATGAGCCGCGGCATATCGGAGGAAGAGGCCCGCACCATGATCGTCAACGGCTTTGCCAACCCGGTCTCCAAGGAGCTGCCGCTTGAGTACGCCGTCGAGATGAACAACCTGATCAAGCTCGAGATGGAAGGAGCGATCGGATAATGAAACAGGAAACCAACACCGCTGCTACCACGCTCGAGCAGGTCAACGCTATGCCGGCCGCCACTTGGGGCTGGCTCAAGATGAACCAGACCAAGCTCGAGCTTTCGGACGAACTTGCCGCCGCTCCCGCCGAGGCCGTTGAGGTCGAGGGCCTGGACGAGCAGTTTGCCGGCTCGGCCGACGCCTTCGATACCGCCATGGACGCCATGGCCGAGCGCTTCCCCGAGCGCCGTGCCTCCGCCCCCGGCGACGCCGTCGACCGCGCCCGCATCACGCCCGAGACCGAGCTCGACGTGCCCGCCACCTCCGTCTACCAGGCCGGCGCTATCAAGCTCGAAGAGGAGCTCTCCCCCGCTGAGGCCTTCGAGACTGGCATGGGCGAGGCTGCCTACACCTACCTGGCCGACCACTCCACCAAGCGCGTCGTCATCGATGTGCCCGCATACAAGCACGCCACGGTTACCGTGCGTGTGAGCGGTGTCGATGCCGCCGCGGCCATCGCCGCCATCGACGTCGTCGCCCGTCCCCAGTCGGCGCTCGACCTGCAGATCGCCCTGGACTCCCCCGTTGCCGGCGAGGGCGTCGTGGGTTCCGTGCTACGCGTGTGCGCCCACAAGTACGCCACCGTCAACGTGGCCTGCACGCAGACGCTCGACGATAGCTGGATCGCGCTCGACGACACCGGCCTGTTCCTGGATGAGGGCGCGCGCGTCAACGTGCAGCACACCGTCTTGGGTGCTGGCGCCAGCGCCACCGGCCTTGCCGGCGACCTGCTGGGCGATACCGCCAAGGTCACCATCGATACCGATTACCTGGGCGCCCGCGAGCAGGTGCGCGACTTTAACTACGAGCTGCGCCACCGCGGTCGCAAGACCGAGTGCGAGATCGACGCCAACGGCGTGCTGACCGGCACGTCCAAGAAGGTCTACCGCGGCACCATCGACCTCGTGCACGGCTGCAAGGGTGCAACCGGCACCGAGCGCGAAACGGTGCTTTTGGCCAACAAGGGCGTCGACAACAAGACCGTTCCCGTCATCCTCTGCGACGAGGACGACGTCGCCGGCAACCACGGCGCCACCATCGGCCACGTCCGCGACGAGCAGCTGTTCTACCTCGCCTGCCGCGGCCTTGACCAAAACGCCGCCGAAGACCTGTTCATCCGCGCCAAGCTGGAGGACGCCGCGCTTTCCGCCACCGACGAGCGCACCCGCGCCGCCGTCGTCCGCCTGGGCAACAACCTGATCGACAACTTTGAAGAGGAGCTCGCATGATCGACACCGAGCACGTTAAATGCGATACCTGTACCGCACCGGAGCCTATGGAGCTCGACGCCAGCGACGAGGCCTCACGCGGCTGGCCTACTGTCGACATCGAGACCAATCCCTACAAGGCGCAGTTCCCGCTGTTCCAGCAGCACCCCGAGATCGCCTTCCTCGATAGCGCCGCCACCGCGCAGCGCCCCGCCTGCGTGCTCGACGCCGAGCGCGACTTCTATCAGCGCATGAATGCCAACCCCCTGCGCGGCCTGTACTCGCTGTCCGTCGAGGCCACCGACGCCATCGCGAAGGTCCGCCAGCAGATTGCCGACGTCATCGGCGCTCCCCAGGCCAACGAGGTCGTCTTCACCCGCAACACGAGCGAGTCGCTCAACCTGGTCGCCAAGAGCTTTGCGCCCACAGTGCTCGAGCCCGGTGACGAGGTCGTCATCACCATCATGGAGCACCACTCCAACCTGATCCCGTGGCAGCAGGTCTGCCGCGAGACCGGCGCCAAGCTCGTCTACCTCTACCCCACCAAGACCGGCCAGCTCACCACCGAGGAGGTTCTTGCCAAGGTGGGTCCCAAGACCAAGATCCTGGCCGTGGGACAGGTCTCCAACGTACTGGGCGTCGAGAACCCGGTCAAGAACCTCGGCAAACTCGTGCACAAGTACGGCGGCTACCTGGTCGTCGACGGTGCGCAGTCGCTACCGCACATGCCGGTCGATGTGGCCGACCTGGGCGCCGACTTCTTTGCCTTTAGCGCGCACAAGGCCATGGGCCCCATGGGCATTGGCGTGCTGTGGGGCAAAATGGACCTGCTCAACGCCATGCCGCCCATGCTCACCGGCGGCGAGATGATCGACTCGGTCACCGAGCAGGACGCCATCTGGGCGCCCGTTCCCGAGAAATTCGAGGCCGGCACGCAGGACGCCGCCGGCATCTTCGCCACGGGTGCGGCACTCGACTACCTGATCAACACGGTGGGTTACGAGAACATCCAGGCACGCGAGCAGGCACTCGTCCACTACCTGATGGGCGAACTCATGCAGCTCGACTTTGTCCAAATCATCGGCTCCATCTATTGGGACAACCACCACGGCGTTGTGAGCTTTAACGTCAAGGGTATCCACCCGCACGACGTCGCGAGCATCATGGACATGGACGGCGTCTGCATCCGCGCCGGTCACCACTGCGCGCAGCCGCTGCTCACCTGGCTGGGCGTCGAGAACCTTGCCTGCTGCCGCGCCAGCGTAGCCTTCTACAACGACAAGGCCGACATCGACAAGTTCATCGCCGGTCTGCATCACGTTTGGAGCACGTTCAATGGGTAACCTCTACACCTCCACCACATTTATGGAGCACAACTCGCACCCCGACTACAAGTACGAGATGGATGCCCCCACGCACGAGCACGACGGCATCAACCCCAGCTGCGGCGACGAGCTCACCTTGCAGCTTCGTGTCGAGAACGGCGTTATCGAGGAGGCCTCGTTTACCGGTCACGGCTGCGCTATCAGCCAGGCCAGCGCCGACATCATGGCCGACCTCATCACCGGCGAAACGGTCGAGGAGGCTCGTCGCCTGGCAGGGCTCTTCCTCGCCATGATTCGCGGCGAGCAGCTCTCCGATGAGGACCTGGAAGACCTGGACGAGGCCGCCCAGCTCCAGGACATCTCGCACATGCCTGCCCGCGTCAAATGCGCCGAGCTCGCCTGGCGCACCCTCGACGGCATGCTCGAGGGGCAAGCTAACCAGTAGCGGATATCCCAAATCCAAGGTTGAT
>OGQV01000476.1_pt1 | contig 38521 bp, 27 predicted proteins | sample 1553311 | NCBI WGS metagenome assembly OGQV01 (sample SAMEA2579976, study PRJEB22360) | human gut metagenome
CGGGACTGCCCGCTATTTCACCGAGAAGAACACATACGCCTGCGTCGGGGTTTTCCCCTTCGACAGTTTTTGTAACAATAAGGTCAACTGCATGTCCTGCCCCCAATTGATATATCCGAAATTCATAGGTATATCCTGCGACAAACGTAAAGTCATTGCCTTTACCACCAATATTTCCGCTTGAACATGCAATGTATCTTGCATAATCAGTTTTGCTAAGGGCAAGTATGCACCAATCGTATGTTCCCGCAGGGATCCTCACAGACTTCGTGCAGTTCAAGACGGCTTCAACGCTGTTAAATTCCTGTTGCGTTGCATTTTCCGGTACCGCTGCTGAACGAGGTATACTGTATTCAAAACGTTCGTACGTCTGTGGCGTTAAGTTTCTTAAGATATTATGCAAGGGCGTAAAGACATTGCCATCCTCAAGGCCATATGTGTCTGCATCACTATCAAGCAGCATATGCCACCCATTGTGTGACTGTGAACCATAGTAATACACTCCGTTTGTGTTATCAGTGAGTTTTATAACGGCCGTGTTGAAACAGTCTTCGGCGTACAATGCAGTAATCTCTGTATCACATGAAATAGGTTTCCAATCAAACTCCCAGCCTGAAAAAATTAGACCTTCATGTTCAGGAGCATTTGGAAAATCTTCTTTATTTGGAACAGTTCCACCTGCAACAGTTTTTCGCTCTATGATTTCCCCTGTTTCTCCATCAACAAAGCTGATTTCAAAATTCGATGTTTGCGGGATCGATACTTCAATATCATCAGTTATGTATAGTGATGACACATAAGTTGACCATAGTTTCTTGTTTTGTACGTACTCGCCTGTACCCGGGAAAATTGAACCGAACCCATTGTATGGATCATACGTTATTATAAGTTCGTTTTTGTAATCATACACTGTGACAACATACATGGACGGAAGATAATCCATGGTTGTTTCCCCTATTAACGTGCATTGTCCGTTGGCTAAGTCTATCCTGTATAAACTTGGCTTTCTATTTGTAGTTCCTCTGCTCAATCCATATGCAGCTCCGTTTTGACTTATTGAAAGTGTGTCGATAGATATTGCATTGCCCTCTTCATCGCTCGTTTGGATGGAGGCAATTTCTTCAAGTGTCCCAATTGGCAAGTTTACCCTGTACAGCGAGTTGAACTCGCCTATAACATCGTTTCTTGCAATTGCATACATCGTATCAGTTGCATGGTCGTATGCAACTGCATTAACCTGTCTTCCGGGATTTACTCCGGTGTATATAGGCATCATTGTATTCGGATCCATTGCAAAAAAACCTGCACCGGCTCTTGTCTTTCCGTAACCGTAAACCTTTCCGCCAACGTACGCCGAAGCGTTAATTATGTACTCATGATCAGTAAAATACTGCTCTTCCCTATCAGTCAACGCATTTATCCATGCCTCTGAAATGTTATCCGTATTAATCGAATACCACCGCTGATCGTCAATAGGAGCGGAATCGAACACATCTTTATACACGTAAGCATTAAGACGAGTTGTTGGCATGACTTGCGGTACAGTTACACCTATGCTTGTTTCGGCGTGTCCATCAACTGTCTGCACTGTAAAAATCGTGTTGCCTTCCGCTATACCATAAATAGTGGGGCTAATTGAACTGTTGTCGGCGTAAGCTATTGAAGGATCCTCCGAGTAAAGAATCACCTGTTTGTCAAATGCATCTTCGGGGAAAACTTCGATTTCTATTTTGGTTTGGCGCTTACCATAGACAACAATATTCTGTAGCTTAATTTCTATGCGCTCTGAATATATTGCTTCAGAGTTTCCGCGCGTCACCGTAAGGTCAACATACGTGTTTCTGTCGGACGTTCCGTCTAACTTGTGAGATACTTTAAATTCGTATGTATATCCACCTTTAAATTCATAATCATCATAGCACGCAGCTATACTTCCATCATCGCTCATGAAATAATACTCGGTTCCTTCACTCCCCGCTATTGGAGCAAGAAAGCACCAGTCATATGTGCCTGCCGGTATATTTATGAGTTGTTTTTTATGATACATTGTGGAAAACGGAGTGATCTCATGCGAAGCACCCTCCGGCAGTCTATATTGGAAGCTGTCATAAAATATCTCGGGTGACGCAACCTTTGTGCCGCCCCATGTACGTTCTGCCGGAATCAACGTTCCATACGCTGAGGCACTTGGATCAAGCAACATTTGGCATCCCCATTCTCTCCAATTTTCGTAAGGGTTTGTTTCAGCATAATGGTTATCAACGATTATTGTAGCCAATGCATCCTCTTCGGTATAACAGGCCGTAACGTTGGTATTATTCAAGAGATACTTTCCGTCATATGTATCTTCGTATTCCCAACAAGCGAATTCATACCCATCATGGATTGGCGGTTCCGGAAAATCTGCTTCATTCAGTGTAGTGCCGACAGCGTACTCCTCAGTACTAATGGTTGAGCCGTCAATGCTGTCTATAAACGAAACCTCAAACTTCAGCTTGTCTCTGTCCGGGACGCTAATACCGTTATGCGTATAAATTTCAAGTCCGGAACTGTTTGCATATCCACAGAGTTCAACTTTATTCTCTTCCACATTTATTCGATACAGCGGAAAACTGATATGCCCCTGAGTAGCTGTTCTTGACTCAAATACTCCATAAATGCAATTGTCCTCATAGTTAAAATCGCACGTAATTATACGTTTGATGCAATCACTTGAAGAAACCGACAATACCGGAGTTGTTTCACCGGTTTGTTTATCTAATTCGCACACTGTGTCTTCAATTATCGAGTAAATCTGACCTCCGCTTGAAACCGAAATTTCGTATATCGATTGTATAGATGTCGAAAGATCAACAATCTTCATCAATTCGCCGCAATCAAGTTCAACCTTGTATAATGCATAACCGCTGTGGCTATCATTTGAATAGGCTATTGCATATAGTGCGTTTTCTGTATAATCATATGCCAGGGATCGTGGAAGCAGCTTATTAAATTTGCCGCAGTATTCAAGTTTTTTATTGTATTCATCAATAACAAAGTAGCGAGATTTTACTCCACCGAACGATGCGTAACCATACAGCTTTCCATCCACATATGCGACGGTTTTAATCGTCGATGACAATTCTTCTTCTGCGCCTGTTATTTCCGACAAAAAATCCCACTTCTCCGGCATGCTGCTCCGTGCCCGATACACTCCAAGGTCACACAATGCGAAGATTTCTGCACAGCCGGTTCCGTTGTCAATTACGGAAACTCTGCACGCAGCATGCGCTTCTCCATCCTCTGCCATAATAGTGATAATCGTCTCACCTTCTGCCAATCCGATAACTGTACCGTCAGGCAACACGTAAGCCGTTTCCTCATCCGACGAAGTAAACTCCACATTTTTGTTAAATGAATTCTCCGGCAAGACAGTCCACGACAGGCGAAGTCTTTCGTTTACCCCCACCTGTACTGCATCATCTGTAATAATACTTTCGGGATGCACCGGTTCACTGATTCGAACATTATCGAGTTTTGCATAATTGCTGTTATTGCCTTCGCCGTAGCCTGCATAAAACACCCATTTAAGATCGTGCTCCCCTGCTTCAAGGACGTATTCCTTATGCGCCCACTCATAACAACCAGTGTATCCATAACCATTGCCCGATTCCTGTTCGTGGTTGTCTATACTAAACAAAAGACCGCCCATAGTGTATTGATTTGATGCGAATGTTGAAATAAAATCAAAAGACACTACACTTTGCTTGTTTACAGTCACCTTTGCGTTTATTATCGCCCTTTTGCCGGCTTTCGTCTCAACAGGCGATCTTGCGTAATCCGATTCGATTATCCATTTGTAATTCGAACCTGTTTCGCTGATATAATCCCCAGAGGTGGTGAATTCAATATTTCCGCCTTCGACATTCAACGCTTCGTTGAGCGTCATGGTTGACGGCGGATTTTCTCCATCCTCCGCTTTTGCGGAAAATGTCGGAACCGATACAACGGACAGCACCATCAGCAGTGCCAAGATCAAGGAACATACTTGTTTCAGAAGTGTTTTCATATTTTTCCTCCGGAATCTATTTGCAGCCATGAAAAATGGCGCATTAACAATCAAAATACGAGTTTCGAACTTTTGCTGTTCTTTTTTGTTGGCGGTCGTGTTTATTTCCTTTGCTGCCCCGATCCTTCGGTTGCTGAATATCGGCTTAAATCTGTCGTTGTCTGCAATCATTTAATTTGCGTCAGTGATAAACTTACGAGCGGTACTGCATTGCCGCGGCTTGTGTCAAGCTCACACTGACATCATTTTGAGGTTCGGAAGGATACTGCACATAGCTGCCGTATGTATAATAATCATACATTCGTTTTAGTTGAAAACCATATGCGGAGAACGCCGCCGTGAGCGGATTTTGCGTCAAATACGACTGTAGTCAACAGAAAAATCGTTCTTCGTACGTCATTATTGTACACAATTGTGACAATGTTTGTCAACACCGCAAATGCATAAATTTTCATCAGACAAAAATATATTTCATGTATCGGCACAGCTTTAATGAATCTTGGACTCGCTTATCCTAAACACCTACAAAAAAAGATATTGCATAGCTGCGACGTGAAATATTATATACTGCAACTCGGAGTTTATGTTACGCATCCGCGAATACATTGAAAGCTGCTTTGAGCGTTGTTCTCAACAGGCATTAAGTCGCTGCTGTGGTCATACAGCAGTTCTGTTTGCGGTTGAATTCCGTTTCGCCTCTTACCATTGAAATGCAAACAGCCTTGCTTGACCTGCTGTTGATCCATCAATCCGCAGGCAAATATGCAGCGGGCTACCGCCAGATGGAAAAGGCATACAAGGCGGGCAAGGTGCGTGCTATCGGCCTGTCAAACTTCAATAAAGCGCAGATCGAGGAACTTCTCTCCCTCTGTGAAGTGAATCCCACCGTTTTGCAGACCGAGCTGCACCCCTATCATCAGGAACCGGAGGTGAAAGCCTTCCTGAAGGAAAACGGCATCGTGCCGCAGGCGTGGTACACGTTGGGACACGGCGACAAGGCACTGCTTCAGGAGTCGCTGTTTGCTCAGCTTGGTGAGAAGTACGGCAAGTACGCGCCGCAGATCATTCTCCGCCGGAACATCCGGAGCAGCAGCATAGTTATTCCCGGTTCAAAGAACCCGGAGCATATCAAGGCCAACTTTGACCGGTTTGACTTTGCCCTGACGGATGCGGAAATGGTTCCGTCGGTGGATGAGCAGAGGTGATAAACTTTTTTCGCCTGCCCCGATGCTTGGGTTGATATCGGCTATGCCGAAAAGTTACATAATTAAACACCGAAGCCAAACTAAGAAACAGCTTAACAGCAATAGGTCCGATACCCGATACAATAGTAATCGGCAAAAATAAGCCCGGAGCCGAAGCTGCGGAGCTATATTAACGGTACCGCAAAAGAAACGGCCGCTACCCACGGTTGGAATAGAATCTCGCAATCAGTTAAACTTCTTTGTATGCGAAACAGTGCGGCTGTTGTCGGCGGCAGTAAAAACCTGTTTTGCCGCAGCGAGAAAGTTCTCGAAAAATCATTAATCCGACTTCATTAAAGAAGGATGTTGCGGCAAGAAGCACTTTATAGGTTTTAACTTTGCCGCGATTGAGATTCCAACATTCTGAGTGTTTCTCTATCCCGTCTGCCGTGATAATACTTTTCCAACACTTGACTGAAAACAGTCGAATCCTCTGCGACTGCTTCGAAAAGCGTCATGCATGAGCGCAGCTTCAAATTGTCCGGCGTTCCCATCACGGCGCGAGGATCATTTGTCTCCAACTCAAGTAATGCTTTGCTGATTTCCAGAAGTCGCGATTTTAATACCGGATGCAACAGGTAGGCTTTTGCCTCGCCAGGTCCGCGAATGCCGTAAAACACAGAATTGGAGCTCTTGCCGAGTCCATGCAATTGCGGAAAAATATACCATATCCAGTGGTGAACTTTTCTCCCGCTTCGAATTTCCGCAAGTGCCTGAGAATAACCGTCTACAGTGGCTTCCTGCGCTGATAAAAAACGTGTCAGATTATACTCTTTCAAAATAAGCCTCCATTAAGCTGATATGAATGAAATGCTATTGTTTAGTGCATATGCTTCTGCGGATGAGCCGGAGGAGCCTCTTATTATATTGTTATGCCCATACAGGCAGCAAAAGCATCATGTCCTATTGTCCCTGCCTCATTTATAATCGAGCATTTCACAGGGTTAAGTATCCTTATATAATCAATTATACCATGCGCTATGCAAGAGCGCAACATATATTTAGAAAAAGGAGAGCATGCCGATAAGCTGAGACACAGAGCGAAACATGGTCTGAATGGAATGTGATAATATATTGAAAGAAGCCATATCTTGCCGCATTGACAAATTTTGTGCATCGTGTATAATAATGGTGTCAATTTAGTATAAACATTGCCGAAGTGGCATGCAAACATAGCAATAACTTCGGAAACGATTGATTATTTGACAGTTCTTTTTAGAACGAGCGATAAAGTGAGCGTCAATGCTTACCAACCTTGAGGATTCCCCCCCAACGACCCCTAATGATGTTGACCGATGCAGCGCATGATGCAGTAAGGTTAATATAATAATTTGTTATTCCAAAGTAGTAAAAACATGTACAACAACCCCAAAAGACGAACAGCCGCACAACGGATTATCTCTTGCGTGATGCTTTTCATACTCGCGCTTTCGTGCTTTTTACCCGTTGCGGCAGAAGATTCGGCCTCTCCGAGTGAGGTAAACATAGTTCTTTTGCTCGACAACACCGGTTCGATGAATCGAAACGACAAAAACAGAATATCAGTTGCGGCAGCTAAGAACTTTGTTGAATACCTATCCGAAACGATGAGTATCGCCGAGAGTTTCGGCTATGACTTGCCTGACATAAATGTCGGCGTATACGCATTTTCCGACAAAGCAACGAAAATTTCCGACTTGACCGACATCAGTGACCAATCAAATCGTGCCGATATTCTACGGAAAATTGAAGGGATTAAGTTCGAAAAAAGGAACACGGGCGCAACTTACTACGGTCCCGCGCTCCGAGCTGCTTACTCCGCTCTTCCGGTAACAAAATCTGATTGCAAGAACATGGTTTTCATGTTCACTGACGGCAAGCCCGACGGAAAAGATGCGAACTCGGTTTTGAACCGGCCGGACGAAGCAATAAAAGCAATGAGCGAATACGACATCGAAGTTATGGTTCTCGGCCTTAATTCAAGGCAAAGCATAGACGACGTTGCGAAAAAAACAATTTACAGCATGGCAAACACAACGCAGCGTACGGAGGGCATCGCCCAGCGACCCAACAGCGACAAGACTCAAACTTCGTTCAGCAAAGCGAACTACCTCATTGCAACAGCAATCAATGAGGATCTTCAAAGGTTCCTGATGGATATCATTTCCGAAAAAATCGGAGTTAAAATCGATAAATACGAAGGCGTGATAAATGTTGACAAACGCGAAATCGTGATCGTTAACATCTTTGCAACTTCGGACGATATCCGGGATATCGACAGTGTCTCGCTGTTTTACAACAATGAACAGGTCACATTGACCGAGACCGAGGAGTACTATGACCCTGCGGTCGATTATGAGGATAATACCTTCACAATTACGCAAAAAGACAGAAGCGCCTATGTAACAATGTACGCCCCCGCTCTCGGCGAATACACAATCCAACTGCCCCAAAACGTTGATTACATTGCTTATTATAAGGAGATTGAGATAACGGAAGAGTATTCCGTCTCCGTTGAAGCAGCAAATATCACGGGCAAACCAAACGAAGGAAGCATATCCGTAACGGCAAACCGCATTGTGGACGGCAATGCGGAATCTCCCGACGGCAGCCTGCTTAACCTTATCGGATTGAAGATAACCGGTGAGACAGAAGCGCATACCCGCAGCGTCGAGTTCTCCGGATTGCAGTTTAACTCCGCAACCGGCAAATACGACGGAACATTTTCTGTCGGTCTGCCCGGCAAATACAAGGTCACCGCCGTGATGGATGAGGAGTATGTTTCCGATTCAAACGAAAAGGTTTATTCCGAGACGGAAATCGAGTTCGTTTCAAAAACCGTTTCCGATAAAGAACAGAGCATTTCAATCATTGTAGGAAAGGACAAGACAATTGACATTGCAGCCGATTTCTACACCGACTGGATAGACGTCGGCAGTGAGCATGTTGTTGCAAGCAGCAACAGCGATATTGCTTCCGTAACCGAGCAGGACGGCAAGGCCGTCATCCATGCCAACCGCAAAGGCAAATGTGTCGTCACCAACACGATCACCGATAAGTTCGGCGGCAACCACGTTATCGTTTATAACGTTACCGTAACAAAGAACTATATCCCCATGCTGATCATAATTGCGGCTGCGATCCTTGCAATTGTCGCGGCAGCAATCGCGGTTTCGTATCTGACTTTCAACAAGATTCACGGCGAGTTTTATCTGCAGTGCGGCGGTGTGCGCGAAAGCCTTTCATCCTGGCGTGTGCGCGGGCGCTCATTCACGGCGTACGATCTGTTCGCTAAGGCGGGATTTAACAATATTTCAACAGGTGATAAGCGCATCCTCAAAAAGGTAAAGATCTATGTTGAATCGTTCAAGGAAACGACCGACGATGAGCTCAACATAACAAGAAAGAATTGGCGCTATAAAGTCCGTTTCGGCAATGTCGTGGATTGTGAACTTGAAGGGGAAAGCTTCAAGGTCAATGATAATTGCCCGGAAGAATGCGTCCTCGACGCGGATTATGAATTCGATTTCCGCAGAGATTACTGAGATATTTTATTAAAGGAGAATAAATATGCCAATTAACACCGAACAATACAAGAACCCAGGCTTGAGTGAAAACGACAGAAAAGCCAGAGTTGAAGCCAACCTGAAACGGTTGGATTACGCTGAAGGCAACGGTCTTTTGAGCAGAGCAAAAAAAGAACTGCTGCCTGGGGAGCTGTATCTTTTTATCAGCTCCGGCGGAACGGGACAAAAGGCACTTCGCAGCATAAAGGAAACGATTAACAAGACCATAGATCCCAAGTATCATGCTCAGGTTCGCTACCTTGTTGTTGACTGTGCGGAGAATGAGCTTCGCAAGCTTGTTAATGACAAAGTCTTTGAGCAGAGCGAAGTCATGACCGTTCCTTATGAAGGCGCACACGAAACGATCAACCCGAGCAGCATCACGTCTGACAGAAAGTCTTGGGTGGATCCGAACTTGTACAGTGCGACAGGAGGGGACGCTCCCGGAGATAAGGAAGGTTTTAAAGGCGACGGAGCCGGTGCTTGGCGCCAGCCGGGCAGGGTCAGGCTCACCTCACCCGGAGGCATTAATGTTATCAATAAAATACGCAGCGTCATCGACAGAACAGAACATCCCGCCGGAACAAAATTGAAAGTCTTCTTCCTTTGCAGTGTTGCAGGCGGAACGGGCAGCGGAACGATCGTTGACCTTGTGTATATGACAAGGCATGTGCTTGAAACAAATTTTGCCGGTTTGTATAATAATACACGCATATTCGGCTACATTTTCAGCCCTTCAGCATGCGAGGGCGAAATTAACAGGGAACATCATCCGGGCGCAAATCACTATGCGGCAATGAAGGAAATTGCCTATCTCATGAGGCTTCGCGACCGCGGCGAAAAGATAAAAATGAACTACGGCATCACAAACGTAACGTTCAACAGGAACATCTTTGACACATGCATGATTGTTGACGGCAATACGCCCGCTTTCGGTGGATTTGATAAGCCTGCAGAGACCGCAAGAAATGTTGTTGTTCAATCCATCCTCGGCAGTATGACCGCAAGGGATGTTGTAGGCGGTGAACAGGTAAGTCTAATTGATTCAGTATATTCAAATTCCTGGACTGATGTGACTACAGCGATCGCGAGCCTGCCCCTTGACAAGTACCCGCGCTACGCAGGCTACAGCTTCAATGCAGCAGGTTTTGCCTCTGTAAAGGTTCCTGTTGAGCTGCTGACGAGCGTGGTGGTGCACAACATATTTAAAAAGCTTTGGGATGCATGGAATGAGAGACCCGGGAAGAATGCCGAAATCAGATTCCTTAATGACTGCGGGATAGAGAAAGGAAGGTTAATTGCGAACATACAGTCAACGAATGAGCTGCTCGAAAAGGTTGAACAAAAGTCAAGGGACTTTATCAGAAAACACGGAATCATGGCCATGATTAACGTGGCAGGCGATGCGGCGAAATTGTTGAGCAATGATTATATTCCGTGCGCGAGTGATATTGCAAGGAACTTCTTTACTATTAGAAAGGATAGTTGGGTCAACACCGTACATTTGCTGAAAGCAGTCAAGGATCACCTTATCGGTCTTAACAACACCGTTTGGGAAACGTCAAAAATCGTGCTTAAAACTTTCCAAGATCTTCTTGAAAAGGAAAGCGGAATTCTGACCGATGTCCGCACATTTGAAAACAATTTCAATAGGTCGCTCTACTTCTGTCCGATCAATCTGACGCAGAACATGGCGACACAGAGGCAGGCAAATGCACTGATGAAATTCATCACCGGCATTTATGAGGATCAAAAGGATGAGATTACAGAGGATTTCATTGATGAGATTCTGTTTACGGACAAACTTGCGAAGCTTGCAGGCGTAACATCAGCGGATGCAGGGATCAGCGTACAGTTCGACCCCGCCGGCATGATAAGGGACTTCATTAAGACGAAGTTCGAAACCATAATTAACGAGAACATAGAGGTCTTCCTCGTTAAGTTCTTCTCCGGAGACCCGCAGGCAGTAACTACGAAGCCCGACCCGAATGAACCTGCAAGAGAGATTGCGTCAGATGCTTTGAAGAGCGCTGCACAGGAGATATATAACACACTTACCACAAGGGGTGCGGCAATGGCAAACACCCTGGACGGTATTGAGAACAGAGTCAGCGGCCGCAGGTTTATCACTGTCCCGAAAAAGTGCACTTACCTGTTCGACGAGATCGAGAAATGTGCGAATGCCGACAGTGCAAAGGTAAAGGTATACAAGTCAGAGTCGGATGACGAATTGCTTATGATAACTATGCTGCAGGGGCTGCCGGCACTGTCTTTCCAAAGCACAGTGGAGTACGAACCCATCTATGAATCTCATTGGAACGACTTCCCCGGGATTCATATTGAGCAACGTGAAAGCGGCATTCACAACTGGGTAAATCTTCCCAACCTCGTTTTCAACGGAAATCAACCCAGAGAGCAGAGAAATCTTAGAGCTGCGAAGGATGATTACGATGCTGCCGTTGCGCTCGGCATGGTTATGAATTCTCCGAATTATCCCGATCAGCCGATCAAATCGATCTTCAGGCTTAACAAAACTCAGGATATCGGATCTGTCACTGAGAGGTGGAAGGGTCCGGAGTTCGAAAGTTATATTTTGAACCAACTTCCGAACAGTCGTAATGATCTTAACCTTGAGTACTGCCTGAATCAGTTGGAACAGAACGGCGTTATCAGTCGTGTTGACCTTATGCAGAACGGAGATAATCGAAACGCGATAGGGTCAGAGCTGCCCGACGACTTCGACTACGATTACGCTTGGCACACCCTGCGGCAGATGTTCCATCTGTGGCACGCAGTGAAGGAGACCATTCCGTACGTTGAAAAGCTTAAGAAAGCAATCGATGCAAAGCGCGAGGAGCTTGAAAAGGAGGAGCGAATGAAGAAACGTATAGCTACGTTCACATACGCACTTCGTGCTGTCAAGTGGAGTTCGGGGGACGACCCAACGCCGGAGACGGACGAGAACGGTGTTCTTGTTCCTGCTTATATCCGCTTTGATACTGCCCAAGAAAGATGGCTCATTAAGCCGGATAACAGGAATGAGGAGCTTCTTGCAGATGTGAAACCGTTTTTAACGGGCAGTACATTGCAGAAAGAATGTAAAGAATATTTCGCATTTATAAAGTTTGCTGAACTTGATGACGAAAAATTCAAGCAGATCCAGGATGCGGTCTCTCAACGAGCGACAAATCCGAACCCTGCTGTTTGGAACAAAGACAAGGAGCAAGGGAGAACGCTTAAAGCGAGCTACGAAGAGCTTGTTCAAAGGACCAAGGGCGGAAAATACCCGATGGCATCTGCTGACTTCTTGGCGAATGCGGCGGCTGCGGTGAATGACCCGGAGATCGGACAGAAGATTCGTGATTTCTATGATTATCTGATTGAGAATGTTGATCAGTAACGTAAAAAACTCAAGGTAACACATTAAACAAACCGGCGGGCGGAGGCTCACTCCGCTTGCCGGCTTATGCGGCAAAGGAGAATGTAATGCCAATTTCTGAGAATATTTTGCAAAAAATCAAAGAAAAAGCAACAAGCAACATCACGGGGATCAGTCCGGTAAACACAAATTGTGATGTTGTTATTGCTCATTACGGCAGCAAGATCATGAAAGATCCGTTGCTTAATAAAATGTTTCTGAACGGCAGGACACAAGTCGCATGTGCTCTTGATTTTACATCCATAGATGAAGCTTGGCATTCCATAGACGAAGCTTTGAAAGGAGCTGCAGCCGAAAGGGAAAGAGTCCTTGCCACGTCATCGACCGACAGACTTGTGACAGTGCTTTTGCTTTTGCTTGAAAAAGCAGACGATATTCCGAAAATTAAGCCAATAGTCGAACATATTAATAACAGAAATAAACAAAAACAAAATAAAGACTCTTGCCGTGTTGAGATTTGCATTGAAAATGCAGAAGAGCTTGATACAAATGACTGTTTGCCGAGGGACGTTCCGGACGGCGTGAACCGCGTGTGGAAACTGACAGATCCCAACAAAGTTGCAGCATTTAACTTGATTTTGCTTTTAACTTTGCATGTGTTTCATAAAGCAGAAGGAGTTGAATACATTCGCGTTAAAGACGGAAAAGTATACAGCGCGCAGGAGTCCTCTCGTGTAGGGGCTGTGTGCGAGCGGATCAACAGTATTCTCGGTGTAACGGTCGTTGATAGAGCAAATCAGGATCAGTGCAGGAAGTTCGATGCTCAGCTGCAAGCCTGCAAGGAACAAGCTGAAGAGAAAATGAACGAATTGACGGAAACATTCCTCTCTGTTGCGCCGTGTAAACTTGAACTCCTTCCGCAATATTCAAGATTATTGCGGAATGCAGATATATACACCGTATACGGAACGGATAAAGAAGGTCATCCGATCTGCGAAATTTTCAGGAAGAATATTCTTAAAGCTGCCCAAGAATTTTTCGAAAAAGAATTGTGTTCACAGGAGGAAACGTTTTTCGGAGAGTTTCCCCTTAACATGTTCGAAAACAAAAACATAGCCAAACTGATTGAACATCTCAAAGAAAAGGCTGAATTGGCCGACCGGAAGGAAGACGAATACCTCAAAGACGCAAGAATGTATGCTGGAGCATGGGAAGAACGCCTCAAGAAGGGCGTTAAAAAAAGGTTTATCGATATTTTTGAAAGTACGTTTAAGGCTTTGGTTGAGGACGCAGGAATTATGCGAAACGATCTTTGCGCCTGCAGAGATATATTAAGGCCGATTTGCTTTGAGGATGGGAACGTCGGTTCGCATACTGATAAACTAAACTGGCAGGGGCTGGACTGCGATAAACTCCTGGAGACATGCGAAGCGAGAAGCAGGTTTGAAATGAATGAGCAGGATAGGATCTGGGGTGAAATACAGAACCGTGCTGCTGACGGCAGTGATACGCAGCAAGACTATCTGTTCAGTTCCGGTGAGCGAACACAGGAACTCCATAATAACGGACAGAACCGTAAACACAGGATTCAGATTCGTGGTTTGGCGCCCGGCTTTATGTTCGGAGGACGATTGCTGGTGTTTAGCCAACGTGGAGCGTTGGAGAATGTACAGACGGAAAACATGGATGAAAGCGCGCAGCAGGGAGAAGAGGAATGATTAAGATAGAGTTCGGAAATGAACAAAACAACAACAACAACATTACTATTTACAATGTGCGATGCAGGGCAATATATACCGGTAGTGGAGAGAAGTCAACGAGAATAACATTCAGATCAGAGCGATTGCTTGACCCGGAAAGACCGATGATAAATTGGACGACCGGAGAAATATATGCAGAACAAAGCCCCAGATTGATTTCTTATGACCGGAACGGATCCTTTGCAAAACCCAAGAATTATGGTGTATACAGTTATTCATATGACAACGGCGAAGGTGGGCTTGAAACCGGAAAGATGTTTATCGGGAAAAAGAGAGAATCGCCGACATATAGAGAGAAGAGAGGGTGTTTCGAAAAGCGTACAACTATAACAATGGAATCGAGGGGAATAAAGCTTATTGAAGGCGATGCGGAAATTTGTTTTACCGGAAAAAGTGACGTAAAAGTTATCAATATCACAGTTCCGCTTTGCATAACCGGCAACGGAGGCAAATTTACCGTCCCTAAAGAAACTTCAAGAATACAGTGGAAAATCAGTTACAGCGATAATGTTAAAATGATGATAGCGAGATAAAAGACAAAACAACTGACAAAGCGAAAGGAAAAACACAATGCTGATAAGAAAACGGATACAGTCAGAAAGCACCACAAACGGAACAGAAAGAATAGATTACAGCAAGCCGATTCAAGGAACGAGAAGGTATTATTCGTTCTGCCCGGAATGCGGTTGGCGTGGTGACAGTGATGAATTGCTGTTTGAAATCACTAAGCTGATTGAACCCAGACTGAAAGCGGCAGCGAAGAACGCCGCTAAAACTGAAGTCGTCAGGGAAGAAACTGCTGCGGATGAAGAGAAATCGAAGCCAGAAATCATAATGGAAGCAATTAAAAATGCGGAAATCAGGGAGTTTGTATCGACAAGTGAGCTGCGTGATATAAGCGAACAACATAAAGGCGAGTTCCGGCTGAAGGACAGCCGTACAAAAGAGATCTTAAAGCGCGTTGGTAATGCACTGGAAGGCTCGGTTGCTCAGGGCAAGCTTACGGAAGCAGATGTTGAGAAAGTTAAAAAAGAAGTTGATAAGAGACTTACGGAAAATTTCGGCTCCATCGAGCTAAAGCCGCATAGGGAAAATTCGGATGTAACATTTGAAGTTGTAATCGGTGGAAAGCCGCTTCCGTGGAGACGCTATTGCCCGAAGTGCAAGGAAAAAGGTCAGGTTTCAGGATGGTCAGGTTGCTATCCTGAAATAACACTATCCATGTTTGCCGGACCTCGAGCATCGAAAACGACGGCTCTTTGTGCAGCGATGGATGCGTTTTTGAGATGGAAAGAACAAGATAACCGGCAAAATATATGCTTAGTGTTTGACGCGGATGAAGAATTAAAAAAGAAATGGGTGATAACACGGGACGGCGGACCGGAGAAAGCGAAAGACGGAGCACAACCTTCATCTGAAGACTATCCGCTTATAAAATACAGACAAAACACAAGGATCAGTGCTACAGATACCACGGATAATGAATTGAGATGCACATTCCTTATCAATATTGATGAAACAAAATTGCTTGTTTCTGTGATGGATATTGCAGGAGAGTTTGTGGCCTCTTTAGCCAGAGGCACGGAAGACATGATTGAGTCAATGAGAAAAAGATATAAAACAAGGTACAAGAATCTTGACTATCTTTGGGTGCTCGTTGATCATGCGACACTGGAGTATACAACAGGAGTGAGTACAACTCAGGAACAAAGAAAAAAAGACTGTGAAGGACTTTTAGGTTACAAGGACCCAAGCAGAATTCTGAATGTACGAGATCTAAATCAAGCACTCAGTAACGCAATGAATATGTTCGAGAGTTTGAAGGGCATTGTATTGATATGGGGCAAGATCGATGCACTCAGGGATGAAAATGGTTTTATGAAAAGGCCTTATCTGCTGAAGAATCAACCTGGGTTTGATGATAACTATAATCAAGGCTACGGTGTGGTTCGAAGAAGTGGTAGGAAACTGGTTGTTTATGATCCGAACCTAATTAAGCTGCAGTCGAATATAATCTGCAGGGAAATAATAGATAACAGCATCGGCAGAAGTTTGATAGAAACGATCCGGGAAAGAACGGACAGTAAAGCCATAGCTTTCATAACCTCGAACTACGGGCATGAACCGAGGAAAGAAGAAGAGAGCGAGGGAAATAACTCAATCGAGCCATTCAATACAATGCTGCCGCTTCTTTGGATGATAGCAATGGAGGGTGGAATTGCAGTCAAAACGGAAAAACACCATCGGTTTGGGAAACCGAAGTTTATTCCCAAATGTTTGAATACAGATGATGATAAAAAGACTTATTTATGCTGGATAGGAGAAAGAAGGAGGAGAGAAGAATGAGAAAAAATGAGAAACTCTACTTTCACGGTAACGGCGGGTTTGAACAGGTGGATAATAAAGGAAGGATTGAAAACGAAGAGAAAATAGCAATTACTTCCGCAAATAAGGGGCTGCCATGTGAAACAGCCTATTTCGTTGAAAGAGATGGACTAGGGTTTCAGATGACACATACTGAATGGCAAAATGAGGAAGCTTTTTACACACATGCTTTTTGCTTTTCTGGCCTGTCTGTAGGTGATATTGCCGGCAAAGGAGCGGAGAATGGCGATATAAGTCGCTATATCGGAACTGTTTGCTTCGCTTCTGCGGATGATGTTAATAAATTTGCGGAAAGCAGAAAAGAAAAGATTGAGCCGGGCTGGGTTGAAATCGGTTCGAAGAATGAAACGAGCGGAAATAAAACTGTTCCGAACAGGAATCTTGTTTGGAAAATAATTAATACGGTTATTTGTGATAAAAAACAGGTTAAGCTTATCGTACCGGCCGACTACGATCTGATAGCAACTTTCAGATATTCGGTGGTTGAGATACTTAAGCATGTTCCGTACGGCATGTGGAATCGATGCAGCTTCTCGGTAAATGAAGCCGATTCAAAATGTAAGGTCGTGTTTGAAACAGGGAACAGTGCAAAGGACGGCGAATATCTTATAGATGCACCGTACAATGAAAAAAGCGAACCCCGCAACAATTTTGACTGGCTGATTTGGAAGTGTATTTACGAAGACGATTTCCGCAGAAAGCTTTATAACGAATATGAGAGCGGCTTCAGAGATAAAGCGTGCATTGAAGACGCAAGCTATACGGCTTATGCAGATGTTTGCAGACGGACAGACTATCAGAACCTTTGGGAGCTTTTTGAGAGATATAGCGATGCACTCAACAAAAACAAGGGGAACGCAGCTTTTGGAGAATGTTGCAAGTCGCGGTTTATAAACGAGCTGAAAATACATGAAAAAAACCTTGGTTATGTATTAACCTCGCCTAAGAGCGGCTTTTCAAAATGCAAAAATCTCGAAGGACTGGAAGAATGCATAGGAAAGCATTCAGAATTCCTACTTCGATTGTCGATGATGAAGATGTCGCCAAACTCGGAACTCCGTATTGACACTGGTGCAGCAGAATGCTTAATAGAAAGAGCAACTACGCTCGAAGATCAGTCGTCGGATGAGATCATAAAAAATACATATGATTATTATGCGAAATTGACGAAATTGAAAAGCAACGAGGATTATCCTTACATCAGTAAGCTTATTCCAAAGGATGTCGTTGAAAAACGCATGCAAGAGCTCGAAGCTAAAAACAGAGAGGCATCAGAAAAATATCTTGAAGACATTAAACCGAAACTTGAAACTGTGCTCCGTGGAACTTCCGATTCCCACGACGCCGGAGATCTTAACGCAGACCGCAGCAGAGGCGAGTCAGATCCGATAATAGCAGCCTTGAAAAAGTTGCTTGAAGAAATGAAAGAATGCAAGGAAGCAACGATTGCTGAAGACATTCAGAAAAAGTATTCAAAAAACGTTCGTGAAGCAATCGAACGGACAGCAAACGGAATCGAAACAAAGCGATTTGAAAACATCGTTAACTGCGAATGCGTTAAGAATTTCTGCTGCAGTGATGACATTGAACGGCTTAAAGCCGACTGCGGAAAAAGAAAGGAAGCTGATAAACAAAAGGAACGCGTTCTCAAAAGCATGACAGGCTTCAAGGCATTTATTGAATGGTATTGCGAAAAAGGCAAACAGGTCAATTGGCAGGGTGAGTGTATTGACCGCCTGCGTAAAAATATATCGGAGCAAGGTTGTGTTGATTGCAGTGTCAAGGACTTGATGCATGCGGCTCAGTTTGTCTCGGGAAGATATGATATCTATGAAGAACAATATGTCTACGATGCGGTCAAACTCATTATAGAAAACGGACTGGTATCGATAATGGCGAGCAGAAGCAAAACTCTTGACGATATTCGAGAGGAACTTCTTTACTTGAGATATCTTAAACCGGAAGAGGGAGATGAGTATACAATCAAGTGTTTGACGGAAGGATACCCTGCCGGAATTTCCGGGAAAAAGAACAGCACGCAGGAGGCAAAAGTCAAGAACCAAGGACCGACGCGTTGGCGGAAGTTTAAGGAGAAGCTCCCGTGCCGAAAAGAAACAGAGTTTGAAATTAAGCTTGGTGTTGCTCTGGACTTGATTAGAAAAATTGAGGTGAGTCTCAACGGTGACAATGAGCGGTCTGGTGATTCCGATTGGGATGAATGCAAAGATGTGCAGGCCAAGAGGGACTGCATAAGAATGCTTAAAAAGTGCAAGTTGAGTGAGGACAAGAAAAAGAAACTCAAGCAAATTGAAAATGAACTGAAAAAAGAGTTTGAAGAGTCGGAGAGCCAGTATATGGACTCTAAATCGAGCAATATACGGTTAATTATAATCCTGGCTTTGGTCGTGCTTATTCTTTCGTTTGCGGGGATTTATTTGTATAATTATTTCTTTGCAGAAGATGAGGAGCCGATTCCGACGCAGCCGCCGGCAACGGCACAACCGACTGTCGAGCCGACAAGTGAAGCTCCGATTCCGACGCAGCCGCCGGCAACAACATTACCGACAGAAGCGGAATTGGTAGAGCCGCCGGATAGAAGTGTGAAAGAACAGTATAACGAATGGGTGCGAAAGCAGTATACAAGTGCACAGGGGTCCGCGCCGACCGAAAATACATCCAGGTAGACAACAAACACATCAGAACTCGCTGTGCCTGTGACAACAGCAGGGACGCAGCAATAAGTATGGACAGATGAGAATGACAGCGCGGTGTCTGTCGGCACTGCGCTGCTCATCTATAGAGAAAATGAAGAATAGGAGAAAAACAAATATGGCAAATTCGGACAGGCAATCTTTTCTGGACAGAATAAGAGTATCCAGACAGGAACTTAACAAAAATAACAATAATAACCAATCAAACTCTGAGGATAACACTGAAGAAGCGGGGCCGGATAAGGGCCAGCGCGAGCGCGACTCGGCTCAAGAGATGCAGGCGGACAAAACCGAACGCAGTCAAGCAGAGGGAAGTGAACAGGACGATTCTGCAGCTGAGGGGAACGACCGTGACAACGACGGAGGACACGACCGCTGATGCTGAATCTATAGTTTAATGAGGTGTTAATATGCCAATTATTACTGAAACACTATACGGAAGTCGTGCCGCGGAAAACGTGCCGCTTTATAATTTACAGGATGAATTTCAATTTATGAGTTCCGATGGGAAAACCGGCTTTTCGCTCAGCGAGGAGATCCTGTCGCGCGGCCTGCTGTGCATCGGTGGGACAGGAAGCGGTAAAACAAACACGATAAATCAGCTTGTCAGCCAGATTAAAGCACGTATGACCGACAACGATGTTATGATTGTGTTTGATACAAAAGGTGATTTTTACGAAAACTTTTATAGTTCGGGCGACAAAGTAATCGGTAATTCAAAGCAATTCCGCGGCATAAGCGAACGATGGAACGTGTTCTGTGAGGCTGCGGTGGATGGAGAAGATGATGACAGCATTGTTGTGAACATCAATGATTTGTGCAGGTGTTTGTTTAAAAAATATGAGTCATCAAGTCAACCCTTTTTTTCAAATGCAGGACGCGGTCTTGTTGCTGCTGTGATGCTTTATATGATGCGCGAGAAAAGAGATGGCGGTGGCACAAATGAGCAAATATGCAATATGGATTTAGTAGATTGGTTCGAGAGATCGCTTGCTGATGATTACAAGCAGATGGTTCAAAAATATTCGGATCTGTCGAACGTGAATCTGTACCTTGGCGACGGAAAAAACAATCAGGCATTGGGTGTGCTTTCAGAAGCAATAGTAATGATAAAGGACAGCTTCTTTGGTGTGTTCGGTGAGGCAGGTGATTTTTCAATACGTGAGTTCGTGCGCAAAAAAGGAAGGAGAACGCTTTTCATCGAATATGATATGGCGATTGGTGAAGCGTTATCGCAGGTATACAGTCTCTTGCTTGACCTTGCACTTAAAGAGGCACTCGGCCGACAGGAAAAAAAAGAACGAGGAAATGTATACGTTATAATTGATGAGTTTAAACTTCTGCCCAACTTGACTCATATCGATGATGCCGTAAACTTTGGTAGGAGCATGGGCTTAAAAGTTGCTGCCGGACTGCAAAGTATGGCGCAGCTTTATGATGTCTACGGCAAAGATAAGGGGCTCAGTATTGCAGCAGGGTTCAGCTCTGTTATGGCATTCCGGTCAAACGATTGGCTGACAACGGAGTACGTGAGGGATGCGTTCGGATTGAACTATCTGAGCGAGACTACATTAGCCGGCAGTTTGCCCTCAACCGAGCGGAGGGAAGGCCATGTGGTTGAAGCGTGGGAAGTCAGCAAATTGAAGCCGGGAGAAGCATTTATAAGAATCATTGAGAACAGCCCATTTAAGTTTAAGTTTAAAGAATATGAGAGATAGAAAAGAAATAGCAGCCAGCAACGGCATATTAAACGATTTTTTTCTTGCGGGATCACAGAATTCGGGAATGATAAGAAAAACGGTGATTTCCGGTTCACTTAATGTTGTCAGAACAAAGTTTGCACTTATGCTTGCGGAAAACGTATGCCGCAACGGGAATCCTGTTGTGATTGTTCATAGGTCAAACCTTGTTTTCAACGAAAAATACAGGTCAGGAACGGCTGTATACAATGGGGAAGAATATGTTCTGGATCTCTTTGGAGATATTTCGGAAAACGAATTGGCAAGCGTGCTGTATGAAGTAGGGAAAAGCACTGCAAATCTTGGGATTGAGGCAAAAACCGTGATTTCGATAGGAATCGAAGCATTGAAAAAGAACGGAGATTCGATTGACCTGCTGACACTGTGCAGCTTTCCGTGGGAGATGATATCAGCATTTATTTTCAACAGCAGAAATATTGATGTTTCCGATAAGCTGGTTTTGATCCAAAGACTTGCGCCGTTTTCAGAGCAAATACCTGCGGTTGCGGCCTTATTTACCGAATTCAAGGTCCATTTGATGGAAAAACAGTGTGTTAATGTTAAAAAAATAAGCTTGAGCAAAGTTCTTCAAGGCGATGCCTGCATTGTTTCAATTGATGTCGGAACGGATATAAACGATGTGCTTGCTGAAACTCTGTTTTCTTTGTTGAAGTTGAATAAGGAAAAGGGTTATCGTTTTTTGAGTGTAATTGATTCAATTCCTGCATCAAACGAAAACAGCATTGCATTCAAATTGTACAGAAGCACTGATGTTCAGTCTCCCGTTATGATTGTTTCCCCCGATCTTGCTCAGAGTTATGCCGGAAAACTCGGATTGTTCAATGATATTGTTGGGTCGGGCACAAATGTTGTTGTGCTTGCACACACATCAGGATACAGTGCGGATGTGTGGTCAACATACTTTGGCGAGTATTATGCGCAAAAAGAAGAGGTTTCATCCGGAAACTCAAGGGAAAACTATAGGTTTTTCAGCAAAACAAGCAGCAACACGGTTACACGCAGCGAAGAACGCAGACGAATTATTCTGCCTGAAGATATAATTATGCTTGATACAAAAATGGCTATTGTGCAGTGCGGATATAAGGACGGCGAACGGGGGTGGCGCTACAATGTACTTGATTTAAGTTGTCTGGGGGGTAACAAAAGTGGAAATTGACTCAAGAAAAACAATTCTTAAAATCTGCATACCAACGGTTGCTGGCTTGCTCATTGGAATATATTTTATTTGCCGAGGTGGAGACGCAGGGTATTTGCTCATTTTGCCGATATATCTGATAGGACTTGTGTACGGGATAACGCGCATCGGACCATGGATGATTGCGTTCCTGCGGTCAATGTTTAAAGCAATGGCATCATTATTCCTATTCAGAATGTTCCTCTGGGCTATTGTCATTCTAATACTGGTTCCCATCGGATTGGGGCTGCTGACACTCGTGTGTTGGATTGTTGGGTTCCCAATGGCGGTTATGGAAGTAATAAGATTGATCAGGGAACGAAAAGCTTGCGGTAGCGGGACGCGGAGAAGACGCTTTCGACTTCCGAACTTGAGTCTCCCGAGCAGACGGAAAAGAAGGAACAGGCTGGAAGAATATGATGATGATTACGGGGAGTTTTAAAAAATTACCGATTCGAGTTTATTCGGGATAAAACAGAACACTCGTAAAGCTTCGGAGAATGACGGCTGCTGCATACGTGCTCAAGATCTCAAATGAGATGAATTTAACAAAGGGTAAAGTTATCAGTCGTGTTGACCTTACGCAGCGGGGAGACAATCTAAGCGCAATTGGGTCAGAGCTGCCTGCTGACTTCTACTACGATTACGCTTGGCACACCCTGCGGCAGATGTTCCATCTGTGGCATGCGGTGCAGGAGACCATTCCGTACGTTGCAGAGCTGTCCGAGGCGATTCAACGGAAGAAAGCAAGACTACTCTGATGAAATGACAGGCTGAGCAGCGAATGCTTATGAATGTTACAGAACGGCATTGCCGATGGACTTGAATGCAATTACAAGCATACTGTGTTTGTCGGCATGGCTGTTTAGTAATGTGAGTATAGGAACTGTGCCGGGAAGAGAAAAAAACAATGCCAAAAAGCGAATTTGTCAGTAAAGTAATATGAGGGAGGAAATATGTCCGGGTGTTTAAACAAACTGATACCGAAAATGATATTGATAATAGTCGCGCTGCTGCTGGTTGCAGCAGTGGGCAGTGCGATAACCGAAGACGGAAATCAAGACGCATTTGATACGGCCATGGAGGAACTGCCTTTTGCAGGCCCGATTTCAAAGGTACTTTGCAATCTTATGAAATTGGACAAAGGTGAGGAACTGCTTTCGGCAAATGATTTGATTACAGACGTATTAAAAATATTAATCATGTCATGCATACATCCTGCAATTGCACGGATTCTTTCACGCATTTTCCTTAAGCTTCCGGCAGGTTCTGTTTACGATCAAGAGGCATACATGGAAACGATGTCGTATCGTATAAAGGAGTTGGTTGTGCTTGTTTTGACTGCAATTCCGGTTGCTTATTTGACGGGTGTTGGAGTTGGTGCCGCAAAAAATGCATTGGAAGAAAGCATTGGTGCTGTGTTGTCCTCGATTTCACTTTCTGTTGCAACAATCGCTGTTTTTTTCATTTCTGTTTGCCTGTTTTTGAAAGGCGGAGTGTCGTTCGGCAGCGCGTTGCTTATAAGAATATTCAGCACGGTTATAGGAAATTTACTTAAAACAATTGTTGTTTGTGTTATAACAATATGGATATATCTGTTGATAAAGCAAGGCGAATATTCAGCTTTGTTGGCGGCGGCGGCAGCACTGTTCATTTTGCTGGGATTGATAGAATTCGGAGTCAAATATATGATTTCTGCCATTGTAAGATAGCAATATTAACAACTGTTGACGAAGAAGGGACTTATCGCGTTGTTTATTGTTTCGAAGCGATAGCCGAACAAAAGACGTAGAGAAAGACATTCAACATCACCCCTGCCTGCTTTTCGCAGGCGGGGGTGTACAGTTTGCATAATCGAAAAAACTTGAGGCAATCTCCGAAAGATTGTTCGGAAGATTATTTGTTTTCGAGGTATGCGTTAATTTTTTCAACGAGAGCATCGCAGTCGATACCATGGACGCCGCAGGCCTGTTCAAGGTCTTCGCCGCTTGCCATGACGCAGCCGAGGCAATGCATACCGCTCTCCATGAGGATATTTGCAATGCCGTAATCGGTTCTGAGAATTTCTTCGATAGTCATCTTTTTGTTGATAGCCATTATTGTTATCTCCTGTTCAAAATTATTTTTATTGTCGGCAGGGGCGGGAAAAAATATTCGCCGCCGCGTGCGAGAATACGTTTTTATTCGGCCTTTGAGGCGTATTTAACCGCAGCTTCGATGAAACCTGTAAACAGCGGGTGTGCATTATCGGGGCGGGATTTGAATTCCGGGTGGAACTGTACCGCAACGAACCACGGGTGGTTTGCAACTTCAACGATTTCCATCAGGCCGCGGCGGGGGTTCCAGCCGGTAAAGCGAAGGCCCGCATCGGCAAAATCCTGAAGGTATTCGTTGTTGAACTCGTAGCGGTGGCGGTGGCGTTCGTGAACCTCTTCCTTGCCGTAGTGCTTTGCTGCAAGGCTGCCGGGCTCAAGGCGGCAGGTGTAGCTGCCGAGGCGCAGAGTACCGCCGATGCGTTCAAGGTTGTTGACCTGATCTTCCATCAGTGCAATAACGGGGTGTTTTGCGTTGAAGTCAAATTCGGTGGAATTTGCATCTTTCCAGCCGAGGACATGGCGTGCGTACTCGATTACGGCGATTTGCATACCGAGACAGATACCGAAATAAGGTATGTTGTGTTCCCGTGCATAGCGGGAAGCAATCATCATGCCTTCAACACCGCGTTCGCCGAAGCCGCCGGGAACAAGAATGCCGTCCACATCCGCAAGGATTGTGTTCGGATCATTGTGCTCAAGCTCTTCTGCCGCGATCCACTTAATGTTGACTCTTGCATCGTTTGCAATGCCGCTGTGTTCCAGTGCTTCGGCAACGGAAAGATAAGCATCGTGCAGCTCTACGTATTTGCCGACGAGAGCAATGGTGCATTCCTTGGTGGGCTTGAGGGCGGATTCAACCATTTCACGCCAATGCGCAAGGTCGGGATCGCGCTGTTCAAGCGCAAGCTTTTTGAGCACGACGCTGCAAAGACCGCGTTCTTCAAGCATGAGGGGAACATCATAGAGGGAGCGGGCGTTAAGGTTTTCAATAACGCATTCTTCCGCAACGTTGCAGAACAGCCCGATCTTTGCACGGATGCTGCGATCGAGCGGATAATCACTGCGGCAAACGAGGACATCGGGCTGAATGCCGATACTTTGCAGTTCTTTGACGGAATGCTGAGTGGGCTTTGTTTTCAGCTCACCGGACGCCGAAAGGTACGGAATGAGCGTAACATGGATAAAGCAGCATTGATTCTGCGCAAGCTGAGTTTTAAGCTGGCGAATAGCCTCAAGGAAGGGCTGGGATTCAATGTCGCCGACGGTTCCGCCGATTTCAACAAGCATGATCTCGGGTTTGATTGCGTTGATGGCCTTCTTGATGCGGAGCTTGATTTCGTCCGTGATATGCGGAATCACCTGCACCGTGCCGCCCTGGTAGCCGCCGCGGCGTTCGCGGTCGAGAACTGCGGAATAAATCTGTCCGGTGGTGGTGTTGTTGAGCTTTGTGAGTTCTTCGTTAATAAAACGTTCGTAATGGCCGATGTCAAGATCGGTCTCTGCTCCGTCATCGGTCACGAAAACTTCGCCGTGCTGATAGGGGTTCATCGTTCCCGGGTCAACATTGAGATAGGGGTCGAGCTTCATAATCGATACGCTGTAGCCCCTTGCTTTCAACAGCCTGCCCAATGCGGCGGCGGTGATGCCTTTGCCCAGCGAGGAAACTACGCCCCCGGTAACGAAAATCAGCTTGGTGTCCATGTGTTCCTCCTGAATATAAAATCGTCAATGCACCGCAGAAGGAATGCGGAGAACACTCCGCGCCGCTGCGGCACACAATAACTGTCCATTGAATAATATTATAGTTAAAACCCGCCGCGTTTCAAGCCCTATATGCGAATAAAATCCGATATAATTTTTCGCGGCTTTCCGCGGCGGAGAAAAAACTGTTTCGGCACTGCATTATTCTTCCGTCGGTATCGGACTGATATGCCAGAGTTCTTCGGAATACTCCCGAATTGTTCTGTCGCTTGAGAACTTGCCGGAATTTGCGGTGTTCATAAGGCATTTTCGCGCAAATGCCCGCTCATCCGCCGTATCATAAATTGCACGGAGCTTTGCTTCAATATAGCTTTCAAGGTCATACAGGTTGAAGTAATAGTCCGGCTTACGCCAATCGCCCGTCAAAAGGGAGTTGTAAACTTCCGTAAATACGCGGCGCGCTTCTTCTTTTGCTCCGGAATCCTGCGGCAGTGTGTAAACGGCATTCAGAATGCTGTCGTCAACAAGGGAATCAACCGCGCGGCGCACGACGGAGCTGCTTTCGTAAACGGTGCGGGGGTTGTAATGCGGGCGGAGGCGGGTCAGCTCCTCGACTCTTGCGCCGAAGATATAGTTGTTTTCCTCGCCGGCGCACTCGACGATTTCGATATTTGCGCCGTCATATGTTCCGAGAGTTACGGCACCGTTTATCATGAACTTCATGTTGCCCGTGCCGCTTGCCTCGGTTCCGGCAGCAGAGATCTGCTCGGAAATATCTGCGGCGGGAATGATATGCTCGGCATAGGAACAGTTGTAGTTTGAAACGAACACAACCCTCATCTTATCGCGAACGGCCGGGTCGCTGTTGATGCAGCGCGCAAGCTCGTTGATGTATTTAATGATGTTCTTCGCCATTATGTAACCCGGAGCTGCCTTTGCACCGAAAATGAATGCGGCGGGGGGCATGTCGGAAAGCCGTCCTTCCTTAAGCTCGCGATAGATATGCACAATGCTCAGTGCGTTCATAAGCTGCCGTTTGTATTCATGCATGCGCTTCACCTGAATATCAAAAACGAACTCCGGAGGAATTTCAACACCCTCCTTTTGAAGAATGATATCGGAGAGCTTGCGCTTGGCCTCGCGTTTGACGGCAATGAAACCCCGAATCAGTTCATCGTCGATCAGGGGTTCAAGCTTTTTAAGCTCGTACAGGTCGGTCATAAAGCCGTAGCCGATGCGGCTCCCGATAAGTGTGGAAAGTGCGGGATTGCAAAGCCCGAGGAAGCGGCGCTGGGTCACGCCGTTTGTTTTGTTTTGGAAGCGTTCGGGATAAACATCGTACCAATCCTTAAGCACTTCGGTGCGCAGCAATCCGGAATGGATCTGCGCAACGCCGTTGACGTATGAGGAAACAAAGGTTGCAAGCCTTGCCATATGAATCCGTCCGTCGGCAACGATGTACATTGAGTTTATCTTTTCCTGCGGCAGCCCGCGGGACGTCAGTTCGCGGTGCAGTGCATCGTTAATGCGGAAGATGATATCGAGAATATTCGGAATAACGCTGCGGAAGAGCTCACAATCCCACGTTTCGAGAGCCTCGCTCATGAGCGTGTGGTTTGTGTAGCTGAATGTGCGCCGCGCAATGTCCAGTGCGTCGTCAAAACTTTTGCCCTCGTTCATAAGCAGACGGACAAGCTCCGGAATGCTGACCGTCGGATGCGTGTCATTAAGCTGTATTGCGTTCATCTCCGCAAAATTATCAACCGTGCCGAAAACACGCTTGTGACGGCGGAGAATGTCGCCGAGCGATGCGGCGGAAAGGAAATACTGCTGCTTCAGGCGCAGGCGTTTACCCTCGTATGTGCTGTCGTTGGGATAAAGCACACGCGTAATGTCCTCAACGGCATTCTTTTCGCGGACGGAAAGCGCGTATTCCTGCGAATTGAACGCGGCAAAATCAAATTCCTCCTCCGCTTCGCTCTGAAACAGGCGGAGAGTGCCGATTGTTGAAGTGTTGAAACCGATTACAGGCATGTCATAGGGCACGGCGAGAACGCGCCTGTCCGCGAATTCAACAACAATGGTTTTATCGTCGCGTCTGCGGCTCCACGGATCTCCCTGCTTTTGCCAATCGTCCGCACGTTCAACCTGAAAGCCGTTCAAAAAGCTCTGCTTAAACAAACCGAATTTGTAGCGGATGCCGTATCCGTCCAGCGGAAGGTCGTGAGTCGCCGCGCTGTCAAGAAAACATGCCGCAAGCCTGCCCAACCCTCCGTTGCCGAGAGCGCAGTCCTCGATGGATTCCATAATGTTGATATCGACTCCGCGCAGAGCAAGCAGACGGGATACTTCCGGCAAAAGATTCAACACGAACAGATTGTTGAAAATCATTTGCCCGGTTAGATATTCGGCGGAAAGATAGTATGCCCTCCGCCCCGTTTCACGATTGCGGCGGCTCCTGCGCCAATCATCCGCAACGGCATACATCACCGCATCGGAAAGTGCGCGGTGCAGCTGCTTCGCATCCGCCTCGTTTATGTTTATCTGATAGTCGCTGCGCAGAATATCCTCCGTGCGCCTGATGATCCCTTTTGCATCCATAAGCATGATTCCGTTACCCGTGGCTCTCGGCTGCCCGAAAGCGTCCTTTCGCAGTCTGATTAGTGTTTTCAGCTTATTATACCATATGCGGCGCGATTAGGTAAGTACCGGGTGACGGGGAGTTGATGATGAAACAAACATTATGAATATATCATCCGTGTATTTGCTTTTAACGCTTAAGTATGTTATAATACATTTGTATTTGAATGTTCTTTTTTAAAACTCTTTTCGTAAAGAGCCTTGACTTTGTATCTTTTGCAAAAACAGCTTGAGTCGGCACTTCTCCAAAATCAGCTGCGGGTCTGTTAATGCAAAAAACTTGAGCAATCCCGTGTTCGGAAGCGAACACAATGAGTTTTTTAACGAATGCAGGCACAACTTTTCTCAGTGTATCTGCAAAAACAAATCTGATTAAATAATGTATGATTATTCATAAAATGGCCGATGTGAACGGGATGTTCAAGCGTGACCATGCATTCACACTCACAAAACTCGGCACGGCGAAAGAGGAAATGGATAAACTTGATGAAGCATTGCAATGCTATACAATGGCAATGCAGATAACCAAAGAACTTCTCGCAGCTTCGCCCGATGACGGCAAACTTAAGTACAATATGAGTGTTTCTTATGAACAGATCGGTCATATAGCAGAGCTTAAACACAATTATCGCGAAGCTGAATTGCTGTACAGACAATCGCTTGAGATCTGCCGCACTAACGTTAAGCTCGGGACTCGATCGTTTAATGAAGACGATCTTGCAATTGCATTGTACAGACTTGGTGCACTTCCATTGCAGCGAAAGGCAACAGACGAACAGAAAGAATACCTTAAAGAAGCGATGTCAATATGGAAAGATTTGTATGATGCAACGGGAGATAACTTATACAAGAAGAGATATGATTTTGCAAAAAAGGCATTAAGAAGATAACATAATAAATCAATGGACATGCTCTCGGGCATCGGAGATCGCAGTGCGTTTTCAACTCCCGCTTAATCAGAAGAGCCGCGCTTTGACGCGGCTCTTTAACGTTCCGAACAACAGTTCGGCAGCTGTTTGATTATTGACCGAATCCTCAGTCAGACTCAGTCTTCGTCCTCTTCATCGGGGAGGATTGCGTTATGGAACACTTCCTGAACGTCATCGTTATCATCGAACATATCGAGCATACGTTCGATTTTTGCGATCATTTCGGGATCGTTGACATCAACGGTGTTGGAGGGGATCATATCCTGTTCGGCGGAGAGGAAGGTGTAGCCTGCGGCTTCAAGAGCCTCGCGAACGGCAGAAAAATCGGCGGGCGAAGTGAAGACTTCGAAGCAGTCGTCCTGTGCATTGAAATCGTCAGCGCCGGCATCGAGAGCAGCCATCATGAGTTCTTCCTCATCGATTTTTGCGCTGCGTTCAATGACGATATGGCCCTTCTTGTCGAACATCCAGGCGACGCAGCCGGAGTTGCCCATGCCGTTGCCGTATTTGTCAAACAGGTGGCGGATTTCCGCAGCGGTACGGTTGCGGTTGTCAGTCAGAACTTCAACAATGACTGCAACGCCGCCGGGGCCGTAACCCTCGTAAGTGCCGCTTTCGTAGTTAATGGAGCCGAGTTCGCCTGCCGCCTTTTTGATGGAGCGGGAGATGTTGTCGTTGGGCATGTTGCTTGCCTTTGCTTTTGCAATAACATCGCGGAGTTTTGAGTTGTTTGCGGGGTCGCTGCCGCCTTCTTTAACGGCGATTGCAATTTCTCTGCCTATTTTTGTGAAAACCTTACCTCTTTGAGAGTCGGTCTTCTCCTTTTTGTTTTTAATGTTTGCCCATTTGGAATGTCCGGACATAGGTGTACCTCCTGAATTTTTCGCCGACGCACATTATTCGCTGCGCCGTTTTGATTTTGATTTTGATTTTGGTAAATTTTTATGATAATGCCGCACTCGAAATTTCGGGGCAGCTTATCGCCTTTTTGATTTCGGACAAATTGAACCGCTTTGACGTATCCGCCGCTGTTACTCACCGGTGTAGGGCCTGCATACAGCAACAACGCGGTGCATACTTGTTCCGGCGGAAGAGCTAAAGTCGCCGAGACAGGTGATGAGCGTCAATCTTGATTCGCCGTCATGCTGCATGACTTCCCACGGAACATGCTGATAGTGGTATTGGTTAATGCTTTCAACGATATAATAAGCGTATTCGCCGTTCTGCATTTTGACAATGACCTGATCCCCGGGTTGCAATTTATCCTTTACAACGGAAAAATAACCGAGTTTGCCGCTGTATCGATTGTGCCCCGCAAGGATAACGTTGCCGCCTGTTACGGGATCCCCGCTGTATTTGAGCCATCCGGCACGGAACGGAGAACGTACGGTTGCCATTTCGCCGCGCCAATTGTATCCGACGGGATCCACGGGGCAGGTTATATCATATTGCGGAAAATAAACGCATTCGGGCGCATAATCGTAAATGAACGGTTCTTCCGTAACATTTTCGGGCAGGGGCGTTTCGTCCGGCGAAAACGTCGGACGCGGAACGAGACTGCCCTGCGGCCCGATGTTGGGATTGTTCGGGTCATCCGGATCACTCGGTTTGCTCGGGCTGCCTGTCGGGAAAGGCGGAATCGTTTCGAATACTTCTCCGAAGATGTTGCGGCGTATCCAACGCCCGGCATCGTCAAAGAAAAACGTCGTGTCGCTCACGATAATAATGATACCCGCAAGCATCAGCACAACGGCGATTGACGTCACAATGGCGTTGTGACGGCGGTTTCTGCGCCTTTTTTCGGCAGGAGTATATACTTTTCGTTTCTTTTTATCCATAGCCCCTTTATTATATCAAAGAATTTTAGTGTTGGCAACAGAAATTGTTTATGGTATAATACGGAATATAACGGAATTTTGATCCGGGGACGGCGGTTCGGCTTATTTTTGCTTAAAGTTCAAAGTTTTTCACCGAACAGCCGCAATCTGCTCCGATCGAATGCACGGATGCCGCCTGCGTGCAGACACAGCGGGCGCTGCATCACAACAAACGAACGCTGGTTCTGTTTAATGCATCAGCTTATTTCCGATAAGAGGTATCCACATGGACTTCAAACAAAACCTTTGCGCCGCTCTCAGCAATGCCTGCGGCATGACTGCCGAACAGATCGGCGATATGCTTGAAACTCCGCCGAACCCCGCAATGGGTGATTTTGCGCTGCCCTGCTTCAAGCTTGCAAAAACTTTCAGAAAAGCTCCCCCGGCAATTGCCGCGGAGCTTGCCCGGAATCTCGGCGAAATTGAGGGTTTTTCCCGTATTGAGACAGCCGGCGGCTATCTGAACTTCTTTACGGACAAATCCGCATTCGCCCGAATCGTCATTCAAAGGGTTCTTTCCGAAGGCGACGGCTACGGTGCTTCAACCGAAGGCAGCGGAAAGAATATCTGCTTGGATTATTCTTCCATAAACATCGCAAAGCCCTTCGGCATCCACCATATCACAACAACGGTTCTCGGAAATTCGCTCAGGCGTATCTTTGACCATTTGGGCTACAAGACCGTCAGCATCAATCACCTCGGTGATTGGGGAACGCAGTTCGGAAAAATGATCGTTGCATATGACAAATGGGGCGACAGAGAAAAAATCGAAAACGGCAATTCCGTCCGCGAACTTGTTGCACTCTATGTCAAATTCCATGAGGAGGCCGAAAAAGACCCCTCTCTTGAGGATGAAGCACGTGCCGCATTCCGCCGCATCGAGCTGCACGAACCGCATGAATGGGAGCTTTTCCAGTGGTTCAAAACGCTGACGCTCAAGGATGTTGCGCGGGTCTACGACCTTTTGGGCGTAACGTTCGACAGCTATAACGGCGAAGCCTTCTACGAGGACAAAATGCCCGCCGTTGTGCAGGAGCTTAAGGATAAGGGGCTTACAAAAATCGACAACGGCATGACCATTGTCGATCTCTCCGAATATGATATGCCGCCCTGCATAATCCTTAAGAGCGACGGAAGCACCATTTATGCAACCCGCGACATTGCCGCTGCGGAATATCGCAAGAATACTTACGATTTCTATAAGTCCCTGTACGTTGTTGCCTATCAGCAGAGCCTGCATTTCCGCCAGATTTTCAAGGTGCTTGAGCTTATGGGCTACGATTGGGCAAAGGATTGCGTTCATGTCAGTTTCGGCATGGTCAGCATGGAGGATATGACTTTCTCCACCCGCAAAGGCAATGCTGTTTACCTTGAGGACGTTTTGAATGCCTCGATTGAAAAAACGCTTGAAATTATCAAGCAAAAAAGTCCCAACCTTGAAAACAAGCAGGAGGTTGCGCGGCAGGTCGGCGTCGGTGCACTCGTTTTCGGCGTGCTTTATAACGGCAGGATAAAGGATTACACCTTCTCTTGGGAAAAATCTCTCAATTTCGACGGCGAAACCGGTCCCTATGCGCAATACACCTATGCGCGCGCCTGCTCCGTAATGCGCAAGGCGGACGGATTCGATGCCGAAAACATCGATTTTTCGGTGCTTTCGGATGAAGCTTCGGCCGCGCTGCTTCGCGCAATAGATTCACTGCCGGGCTGCATTAAACAGGCGGCGGAAAAATACGAACCCTACCTTATCTCCCGTGCGGTTATAGATATTTGTTCATGCTTCAACAAGTTCTATTACGACAACCGCATTATGGATGATGATACGGCCGTTCGCAACGCAAGACTTGCGCTCACCGAAGCCGCACGCACCGCCATTCGCACAGGTCTGTTCCTTGTCGGGCTTGAAGCGCCCGAAAGGATGTAATTCGGATCCGCGAAGCGTCAATCAATTGGCTATCAATAATAATTTATTTTATCGAAAGGAAATACACAATGGTTCTACTCGACGAATATCGTCAACAGTTGACGGCAGCCATTGCAGCCCTTAAGCAGGCGGGTGAATCCCTTTGACCTTGCAGGGCTTGCAAAGGAAAAACAGGAGCTTGAGGAGCAGATGGCTCAGGACGGCTTCTGGAACGATGTTGAAAATGCAAACAAGGTCAATCAACGCATAAAAGCGATTCACGCAAAGCTTGACAAATATCGCAAGCTTGAAACAACCGGCGAGGACGTCTCAACCCTGTTTGATATGGCAGAGGAAGAAGATGACGAGGAAACCGCGCTTGAAGCACAGGCGGAGCTTAAGGAGTTCCTGCATAAGGTTGAAGAGTTCCGCATCGACACGATGCTCCGCGGGCCGTACGACAATGCAAATGCCGTTCTCAGCCTTCATGCCGGTGCAGGCGGCACGGAAGCGCAGGATTGGGTCAGCCTGCTCTACCGCATGTACACACGTTATTGCGAACGCAAAGGTTTTGTTGTGAAGGAACTGGATTTGCTCGACGGCGAGGAAGCGGGCATCAAGTCCGTCACCTTTGAGTGCCAGGGGGACAATGCCTACGGTTACCTTAAGGCGGAAAAGGGTGTTCACAGGCTTGTTCGAATCTCCCCGTTTGACTCCTCCGGGCGCAGGCACACCTCTTTTGCCTCGCTGGATGTAACTCCGATTCTTGACGATGATGCGGGTGATATTGAGATAAATCCCGATGATATCCGTGTTGATACTTATCGTTCGAGCGGAGCAGGCGGACAGCATGTTAACAAAACATCCTCCGCAATCCGCATAACGCATTTCCCGACGGGCGTCGTTGTTCAGTGCCAGAACGAACGCAGCCAGATTCAAAACCGCGAAACAGCAATGCGTATGCTCCGCGGCAAGCTGCTTGAAATCAAGGAACGCGAACGCATGGAACACATGGCGGATATTAAGGGTGAAATGAAAAAAATCGAATGGGGCAGCCAGATTCGCAGCTATGTTTTCCAACCCTACACAATGGTCAAGGATCATCGCACGGGGGAGGAGACCGGCAATATTCAGGCTGTTATGGACGGCGACATTGAATCGTTCATTAACGCATATCTTATGAAGTGCTGATGCAGACGTAAATTCGCACTTTCGGCGGAGCTGTTTCGACTTGTTTGCCCGAAACGGCTCCGTCTGCAAAATTCAATCGGAATTTGCCGAAACCGCAAAATTCCGGTTATCCGATTAAATGCCGATTCCGTCAAAAAACAGATCAAAGCGGTTCGGCACGTTTCATTTAAAATAATATAAAGGAGCTTTTGCAGCGGCAGAAGCAAAGGTATAAACAATGGGAAAATTTAACGGATTCAACACCGGCGCAAGCAACATGCAGGGGCTTATGCGCCAGGCACAGCGGATGCAGCAGGAAGTTGCCCGCGTTCAGGAGGAAGTCGGCAACACCGATTTTGAAGCAAGTGTCGGCGGCGGCGCGGTCAAAGTTGTTGTGAACGGCAACAAAGAATTCAAATCCATCGAAATCAGCCCGGCGGCAGTGGATCCGGATGATGTTGAAATGCTTCAGGATCTTATCCTTTCCGCAGTGAACGAGGCCGTTCGCCTTGCTAACGAAACGATGGAAAAGGAAATGTCAAAAGTCACCGGCGGTCTCGGAAATCTCGGCGGCTTCGGCTTCTGATTCTTCGGCAGAACAAAATGGAAAGTCTCGACAGACTTATCTCGCGGCTCAACCGCCTGCCCGGAATCGGCATCAAAACAGCACAACGGCTTGCTTACCATATTATCTCCCTTCCCGATGAGGATGCAGCAGCCCTTGCGAATTCGATTGAGGATGCGCACAGGCTTGTTCATTTTTGCCCTATCTGCGGTAACTATACGGAAAATGAGGTTTGTGAGATCTGCTCCGATCCGAAACGCAGCTCCGACACCCTGTGCGTTGTTAAAGATGCGCGCGATGTTATTTTTATGGAGCGTATGCGTGAATATCACGGAAGGTACCATGTTCTCGGCGGCGTTCTTTCCCCAATGGACGGAATAGGACCGGAGATGCTTCGAATAAACGAACTTTGCAAGCGCATCGAGTGTGAAAAAGTTAAGGAAGTTATCCTTGCAACCAACCCGGATGTTGAAGGCGAAACAACCGCAAACTACATCGCAAAGCTGCTCAAACCCCTCGGCGTCCGCGTTACGCGCATTGCTCACGGAATACCTATCGGCGGCAGCCTCGAATACATCGATGAAGTTACCCTGCTCCGTTCCATTGAAAACCGCAGAGAAATGTAAATCGATACTGCACTTTGGCGCGCAGCCGTGCGGCATGGCGGCTGACCGCAGAAGCCTCGGAGCGCACTCGAAAAATTGATGAACATAAACGATTATAAAAATCAGAATTGCGAGTGCGGCAAGCCGCAAAGAGCCAAGCCGCGCTTGTTGGCTCACCGTGTTTCCGAAGCTGAAGCGGGGAGGAGCGTGCAGAGTTTGCTCAGGAACGAGATGCAGCTTTCGGGGGGGCTTGCTGCGCGGCTGAAGCGGGTTGAAAACGGAATTACTCTTAACGGAGAGAAGGTGTTTTCAAACGTCCGCGCCGCGGAAGGAGATATTATAGCGGCGGCGATAGGCTTTTGTCCCGAGCGATGCGGAAAATTGCCGTTCGAAGTGCTTTTTGAGGATGAGGATCTGCTGATTATCAACAAGCCCGCCGGTGCAGCGGTTCACGGATCGCGATACGATGATTCCGTGCCGTCGATTGAGCTTGCGGTAAATGAATATTACGGCGACGAAGGTTATTTTCATCCCGTGAGCAGGCTTGACAGAGGCACGACGGGTGTAATGACGATTGCAAAAAACGGTTACATGCACGAACGTTTATCGGCTTGCCTGCATACGGACAGCTATGTGCGTTTTTACATCGGCATTTGTCACGGTTGGCTCGGGGCGAACGCGGGAACTGTTGACATGCCCGTAAAGCGGGAGGACGGCCCGTCCGTGCGGCGCGTCATTGACCCGTGCGGTGCGGAGGCGATCACGGATTTTCGCCTTCTGAAAGATTACGGATTTAACGGCTGCCGCGGATTTGCGGCGGAGGAAAACGAACAGGCTGAAAACATCGTTATAAAAAAAGAAAACGATGCTCAAAGATATGAAAACAAAAGCGGGCTTATTCCTGTCGAATTCCGACTTCGCACGGGGCGGACACATCAAATACGCGTTCATGCGGCGGCCGTCGGGCACCCGCTTGCAGGCGATTGGCTCTACGGAACGGAGGAGCCGGAGCTTATCGGGCGGCCGGCACTGCATTCATATAGGCTGGAGTTTGTTCACCCGCTGCGCGGAGAAAAACTCTGCATAAAAGCCGAATTGCCGCAGGATATGCAAAAATTGCTCAGCAGACACTGAACATAATCATGCCGCAAACATAAACGAACAAGACAGTGTGATAAAGAAAGCAAAACCGAGTGACCGACAGCTGTGCTAAAAGTCACTCGGTTTGTATTTTTCAGCATTTTTAAACGGAAAGCGAAACTGAAGATTATTTGCTGTCGGTTTGCGTGCCGCACTTTGCCGCAGCTCTTTTCTTTTTATACACGCCCCACATGCGGAATGCGGTTGAAACAAGCAGCACACCCACGGCGACTGCGCCTGCAATTGCGGCGGTTGCCGATCCTTTGGCCCACGCCTCGTTCATTTGGCTTCTGGAAATAAAATCCATTGTGTAGTACAGTCCGGCACCGGGAATCAAAGGCACAAGTGCCGCCATGAGATAAGCTATCGCCGGGAATTTGCGGATACGCGCCATGATTTCGGCATATGCGGAAGAAACGGCGGCAGCAATAAGATAGCTTGTTGCTTCGCCGATGCCTGCACGCATACAAAGGCAGCAAACCACCCATGAGATAATGCTGCCGACGAGGCAATAGGGAATGCCGCTGCCGTGCATGTTCAAATACAGTCCGAATCCGAGAGTTCCCACCATTCCGGCGATGCATTGCACGGCAAGACTGTGTTCAACAAGCTGCGGACTTCCGGCAATTGTGCCGAAAATCTGACGTGAAAGCCCGAATGCCGCACTTGTGCCGACAACAAGCGCGATTGCAATGATGACGACCTGAACAAGGCGGTTGATGCCGGAAAGAGTGTCCCCGTAAATAATATCTCGAAGGCTGTTTGTAAAAAGAAATCCCGGAACAAGTATCATTATTGCTCCGATTGAAACAACATCCGCATTGTCACAAAGACCCAATACGGTGAGGGAATATGCGGCAAATGCAAGCACAAACCCGCCGACGAAGGTTTTGAAGAACGGGTTGGCGTGCAAAAAACCCATGCCCTGAATACAAAGCCCGACCGCAATGCCGCAGAGCCCGGAACCGAGAGCGTCACGCAGCGTTCCGCCGAAAAACACAGCAAAACCCGCCGCAATGAGGAAGTAGCCGAGATACGCGATCGGAAGTTTGTATTTGCGTATGCTTTTTTCGGTTTCACGCAAAAGCTGCCGCGCCTGACGAACCGGCGGCGTTTCCGCACAGATCCGGCGGCAGAATGCGCTGTACAGCTCAACGCCGTCAAGAACCGTGTCGATGTCTTTAACTCTGCGAATCTTGGAGTAAACCTGCCCGTTTTCGTCCTCAAGTCCGGCAAAAATGCTTCCGGGTATTACGAAAACGTCGGATTTGTCTATGCCGTATGCTTCAATGATGCGCACGACGGTTTCCTCAACACGGTATGTTTCCGCGCCGCAGCTTTGCAGCCGAACGGCCACCGCAACGGCAAAGTCCAGCAGCTCTTCGGGATTGGTCACGGCTGTGTTTCCGCTTTTGCTGCCGGCAGATTCAACATCGTGAACGGCAGCGGATCCGCTGCAAGGCGTTTTTGCCGTCGAAATCTTTTTATTTGAAAATGCGGATTTATTTGTTTTTTTTGCTTTCTTCATGTTTTTGTCCTTTCGGAGGGAAGATGAAGGCTTCGGAACAGGGCTGCCGCATTTTGCGCGGGGCGTGGAGGTGTTCCGAATTTAACGTCGAGTATAACAGCATACTGCGGAGAATTCAAGCGGGGAACAATGGCTTTTACGGTTATATTTTTGTATTTTTGTGTCGAACCGATAATGCGGAAGAAAGGACTGAGACAGACCCTCTTCCGCATTACGGCATTGTTTATTTGTCGGCACTGCACGAATTGCGCCGCGCGCAGGGCATTATTCGGCGACAGCGCAATTCGCACGGCGGTTTAATTTAATCCCGCGTTCGGGATATAAGAGCTTTATTCTCTGTCAGCAGCCGCATCCGCAGGTG
>OGQV01000512.1_pt1 | contig 36809 bp, 35 predicted proteins | sample 1553311 | NCBI WGS metagenome assembly OGQV01 (sample SAMEA2579976, study PRJEB22360) | human gut metagenome
TGTACCCCCCCCCTTTTTTTTGCTCTTCAAGCTCAACAAAACACGTCCAGTTGGGCTCGGTGGCTCCTTCCGAAGAAAAGGAACGGAGCACGTCAAAGAATTAAGGTATGGAAGAGGCAGCTCGGGTTCCGCTACAAGCAGCGGCTTGCCTTCGAGGGTTGCGCCATGCCCTCGACTCGCTGCATAAGCTAGCCGCGCCCGACGAGCAGCCCAAACCTAAGCGAGCAGCTTCTTCCCTGCACCGGAAACGACTGCCGAACGCGCGACCAGGTACGTAGAAGCAAGGTAGATCACATACACCGCGACCAACAGTGCGATGCCGACGGCAAGCGTGCTGGCAACCGTCGAAGAGCCCCAAATCGACAGCAGGTTCTTGTACAGAAGGCTGATCGTGCATGCGGAGTGGCATCCTGCAACCAGAAGCGGAGCCACGAAGTAGATGCCGATCTGCGTGCGCAGGCTTCGCAGCACCATGGCCCTGTCGCATCCCAGTTGGGCCAGCAGGCGATAGCGCGGGATGCTGTCCGCAACCTCGGAGAGCTGCTGGACGGAAAGAACCGCCGCCGTGGTCATCAGGAAGACGAAGCCGATGTAAAGAGCCAGGTAGACCAAGAGCAGCTTAATCCCCATGCTGTCGGCTATAACGCTTTCACTCGTGTCGTAATAGGACACCGGCCATGCGCTGGACTCATAGGTCCAGCCCGTTTCGGCAAGTTCCTCACTCGGGGGAGCGGCTTTGCCGTATTCGGCCATCAGGTCTTTCATGGCCTGCTCTTGCGAATCGCTTGCCAGGTTGACGTTCAGTTCGCTTAAATACGGCAGATCGCCCGCGGCAAACCTGTCGGCCGCCAATTCGTCGGGGACCACCAAAACGGCGATCAGACAACTCATACTGCTTACCTGGAGCGATTGGGAAACAACCTGCCCAGATGCAGTCAGCTCATGGCCGTCGATGGTGATCGTGCGTCCCTTTTTGCCAAGGGCTTTCGCGTAGTCGGCCGATTTGTCGACCGTGTTGTCGACCAGGTACTCGTTTGCGGCAAGCTCGATCGGCTTTTCGCCTGCAAGCTGGCGCGCGGCGTTGAACTGCGACAACGATACGTATTGCACGCCCTCGTCGGCCATGCTGGAATTCTCGTCGGAACCGATCTGGTCAAGCGTGAAGCCGCAGCTTTCAACAAGCTGCTCGTTCGTCAGATCGTTCGCGAGCCAGGTGTCCACCTGAGCTGAGCCGGTCACGTGTTCGTCCCAATCGGGGATGAGCGACTTGAAGTACACAGCGGTGGAGCCGCCGTTCTCTTGCCATAGCCCGTGAATCTCGTTGCGCTGGGCTTCGGTTTCCTCGATCGCGGCTGCCTTCTCCTCTTCCCCACCGTACCGCTCGGAAGGCACCGCTTCCATGTCGGAGATGTCGAGCGTCATCAGGCTCGCACGGATGGATGCGTCGAACTGAGTGTTCTCTTCCAGCTGATCGGAGAAGAGCGTCGCCAGGCTGAAGCCCGTTGAGAACACGACGATGCTGAAGAACAGAAGGATGCTGACCGTCCATAACGATACGAATGCGGTGTTCACCTTCGCTGCGATTTGACGCATGGTGAACATGGCCAATCCCTTGAAGTACACGCCGCGCAGGCGTTGGATCAACAGGATGAAGAACCCCGACGCCGACCAGAACAGGCCCAGCGAGCCGACGAGCATCAGCGCGGTTGCGATGCGGAAGTGCTCGCCGAAGTAAACGAGGCCGTCGAGGTTGAGCTCGGCATATGCCTTCGCCAGAACAAGGCACGACAGCACAAACACGATGAGGCAGACGATGGGGTTGCGCACGGGCATGCGCTCGTTGTGGGAGTTAGCCGAAAGCAGCGTGGCAAGCTTGCAGCGCGAAATCTGCACGGCGTTGAACAGGGCGACCACGGCGAAGATGAGCGCGAAGCACCCCAGCGTCAACTGCGCGGAACGGGCACTGAATAGTAAATGATAGTCGCTGATGGCCACACCGATGAGGCCCGACGTGGCAAAGGCGATCGCCTGGGAAATCAAGAAGCCCAGCCCAAGGCCCACCGCTAGCGCGATCACGCCGACGATCAGCGTTTCCATCAGCACCACCGAGGAAACCTGGCGCGGGATCATGCCCAAAAGCAGGTACGTGCCGAACTCCTTCTTGCGCGCCCGGACCACGAATCGGTTGGCGTACAGGACCAAAAAGCCCAGAACAACGGCGACGACGATGCTGAAATAGGTCATGACCTGCGCGAGGATGTCGAAAATGCTCACGCCGGACGACAGGAGTACGTTTGCGGCACCTTCCTGGGCCTCGAAGAGCACGCGCGAGTCCTCAATGGCGTTGAAGGCGTAGAACATCGCCACGCCCAAAGTGAGAGTGACAAAATACAAAGCGTAGTCGCGCATGCTGCGGCGCACGTTGCGCAAGGCAAGCTTCATCAACATGACAATCACCGCCTATTTGCGCAGCGCAGAGACATGCGAGGCCACGAAGCCAACCGCGGAGGATACTCCCTGTTTGCCGGAGAGGAACGCCTGAACCTCAAGGATGCGCTGATAGAAATCGGTTCGGTCGGCATCGCCGCGGCGCAGTTCGTTGAACAGTTTGCCGTCCTTGATGAACAGGATGCGATCGGCATACGATGCCGCAACCGCATCGTGCGTGACCATCATGATAGTGGCGTTCAGCTTCTCGTTCAGCACTTCAAGCGTTTCAAGAAGAACGGCGGCGTTGCGCGAGTCAAGCGCACCCGTGGGCTCGTCAGCCAAAACCAGCTTCGGGTCGGCGACGATGGCGCGCGCCGCGGCAACACGCTGGCGCTGCCCGCCCGACATCTGGCGCGGGTATTTCTGCAGAACGTCTGCCACGCCCAAAAGATCAGCAGTGCGATCGACCTTTGCACGAACATCATTCGCCTTTTCTCCCTTGATGGTAAGGGCAAGGGCAATGTTCTCGAAACCGGTCAGCGTGTCCAGCAAGTTCGCATCCTGGAAGATGAAGCCCAGGTCGTCGCGACGAAACTTTGAGAGCTGGCGGCTGCGCAGCTGCGTGATGTCAAGGCCGTTCAAAATGATGTTCCCGCTGGTCACGGTGTCGATGGTGGAGATGCAGTTCAAAAGCGTGCTCTTGCCTGAACCAGACGGCCCCATCACGCCGACGAACTCGCCTTCGCAGATGTCGAACGACACGTCGTCGAGCGCGCGCGTGACGGCTTCGCGCGCGCCATACACTTTCTGGACATTACGCACAGAAAGCAAAACGTTGCAGCTGTCGGGTTGATTCCTATTCGAGATACCCGCCGGAGGGGTTGCGGTAACCACAGACATGGGAGTTCCTCTCTCTTCGATTCGGTACACCCCCATAATGCGGGGATCGCAAAATCAGAACCATCGAAGGGCCTTACCGCAAACTTACGATCTTGTAAGGTTTCTACCACGGCGCCTGCGGGCCGTACGCGGGCGGATCACGGTTTGCGATGGGTGCCGGCTAGGCTTCCGCCAAATCCATGCGCGTACGATCAAGCGGAAAGATCAGGGTAACGGACGTGCCCCGCCCCTCTTCCGAAGAAACGCGCAGGCCAAGATCCATTCTTTCGCAGGCAACGGCAGCCAAGTAAAGACCCATGCCCGTTGCTTTATGATGCGTGCGACCTTGGCTTCCCGTGAAGCCGCGATCGAACACGCGCGGCACATCGGCGGCGGGGATGCCGTCGCCATCGTCGCTTATCGACAGCTCAACGCAACCGTCCTTCGTGCCCGCGTTCTTCACCGTGCCCTCGAAACGGATGGACTCCGCACCGTATTTCGCAGAGTTCTCTAGAACCTGACCGATGATGAAATCGGTCCATTTCGCGTCGGCGAGTACTTCGAGCGCCTCGTCGATGACAAACTCGAGTGAGACCCCTGTACCGATGAGCGTGCGGGACCGTTGGCGGCATGCTTTGCGCACGAGGGCCGCAAGGTTGAGCTCCTCGATGGAGAAGTCCTCGCTCAACGTTGCCGAGCGAGCGTAGTATAACGCCTGTTCAACGCGTGATTCGATGCGATCGAGGTCGCCGCGCACCTCATTGATTTCAGGACCATGAAGGTTCGATAACGCCAGCTGCGCCGATGCGATGGGCGTTTTAGCCTCGTGGACCCACAGCTCGATATAGTTGCGGTACTCCTTCATGTCGTGAGATCGGGCGGCTAGCTCGTCGGAGGCGGCTTTGCCCTGCACAGCGAGCGCGCGGTAGGTGATGGAGCCTTCCAAAGTTCTCGGCTCGTCCAAAAGCGAAGAGAGATACCGCGCGTTTTCGGGCGAATTGCAGAACAGGTCCAACTGCTGGTAGAACTCACGATCGCGCAAAAACCCGACGGCAAGCACAATGCAGGCAAATAGAGCCTCACAGAGGGAAACGAGCGCAATTGCAGAGCCGTTTGAGCCGGTGACGGCCAGGATGCCCGCTACCACAGCCATCAGGGCAGCCATGCCGAGCGCAAACCCGAAACGCGAACGAAAATACGCCCAGAACGAGTACGCCCGCTCGGTGTAGCCACTGGCATGCAGCTCCGATTCGCGCGACAAACCGGCAGATGAATGCAGCACCGCCCTAAGCGCCGAATCGAGCGAAGGCGAACCAGAGGTCGGATCGCCTTCCGGGTCAGGCGGCAAATCAATCACGGTCTTATCCTGCACAGAACCGCTCATCGAACCACATAGCCCAAGCCGCGGCGGGTGGTGATGAAGTCATCAGGCACGTCGATAGATTGCAAGCTGCGGCGCAAACGATTCACGTTCACGGTAAGCGTATTGTCGTCGACAAACGCGTCGGTTTGCCACAGCTCGTCCATCAGTTCGCTACGCGAGATGATAGAACCTGCGTTTTCCATAAGAATGCGCAGGATCAGGAGCTCGTTGCGAGACAATTCCACCTTGTTGCTGCGATACGAGACTTCCGCCCGCACGGGATCGAGTGAGACACCACCGTGCTCAAGCTGCCTGCGCATCGGATCGGCGGACCCACTGCGAGCGAGCGCACGATCAATACGGGCAAGCAGCACAGCGGGACGATAGGGCTTCACCACGTAATCATCCGCACCAACACTCATGCTCATAACCTCGTCGAACTCGCTATCGGAAGAAGTAAGCACAATGATAGGAACGTTGCTTTCCTGGCGAATTGAACGACAGATCTCGTGGCCATACGCACCGGGAAGAGACAGATCGAGCAAAACGCAATCAGGGGAAGCGGCAAGGGCTTCGGCTGTAGCATTTTCGAATAACTCACAGCAAACGCATTCATGCCCCTTAAGCTGAAGCATGCGCACAAGGTTCTCTCGCAGAGACACATCGTCTTCAACAATGAACAAACGCGCCATCAATCCCCCTTTTTTCGCGTCGAACGAATAAACCGATGATAGCGTAACGAAAAGCAAGCCAGCATTTTGTTATCGGATCGTATTCGCTGCGCGATTGCGCTCCACCTCGGCCAAACAAGAGCACCCCAAGTAGGAGATACACGGCCCGAAAATAAGAAACGAGCGCTTACGCGCCCGTTTCATTCGGTTCACAAAAGCGGCTAATGCCTCAAATGCCCAATCGACCACGCAAGCCAACTGAGAACAAAAAAACACCGCACTGGAGACGATGGCGAAAGACACTCGCCCCGACAAACCCCGCTAAACAACGGGAACAGGCGTGCCCTGCCCCTCGATTTTCACCGAACCGTAGAAGGTGGCCTCAGGAAATACCTCGCGAATAGAGTGTTTTTCATCCAAGAATGGCAAATCGACAAATTCGCGCACCGAAGCAACCAGCTCGCTGCAATCAGGGAAATGACCCTTATCGTTCAATTCATTGGTGTCCTGCGCACGCCAATAGATGTCGTTTGCATCGGTAAGGTAGTAGGTGAGTTCACGCCACTGCATATATGCGCAGTGAGCCCCCATCAGGTAGTTCACCAATTCATCTGCATCCGCAAGCTGCAGCGCTTCGTCAGATTGCCTTCCCATATGTTCCTCCTTGTTTTCTAGGACGCATCCCTCTGCGCCCCTTTCCTATCAATTAGCGAATGCTCCGTCTAAGCATTCGCACCAATCCCTCAGTTCTTCTTCGCTGGGTCTTTACGACGAACACGCAGAATGTCTCGCAATTCCAGCTCAGAAGAAGCGGTAAACGCATAAAGAGCCATGGCCTTGCATGCCACTTCGGAAGGTACTTCCGCTCCGTCGTAGACTTCGGCCAAACTCTGAACCTTAATTGTTCGAATGGGCTTATGGGGGCTTAGAACCTCCAGTTCATCACCCTCGTAAAAGCGGTTACGGCACTTTGCCTTCACGCGCCATTGACCCTGCCCGTCTGCGACCGAGGAAACCACTTCCCCCACCCAATCGCAAAGCTGCACATAGATATCGTTGTCGGTGGTCTGCTCGGCATCACCATAGTAAAAGCCCGTTGAATAGGGTCGATGCGAGATGATCTCAAGCTCATGCTCCCACAGGGATGCTGGCTCGCCATCGAGCACATGACGATACGCATTCACCACCGTTGCCACATAGAATGCTTTCTTCACGCGGCCTTCGATTTTCACCGAAGAAACTCCCGCCGCAGCAAGGTCGTCAAGATGGGCGAGCATATTCAGGTCTTTGGAATTCAGCAGGTACGTGCCATCTTCACCCTCTTCTATACCGAAGCTCTGATCAGGGCGGGAAAGTTCCTTCAGCTCATATTCCCAACGACACGGCTGAACGCATTGCCCCTTGTTGGCGCGACGGCCGGTAAGGTAATCGCTGATAAGGCAGCGGCCCGAAATAGCCATGCACATGGCACCGTGCACAAACACCTCAATCTCCATATCGGCAGGAATGGCTTTGCGCATAGCGGCAATTTCTGCAACCGACATTTCGCGAGCGCATACCACGCGACGGGCGCCGAGCCGATACCACATAAGCGCAGCTTCGGCGTTTGATACCGATGCCTGCGTGGAAACGTGGATGGCAACTGAGGGTGCATGCTGCTGCACCACCGACATAACGCCCAAATCGCTCACAATAGCGGCATCGACTCCCGCAGCTTCCATGGCTTGAGCGTATTCGGGAAGAGCAGCCAGGTCTTCATCGTGGGCATAAGCGTTGCAGGTAACGTACACACGTGCGCCGGCACTGTGCGCCAATGCAACAGCACGAGGCAAATCTTCCAACGAGAAATTGCTGGCACGGGCGCGCAGGCCGAAGCGGTCGCATGCAAGATACACCGCGTCGGCCCCAAAGTGAAGCGCATATTCAAGCTGCTCCCACCCACCGGCGGGAGCGAGCAATTCTGGTTTGTTTACTTCGTTCTGCACGGGCATTTAGAACGTACGCGAGAACTTGTTGTTTCGGGCAGCGCGCTTCACAAATGCCAATGCCTCGGTAAGCGTAGCGAAGGGAACCTTGGTCTTTTCGGATTCGCCGCGACGCTTCACCTCGACCACGCCTTCCTTCACGCCGCGTTTGCCCACGACAACCTGAACGGGCCAGCCGATAAGGTCGGCATCGGCAAACTTGACGCCAGCGCGCTCGTCGCGGTCGTCCAGCACAACTTCGAGACCCTGTTCAGCGAGCTCCTTGGCAATGCGCTCGGCAACCGGGAATACCTCTTTGTCGCCCACGGTAAGGGGAATAACGCAAACATGCGCCGGCGCCACCGACATAGGCCAGATAATGCCGTCTTCGTCGTTGTGCTGTTCAACGATAGCCGCCAGCGTACGGGAAACACCCACGCCATAGCAGCCCATAAGGAAGTTCTGATCTACGCCATTTTCGTCCGAGTACACAGCGCCCATGGTCTTGGAGTACTTGTCGCCCAGCTGGAATACCTGGGAAACCTCGATGCCACGCGCGCCCTGCAGGGCAGCACCGCATTTCGGGCAGGAATCGCCGGGCATTACGAGCGAAAGGTCGGCCCACTCGTCTACCTGGAAATCCTCGCCGTGCTTGGCGCCCACGAAATGGAATCCGTCTTCATTTGCGCCCACAACCCAGCGCTCAATGCTCTTCAGGTTCACATCGCCGATAACCCTGATGCCCTCGGGGAGCCCCTTCGGACCAATGGAGCCCTTGTGAAGGCCTGCAGCTTCAAGCTCTTCGTCGGTAAGCAGGGTAAAGCCGTTTACCACACGCTCCGCCTTGATCTCGTTCAATTCGTGATCACCGGGGATGAAGAGAGCGAAAACAGCCCCCTCTACGTCCTTGCCCACCATGGCCTTAACCGTGGCAGCCTCTTCGACGCCAAGGAACTTCGCAAGGCTTTCGATAGAGGAAACGCCGGGGGTTTCAACCTTCTTGCATTCGGAAGCAGCGTACTCAACCGGATGAGCGTGGCACACGCCCGCTTCGTTGTTTGCCGCGTAATCGCAATCGGGACAATAGACCAAGTCGTCTTCGCCGGCTTCCGCCAAAGCATGGAACTCACACGTTACGCTGCCGCCGATCTGACCGCCATCAGCCACAACGGGACGGTAGTCAAGGCCGCAGCGCTCACAGATGCGACCGTAGGCATCGTACATTTCATCGTAGGTTTTCTGCAGGGATTCCTGGTTGGAGTGGAAGCTGTACGCATCCTTCATAATGAATTCGCGGCTACGAAGCAGGCCAAAGCGAGGGCGGATCTCGTCGCGGAACTTCGTCTGAATTTGATAGAGCGTCATAGGGAGCTGACGGTAGGAACGCAGTTCGCTGCGAACAATAGAGGTTACCAGCTCTTCATGGGTTGGTCCGAGGCAGAATCCACGACCATGGCGGTCTTCCAGTCGCATAAGCTCGGGGCCGTAATCATTCCAACGGCCCGATTCGTGCCACAGCTCACCAGGCTGCAGTGCCGGCATAAGAATCTCATGGGCGCCGATGGCATTCATTTCTTCACGCACAATATTCTCGATCTTGGTAAGAACGCGCATGCCCAGGGGCAGGAAGGTATACACACCGCCTGCAACCTTTCTGATCATGCCTGCGCGAACGAGCAAGCGATGGCTTGCGATCTCGGCATCGGCGGGGTCTTCTTTCAACGTGGGAGCATACTGCTGGCTCAAACGCATGATTTCCATTACAGGTTTCCTATCTCTTCCATAAGTACATCAACGATAGCGGCCTCTTCGACCTTGCGCAAGGTTTTGCCGTGGGCGAACACCACGCCAGACCCCTTTCCGCACGCAACGCCAATATCTGCGTCGGCTGCTTCACCGGGACCGTTCACCACGCATCCCATAACTGCTACCTGGATGGGGCGATGCACATCGCGCAAGCGCTTTTCCACTTCCTGGGCAATGGGGATCAGGTCAACCTGACAGCGACCGCAGGTAGGGCAGCTTACCAATTCAGGGTCTCGGCGGCGCAAACCCAGTGCGGAAAGAAGCGTCCAGCAGGCACGCACCTCTTCCGCGGGGTCGTCGGTTAAGGAGATACGCATGGTGTCTCCTATCCCCTGCTCCAAAAGAATGCCCAGACCACTCGCGGACTTGATAAGACCCTGGAACAAGGTACCTGCTTCAGTAACGCCAATATGCAACGGAACCTCAGGCATCCGCTGCGAGAGCAGGCGATACGTTGCCACCGTGGTAGGCACATCGTGCGCCTTGGCGGAAACCACCACGTCATAGAATTCTTGGCTATGGCAGAATTCCACGTAAGCAGTGGCCGATTCAACAAGCTTTTCGGGCAAGGTTAAGTCGCTGCGTTCCGCCAAAGCAGAATCGAGCGAGCCTGCATTCACCCCAATACGGATGGGAATGCCAGCTGCTTTGGCTGCTTGAAGCACCGGAACGGTAGCCTCCAGGCCGCCGATGTTGCCAGGGTTGATGCGCAGCTTTGCAGCACCGCGGCGAGCAGCTTCTATGGCCAACTCGGCACTGAAGTGGATGTCTGCGACAACTGGCAAAGGAGACTTTTCGCAGATCACCTCGAAGAAATCCAGATCAGCCTTGCGCGGAACGGCAATGCGCACCACCTCGCAGCCAGCTTCTTGCAGGCGGCTTATCTGATTCAGGTTCCCTTCCACATCGGCAAGGGGCAGATTAAGCATCGATTGCACCACGCAAGGAGCACCGCCGCCCAAAGCGACAGAACCTACCATAACCTGACGTGTTTTTGCGTTGGGAGTAGTATTCGCCATGTATTAGCTCCAATTCCCAAATATGAATCGTTGAACGTCCTGATTGACCATAACCAGGAAAAATCCGGTAAATAGCACGATACCTGCCGCGGACATATAGCCCAGGGCTCGAAGCGAGACCACTTTACGGGACACCTTCTGGAATACCTCCACCACAAAACGGCCGCCATCAAGCGGAGGGATGGGGAGCATGTTCATAAGGCCCAAAGACGCAGATATGATCGCCGTAAAGAACAAGAAATTCAAGAAGCCCGCGTCCAGGGCGCTTTTCGACATAACCGCGATGCCCACGACCGAAGTTGACTGAGAAACGGTTTGCGCTGCAGTTGCGGGATTGAACAATGCCGCTATCGCGCTTACCACCATGCCAAGGTACTTGAATCCCATCGCAATGGCTTCCCAGGGAGCCCAGGTGTAGTGGAACGTTTCGCCGGTTTGAGTGTTCTGAAGGTCGAGTCCCATGATGGAGTAGATGAAAATGAACACCAAGAACACCCAAAGCAGATTCATGAACGGACCCGCAAGCAAAATGGCGCAGCGCTTCCAGAACGGCAGCGTGCAATATTGCTGCGCCTTTTCCAGCTCAAAGAGCTCCTCGTTGCTGGAAATGGTGCGAGGCTGCCCTTCCTCGAAGCCGTTTTTGGCCGGCGTGCGGTACACATTGTGCTCGTCCTTGCGTCGGGGGCGCTTAAGCGAACCCCAATCGCACAACTCTTCAAGTAAATCGTAGGCTTCTTGATCGGTAAGGAACAAGTCGTGGGCAACGTCTTCCATATACACGGTGCCCTTACGATAGGCATAGCCCAGAACACGCTTCAGGTGAGGGCTGTTGCTAGGGGGAGCCATGCCGCAAACGCTCGCATAACCACCCAACGGCACTGCGGTAATACCGAAGCGCGTTTCTCCGCGAGTGAAGCCGATCGAGGGGCCAGGCAGACCGATCATGAATTCGCTTACGCGCACCCCGCATGCGCGCGCAGCAAGATAATGGCCACCTTCGTGGATGAATACAAGGAATCCCAAAAGAAGGGTTACCGTTATGAGCATGATGAGTATATCCATGATGCCCATTATATTTGAGCAACACGGCACGCCCGCTCCAATTCATACGAACTGCAGCCGTCCTGTCAGCTAACGTACAAACGAGCTAAAAAACAACGCTCCGTACGCGCCTTCCCGACGGTAAGTCATACGCGGCTTGATCTTCGTACCAAGCTCCTTTGCACTACCTTCCTTGCGCGAAGGCGGCAAAAACTGCTCATTTTGTACACTCGGCAGGGAAATCCAACATTTCTGACAAGATGTGCGTTTCCTGCCATACCTCGTCTGAAACCTTCATCATGCGCAACTATTTAAACGTGCGATTAGCGGGCAGATACCCATGCGCGTGCGCAGCTACGGGCCCACGCATCAACTTCCAGAAGCTGCTCAATGCTCATTACCTGCTGAACACCGCGCGCCTCGTGCTGCGACATAACAGCCTCAACACACTCGGCAATGCCCAGATATGGCAATTTCTCTTCAAGGAACGAAGCTACCGCAATTTCATTGGCGGCGTTCATAGCGCACGGCAAGGTGCCGCTCACCCTGCCCGCATGGCAAGCCAAGGCAAGGCAACGGAACGTATCCGTATCGGGCGCGGCAAAGTCGAGGGAACCCAACATGCGGAAATCGAGCGGCTCAACCGGAGCGTCCCATCGTTCGGGATAGCTAAGCGCGAACTGAATGGGGATCCGCATATCGGTAGTGCCGAGATGCGCTTTCACGCTTCCGTCGGTGAATTCGACCATGGAATGAATGGCGCTTTGCGGCTGAACCACAACCTCTATGCGGTCATACGGCATCTGGAACAGATGATGCGCCTCGATTACCTCAAGGCCTTTATTCATAAGGGTGGAAGAATCGATTGAGATCTTCTTGCCCATATTCCACGTGGGGTGCGCCAAAGCTTGAGCAGGAGTAATGTTCTCCAAGTCGGCGCGCTTCTTTCCACGGAACGGACCGCCCGATGCGGTAACCCACAACTTGCTTACCTCACGGGGGTCTTCGCCCAAAAGGCATTGATATATGGCACCATGCTCGGAATCGATGGGCATCAACATGCCAGGCTCGGTTGCCATGGGCATGATAAGGTTTCCACCCACTACCAGCGATTCTTTGTTTGCCAGAGCAAGAACCTTGCCCGCACGAAGCGTTTCATAGCTTGCCTGCAAGCCGGCAGCCCCCACCAGAGCGTTCACCACTACATCGGCTTCTTCAAGATGAACCATCTCGCGAACCGCATCAGGCCCAAAACCAATGCTGCCTTTCGCGCCAACAAAACCCGCAGCCTGCTCTTCCAGCTCTGCCACAACAGAAGAGCTGACAGCCGTTGGTGTGCCCAGTGCCAAATGGCCCACGTTGAATTCTTTGGCTTGAGCCAGCAGCTCAGCCCCACGCGTGCCTGCTGCCAAACCAACAATTTTCAAGCGGTCGGGATGGCGACGTGCTACATCGAGCGTCTGAACACCGATGGAGCCCGTTGAGCCCAAAACAACGACGCGTCGCTGAGTAGCGACGCGAACCTGAGGAGATACGTTAGATTGCATAAGGAATACAGCCTCCTAGAACAAGCATGATGGTACCCGTAAGGATCACCAGAAACTGCGAATCGCATCTATCGAGCAAACCACCATGGCCTGGCATGATGGTGCCTGAATCTTTGAAACCGGAATTGCGCTTGATGCGACTTTCCACCAAGTCGCCCAAAACACCCGAAAGACCATTTATCAGGCCGAACACCAAAGCCTGCGGGATAGACATGGTTACCCCGGGAATGAGTGTGAGCAGACACCAGAAACCCATGGCAACAACAAGGCCGGCGATAAACCCTTCCCAGCTTTTCTTCGGGGAGATATGAGGCGCAAGTTTATGCTTGCCGATTGCCGATCCGACCAGATAAGCAAAGGCATCGTTGCCCCAAACGCTGGCAAACAAGCCCAAAATCAAGACCGCACCCCAAAATTCGGGAAGCGATACACGCAGCAGCATGGCGCACGACATGATGACGCCCGTGTACACCGCACCAAACAGGCTTACCGCAACATCGCTGATTCGCGCGGGCTGCCAAAAAACATACCAAACAAGCAGGCTCAACACGAAGATGGCGAATACCACAACCACGCCGGATATGCCGGATACCCAAGTAGCAAGCGGGAATAAAGCGGCAGCGCAGATTCCCAAAAACTCATTGGGCAACTTGGCATCAGAGCGCAACATGTAATAAAACTCACCTGCGCAGATAGCGCTGAGCACCGAAAGGTATATTGCCGTAGATACCTCGGAAGCCCAAATGCACACCACCGTAAGAAGAATGTATACCGCACCTGTTGCAGTACGTACCATCAGGTTGCTGGGGTTCTTCACCTTTTCAGGCATCTTCGCTGCGGCAGCATTCTTCACTTTAGTGGAACGCTTTTCTTCACCAGGAAGCTCAATGGCGGGAAATTCCTCAACTTCCGTGGTGAGGCCCGGATGTGCCTGGGCATCCTCCCGGATAAACGGCTTACGCACACGCGTCTTCGTCATGCACTACACCGCCCCAAAGCGACGATCGCGCGACTGGAACTCAAGCAAGGCCTTCAGGAAATCGTATCTATTGAAGTCTGGCCACAGCACATCGGTGCATACGAACTCGGAATAGGCAATTTGCCACAAAAGGAAGTTGCTTATTCGCATTTCGCCCGAAGTGCGAATAAGCAAATCGGGGTCGGGAATATCGGCGGTATCGAGGCCCTGCTCGAATAGCTCTTCGGTAAGAACCAGCTCTTCGCCCTTTTCATGGGCGGTAATAGCAGCATCCGCATACGCCTGGGCCGCGTTCATCATTTCCTGACGCGAACCATAGTTCACCGCAACCACCAAGGTCATACCGTCATTATTGCGGGTTTTTTCCCACGCTGCGTCAAAAGCGTCGCGCGTTTCCCTGGGAAGCATTGAGAGATCGCCGATGGTGCGAACACGCACATGCTCCTCATGCAGCCCATCCACTTCCGCCAACATGGTTTTGGCGAACAGTTCCATCAGCCCGCTTACCTCTTCCTTCGGGCGCTTCCAGTTCTCTGTGGAAAACGAATAGATGGTGAGGTAATCTACGCCGCAATCGTTGGCGCAACGAATGGTTTCACGCACCGCTTCGATACCAGCCTTATGGCCACGAAGTCGATTTAACGCACGCTTTTTCGCCCAGCGCCCATTGCCGTCCATGATGACGGCAACATGACGGGGTATGCGGCTCTGATCAAGCGCTTTAGGATCTATCCCCATAGGCGGATCCGGGAATATGTACTCGAGTGGTTGCCTCATTCCGCTCCTCCTTGCAAACCCCGCAAATGCAAAACACGCCCGCCAGAAAGCCTGGCGGGCAGAATCTCAAAATAATCAAGGCGGCGAAAACGAACGAAAGCAATAGGATCAAGATTCGGCGCAAAAGCTGCCTTTTCCAGATGAATTCCTACCGCGTTATCGATAGCGCGCAGAGCGCATTCCCTGCCCTGTAGACGTCTTGCCCTCAGCAGAGTGGCAAAACTAGATGGACATCAACTCTTCTTCTTTTTTGGCAAGATGAGCATCGAGCTTAGCGATAGCGGCATCGGTAAGCTTCTGGATTTCAGCCTCGGCACGACGCTGCTCGTCTTCGGGAAGACCGTCGTTCTTTACAGCTTTCTCAACGGCAGTATTGGCATCGCGGCGAGCATTGCGTACGGCCACACGGCTTTCCTCGGCGTAGGTGCGGCACTCCTTTACGAATTCCTTACGACGTTCCTCGGTAAGGGGCGGGAAGGAAAGACGGATTACCGAACCATCGTTGTTAGGCATAACGCCCAGGTTTGCCTCCTGGATAGCGTGGTCGATACCACCAAGAGCCGACTTGTCCCACGGCTCAATAACGAGGGTGTGAGCATCGGGCGTTTTGATGGCCGCCATCTGGTTGATTGGGGTCGGAACGCCGTAGTAATCGGCCTTTACACGGTCGAGGATCATGGCGCTAGCACGGCCGGTGCGAACAGAGGCAAAGTTGGAAAGCAGCTGCTGTTCAGCGCTTGCCATACGCTCTGCCGCTTTATCCATGATTTCCTTGGTCATCTTGGGTCCTTCCCCTTTTGATTCGTATTGTTGCGGTGCCTGCGAATCAGGCACGGTGGAATTTGTTTTACGCGGTAACGGTGGTTCCGATGTTCTCGCCCTTCAGAATGCGCGAAATATTGCCAGGAACCATCAGGTCGAACACCAGGATAGGAAGCTTGTTGTCCATGCACAGAGAAGTTGCCGTGGAGTCCATGACGTGGAGTTCACGGGAAAGAACTTCAAGGTAGCTGATGGTTTCAAAGCGCTTAGCATCGGGGTTGGTTACCGGGTCGGCATCGTAGATACCATCAACCTTGGTAGCCTTCATCAGGCACTCAGCGTTGATTTCGCAAGCGCGCAGAGCTGCCGTGGTGTCGGTGGTGAAGTAGGGATTGCCCGTACCGGCTGCGAAAATCACAACGTAGCCCTTTTCGAGATGATGCACGGCGCGACGGCGGATGTAAGGTTCGGAAACCTGGCGCATCTCGATAGCGCTCATCACTCGAGTGGGAATGCCATGGCGCTCGAAAGCGTCTTGGAGGGCAAGTGCGTTCATGCACGTGGCAAGCATACCGATGTAGTCGGCCTGAGCACGATCCATGCCTTCTGCAGAGCCAGCAAGACCGCGGAAGATATTGCCGCCGCCAACGGTTACAGCAAGCTGAATTCCATCATCAACGATTTCCTTGATCTGAACAGCAAGTTCTTCAACGACCTTAGGATCGATGCCGTAGCCGGCTTCTCCCATCAATGCTTCACCGGAGAGCTTCAGGAGAACACGCTTGTACTTATAGTCAGATGCCATGGGCATTTCCTTTCATTGCCTGTATCTTTGCCATATTACCGTAAAACGCGCATAGCTTGTACGCACCCCATAAAAAAGGCCGCGACTTACGCCGCAGCCTTTCTTCGTCATGCGTGGATTGTTCTGCCTACAGCCCCGCATGCACAATATCGAGCACATGCGCCAGATCGACAATACCAACCTGCCCAGGGGCCGATGCCTGCGCAGCAGCACCAAATGTTGCCGAGCTGCCATACGACTCGCCGGCAAGACGGCTTACCACGCCCAAGCCTCCCATGCTCATGGTGATAAGCGGATGCTCAGTGTGGTTTTCGAACATTTCGCGCGTGGCGTCCATCAGCACAAGCACATCTTCGCGGCATTGCGGCATCAACGCGATCTTGAGGATATCGGCTCCCTGATCCTGCATCTTGCACAGACGTGCAACAATTTCTTCCTTGGGAGGAGTTTTCTCGAAATCGTGGTTCGAGGCGATCACGAATACCCCAGCTGCATGAGCCGCCGAAATGATGCGTTCCACCACTTCATCACCCATAAAAGCTTCAACATCAATCAGATCGACGATGCCGCTTTCGGCGAGCGCGATGTTGATGTTGGCATACACCTCGGGCTCCACGGGCTTTTCCCCACCCTCTTTCGCGGTGCGGAATGTCATGAGAATAGGTGTATCCTCGCCCACTGCGGCACGGAGCTTCTGCCCGCAATCAACGATCGAATCGATATCGTACGCTTCATCAAGAAAATCAATGCGCCATTCAAGCACATCCACTGGAAGCGTCTTCGCAAACTGCGCCTGCTCGATCATTCCCGCAGCATCAAAGCCGCATAGAGAGGTCATGATCTTCGGACGACCCTCGCCGAAAACCACTCCGCGTGCATTTACTGTTTTCATGCCTGAGCTCCTTACCTATTGACTACTCGCTGTAGTCGATCCCCAGCGTTTCCTTCATATGCTCAATCGGCATTGGCTTGCCTGTCCACAATTCGAAGGCAGCAGAACCCTGGAAGAGCATCATACCCAAGCCGTTCATCGTTCTACAGCCCGCTTCTTTCGCCATTTCGCGAAGCTTGGTAAGGCGAGGTGCATAGATGATGTCCACTACGTTCAATTCTGGATGGAAATAGGATTTGTCAGGCACCACCGATTGGCCTTCGAGTGGCTTCATGCCTACACCCGTAGCGTTCACGAACAGGTAGCTGTCGTCCATTTCCTCTTTCAGCTTCTGCAGATCTGCCAAATCGTAGAGAGTTGCCTTGCAGCCGGTCTGCGAATTGATCTTCTGCACCGTTTCTTCTCCGCGGTGGTAGAAATCATCCTTGCGGTTGAAGATGCTGATCTCTGATACTCCATCAAGCGCTGCTTGGATTTGAATTGCCGTACCAGCACCGCCGCAACCAACGATAGTCATCTTCTTGCCAATTGGGTTTATGCCGTTATCGGCGGCTGCCTGCATAAAGCCCACGCCATCAGTAATGGTTCCTGTCAAATGCCCGTTATCGTTCACTACCGTGTTTACCGCACCGCACATCTTAGCTGCGGGTGTGAGCTCATCGAGATACTCCCCTACCAGTGTTTTGTTAGGCATGGAAATGTTTGAGCCACGCATCTTAAGCGTTCGAATTGCCTGCACGCCCGCTTCAATTTCATCGGCGCCAATCTCAAACGCAAGATAGGCGTAGTCGCAGCCGAGTTCCGCAAACGCTTCGTTGTGCATGGCGGGCGAAGCGGAATGACGGATTGGATACGCCATCAAGCCAATGAGTTCGGTATGGCCGGTTATTCTTTCGGACATATGATCCCCTTCCTCAGATAAGAGCGCGCATGACGTGCCGCTCCCATAAAAAAACTCCCTGAACCACAGCATAACGCCTAATTGTTCAGGGAGTTTTAGCAATTTGTTATAAGGAAATACGTTTTATGAATCGGAGCCAAGCGTTACCGAAACGGTATTCTCTTGGCCATTCCGATTGAAGGTCACCTGCACGTTATCGCCCGCACTGTGCGAACGTACCGCCAGCACCAAATCGGAAGAAGAGGAAATGGAGGAATCGCCCAGTTTCGTGATGATGTCGCCTTCCTGGATGCCGGCATTAGCAGCGGAAGAACCAGCGGCAACGCTCGTCACATAGGCGCCCGATTCAACTGGCAGGTTGTACCGTTTTGCCAGCTGGCTGTTGACCGTGGTACCGGTAATGCCGAGCTGTGCATGGGAAGGGGTTTTTCCATCGATGATCTGCTGAGCAATGTTCATTGCGTAATCGACGGGAATCGCAAAACCAACGCCCGAGCTGGAACCGGAAGAAGAGGCGATAAGCGTGTTAACGCCGATGAGCTTACCGTCCTTATCGACCAAAGCACCACCGGAATTGCCTGGGTTGATAGCGGCATCGGTCTGGATCATGTTAGTGTAAACAGCGCTTGAACCACTGCTGGAATCGTTCAGGGCAGACGTGGTACGGCTAGTGGCAGAAACGATGCCAGTAGAAACGGACTGTTCAAGACCGAAGGGGCTGCCCACTGCCATCACCCATTCACCCACAGTAAGATCGGAGGAGGAGCCGATCTCAATGGCAGTAAGGCCGCTTGCGTCAATCTTCAGAACCGCCAAATCGCTCGATTCATCGGTGCCCACCACTTGGGCAATGTACTCTTCGCCGCCAGCGTTCACCTTCAGCTGATCAGCACCTTCGATAACGTGGTAGTTGGTCAAAATATAGCCATCGGAAGACAGGATAATACCTGAGCCAAGGGAAGATTCCTCAAGCTCGTCGCTTGTCTGCCCCATCATGCCCATCATGGTTTGACTGGGCTGTTTGGTATACACGTCGATGTTAACTACCGAAGGAAGGCATTTTTGGGAAACCGCTTCAGCAAGCGTTGTATCTTCCCCGCTTACCGTGATGTTCGTCCCCGAGCCACTGCCCCCCAGCACCGTGGAAGAACTGGGATGAATGAAGGAATAAACGCCCAATACCAGCGCACAGGCCACTGCGGCGCCGCCAAAAGCAACGAGGAACGTCTTCAAGAGAGAAGGTGCCTTCTTCGTTGCCGTATCGGTTTGCTGAGGGGTTGCACCCTGGTTTCCCCATCCATTGGGGGGAATGGGCGACCCAGAGGAATTACCTTGGTCGTTCATGCGATTCTCCTTGATTCAACAAATAGGTTCCGCGCTATGCGGAGCAGCTTACATGACCCAGAATAAAAACAAACGGAAGGCAAGATGGAACCTACCTTCCGTTTGTTGACGTTATGACACCTTTTCAACAAAGCGCCTTTATTTAGCTTCCCGCTCTAGTTGCCAGAATTGCCCTGAGTGCTCCCGCTTTTCGTGCTGGAGCTGGTCGAACCCGAGGTTGAGCCCGAAGAGCTCGAGCTTGATGAGCTGGAGCTGCTCGACGAACCAGTGGTGCTGGAAGAGCTGGCGTTGGAAGAATCGGATGCACTGGTCGAAGTAGCGTCTTCGCTGTCAGATTCGCTCTTTGTGGACTGGATAACCTTCAGCGCGGAGATATCAGCCTGATCGCCCAACCACTTCTTCTGGATAACGCTGATTACGCCACCGTTCTTCAAAGAGCTCAACGCCTCAGACACGGCTTTCTGCAGTTCCACATTGGTGGTGGGTGCAGCAATGCAGGAGGAAGAAGGATCTTGAAGCAGCGCTACCGGATAAGCCTCAACCGAAGAGGAGTGGACCACATAGGCACCGATGGTACTATCGGCGGCCACATAATTCACCGAACCAGTCTGCAATGATTCGAAGGCGCCCTGAAGATCGGTGCTGTTGCGCAGGCAGCTTTCACCATAGTGGTCGGTCACTTCCCATGCGCTCATGGAAGAAGACTGAGCTGCTACGGAGAATGAGCCGGACTGGGTGGGAGCCGTAGCGTTCTGGGTAAGCGAGAACAAGGCAACAGCAGAGCTCATGTACGAATCGGACATCCAGTATGCGGAATTCGACTTCGTAACGCCCATGACAATGTCGACGTTGTCCTTGGCAAAGGCGGTATCTACCGAAGATCCAACATCCACCAATTCAAGCTTAAGGCCCAGTTCGTCGGCAAGGGCAGCCGCGATATCGACATCGATGCCAACAATGCTGCCGGATGATTCTGCAGCATAGGGGGCATTGGATGCGTTTACGCCCACGCGCAACGTGCCGGAAGACTTAAGGGCAGAATTGCTAATCGTCTGCTCCTTCGCCTGGGGCGTGTAATTGTTCGACGTGCAGCCGCATAAAGCCACCGCCATGGACAGCGCCGCCACCAACGTGACAACGAGAATCGATGCGCGTTTCATCGAGACTTCCCTCCTTGGTACCAATACTAACGCTCTTCCAGCTGACCTGGTCTTTGACCCCACACTCGCATACTGGAACCAAGCCCGCAAAGCGGACATCGCCCTCTCGTTCGTGCAACCCTATGTTGCATTAAAACCCGAACGGTACGTCTTACCTCTAGGATGCGCCATGCTCGTTTCGGAAAACCGATAACTTACGTGGATCCTTTTGACCGCATCTGCCTTGGACTAGGAAAAACCGCAACCACAGACCTGGATAGAGCATTCCTAGTCTAGCAGAACAGGCAACCTGATCGACTCCTTGCGCATGCTTTTCCCATATCCTTCGCATTTGTTTCGCACTTCCCGATCATAGTCTTTACCGGAATCGGAGGATAACCCCATGCACCAAGTTCGACAGCGGGGGTTGGCGACAGCCCCGCCCCGCATCGCCAAAGCCGGTAACCGAAAGCAGCGTCAGAAAGAAGGATGAAGTGCTCGCGGAAGTCAAAGGCTCGTTAAAGCTCCTTCAACTTGGACTCTCGGAAGCCGTTTGGCAAACCAGGTGCGTTATCTGCGATGTTCCCGGAGTGGCGCTTTGCGACAAATGCTCGCGGGAGCTGCCTTACTTAGACCAGCTTTCGTCATGCCCGACATGCGGGGCACCTTGGGGGCACGGAATCTGCTGCGAATGCAACCAACAAACCCTGCATTGGAAAGGATTGGCGCACTTCCCCCTCGACGGCTGCGTTTCTGTAGTATTGCTCTCGCCCGAAACAAAGCGCATTGTTACCGTCTTCAAAGATCGAGGAGAGCAACAGCTTTCGGGGATAATCGCTCGCCATATGGCGAATGTTCTTCCTCCCTCCTGGCAAGCAGGAGCAGCGCTCGTCCCCATACCCGCACGCATCAACGCTGTCCGCGAACGCGGCTTCGATCACGTTTCGCTTATCGGCGCCGAGCTGTCGCGCATGACCGGCATGCCTCTAACCCCTCTCCTCCGAGCAAGACCTCGCCGCGACCAACGCAACCTTGACGCAAAGCAAAGACTTGCCAACATGGTTGGGTCGTTCGATCTCGAACCAAACGCAGCCCTTCCCTACAGGAGCGCTCTCAAAACACGCTTGGGCATCAGTCCCCGCATCATATTGATCGACGATGTGTTCACAACGGGAGCAACCCTCTTCACCGCAGGAAACACCCTACGGGCAGCAGGCGCGAAAGAAATCTATGCAGTAACGTTCATCAGGGCATAGACCACTGCGAATCGAACCAAAACAAAGGCAGCCAGACGCTTTCGTCTGGCTGCCTCGAATCGGTTAGACCCGAAAAGGGCTTGTAGCGCTAAACAACGCTGCCCACGCAGATCGCCCTTTAGATGCGATCGGCGTCTTTGGCGTTGGCTTGAGCAAATTCCTGGACGTCAACCGAGATGCTGTGCTGGATGGGCTTCCAAGAAGCCTTCTTTACCAAGGCAACCAGCGCAATGGGAATATAGGTGATCATGAACAGCGGGAAGGTGAACATGTAGAAGATCTTTTTACGGGCAGGCGCATGGATGTTGTCCCATTCGGTGAACGTAGTAAGTGCGCCGAACATGAACATGAAAAGCGTAAAGTTGAAGAGGCAGAAGAAAATTGAGGAAAGCGAAGAGGTAATCATAACGCCCGTTGACATTACGCCAGTAACGCCCAACACGGCGATGATCGCGTTGAAGGCAATGGTAATAATAGTGAGCAACATGGCAGGACAAATGGTCATCAGCATGTCGTAGCATGCGAAGCGAGAACCCTTGGGGTTGGTGAAAATGCCTTTGACCAGCTTTCCACCATACCCAAAGAACACCTGGTAGAAACCCTTTGCCCAACGGAAACGCTGGTTCCACGAATCGCGGAACGTCAACGGCTGTTCATCATAGAGCATGGCCGTAGGGGTATAGGAAATACGACGACCACGAACGATGGAGGCAGTGGAGAATTCGATATCCTCGGTGAGCATATGGTACTTCCAGCCACCCATCTCATCGATGATCTTCGCGCTGATGAAAAAGCCCGTGCCCGAAACAGCGCAGCTGGTTCCCAAGGTAAGACGAGCCTGGGAAAGATATTTCGCCTCGCGCATGAACCATACGGCATAGCCTGCGGTAATCCAGTTGGAACCGTAATTCTTCGAGTTGCGGTAACTGGTCGAGGCAACTGCGCCGTTGTCGAAAGTCTTGTTCATTTCACGGAAGTAGTTCACGTCAAGCACATTGTCGGCATCGAACACGAAGTATGCCTCGTATTCATTTTCGCTGTAGTGCTGGCGGATGCAGGAAAAACCGTAATCAAGGGCGTAACCCTTACCGATATGCTCCTTGTTGAAACGGGGGAACACGATGGCGCCAGCTTCTTGGGCAACGGCGGCGGTATTATCGGTGCAGTTATCGGCGACAACAAAGATATCAATGAGCTCTTGCGGGTAGTTCTGCACGCGAATGCTGTGAATAAGGTCGCCAATAACAGCATTTTCGTTTCGGGCGGCAACGATAACCGCATAGCGATGATTCTTCTTCGCTGTCAGTTGCGGCGGTTTCTTCGTAAGCGTTACGAATACATAGAAAATCTGATACACGTAGCAAACAGAGAACACGAGAAAGACGCAGAAGTTAAAGATGTCCACAAACGAGAGGGACGAAAAAAACTGGTCTAGCACCAATGCTCCTTTTCCAATGTTCGCGAACGAAAACTGCGAACCCCAATAAAGCCAAAACCGTACCGTTTTGGCGCATGACAACCTACACCCGTAGGCGTTTTCTTGCTTTCGGGATTATAGACGCTTTTCGAGCAAGCTGACGCATGCTCATCCCCCAACCCATCAAAACGCATCTATTGGGCCATTTTCCCTTCACATCATCACGCCTCCTGCATATCACCTTCACAAATCAGCGGAATATAATGAAGATCAGGAGGGTCAACGTAACGAGGAGGATGTTATGCCCGTTTTCAACAACCGCACACCACAGTACGCAGAGCAGGTGGAAGGCGGTATCGGAAGGATGCAGCGCGACCGCCTGCTTGAAGGGGATCAGCTTGGTGGAATCTGCAGCTATGTTGCGCAGATCTCGCTTGAACCGGGCTGTTCGATCGGCATCCACCAGCACGTAGGCGATTCGGAAATGTACTTCATCACTGCAGGTACTGCTACGTACACCGAAAATGACGTCGAATACCACGTCGAAAAGGGCGATGTGCTCTACTGCCCCGACGGAAGTTTCCATGGCATTTTGAACTCCGGCAACGATACGTTGAGCTTTGTTGCCGTTATCCAAAAGAGCGAATAGCGATTTAGCTACCGCTACCCGGCAATGCAACTGCATCTATAATAGAAACAGCCCATTCGAGCCCCACATGGCTATTCCATGTCGGGGCTCTGCTTTATCCGTTAAGGAGCACCTATGACTTTTGACGAACTTGACGAACAGCAAACCAAGGCAGCGCTTTACGTGTTGGAACTTGCCGACATCGAACCCACTCGAGAAAACGCCCGTCTCTACCTTGCCTGGGACGTCCTTTCGTTCACCGAGGATGCGCAAGGACGCTACTGCTGGTATATGGACGACGAAGGCAACGAGGCATGCATCAAAGTGGACAGCCTGGAAATCATCGAAACTTCCGAATACGAATAGCTTGTCAACGCACAGGGCGGCATCGGTCCAAGGAAGACAAAGCTGAGGGCTCAAGTAATATTGGCAGAAGCGTGTCTCGGCACAATTTGACCCATGTGGCCATTCTGGGGCCCCTATTTTGGGACCCCCATTCTGGGATCTTAAAAACAAAAAGTCAGTCCACATTGCAACTTTTTTGCGGTTGCGGACTGTCGCATTACCCTCAATCTCAAATATCGGCGTAAAAGCGCAGGTAATCGGTCGTGCAACAACTCGTTTCCGCTTTACGGGAACAAAAAGAGTCCGCAATCGCAAAAAAGTTGCAAAGATACCTGAATTTTTGTTTTTGCAACAGGCAAATCACCGAGACAAAGCAGATCCGCGAAAACTATCCAACGAAGACCGAGTGGAGGCTAAACGCGGAGCTAAAGGGAGCTGCCATCCATCTGGGCCCCGCCCATCTGGGACGCCTGCCAGCTAACACTCACATAGCACCCACAGGGCAAAATGGGCTTAAGAAACAAAAGGCCACCGAGGAAAACCCTCGGTGGCCTGTGCTTTTAATGGTGCCGGCAACAGGAATCGAACCCGCAACCCACTGATTACAAATCAGTTGCGCTACCGTTGCGCCATGCCGGCAAACCGTTTGCCAATTATGCCATAAGTTAAGCCATCATCACGGAAAACGCACCAAATAGGTTGAGCGGTTGCTCAGAGCGGCAAACGTCAAGAACAGCTACCGCACACCTTCACCATTGAAATCGGGAACGAAGCTTTCCTGAGCAGCATCGCCCTGCTGCCAGAAGTAGTCTTCTATCCCAAGCGAATCCGCATAATCAAGCACCGCTTCGTACTCTTCTTCGGTTACCCGACCGGCAAGGCCGTAGCGCTCAAGCCCTGAAGCTAAAGGCGTGTACTGGCTCATGATGCTCAATCGAACACTGCCACCAAAGCGTTCATGCAGCGTAACGAGCGCGCGTTTCGATTCCTCAACCCTGCCAGGAAGAACCAAATGACGGACAATAACCCCTTTAAGAAGCATCCCTTCGTCGTCTTCCTCCCATACGGGAACCTGAGCGACCATTTCCTCGATAGCAGCCAGTGCTATTTCGGGATAACGGGGAGCATGCGAAAGCTTCCCCGCCTCGAGAGCAGACGCGTACTTGAAATCAGCGAGATACACATCCACCTTTCCCCTCATAAGGCGCAGCGCCTCGAGCGAATCGAAGCTTGAGGTGTTGTATACCACGGGGATAGTAAGCGCTCGCGAATCCCGCAACTCGCCCAAAGCGGCAGCGATGCTAGGCGTATAGTGCGTTGGCGTAACCAAGTTGATGTTTGCCGCATGCTCTTCGTTCTGCAAACGGAGCAGCATCTTTTTAAACTGCTGCAGGCTTATCTGGATCCCGGAGCCAGACACCAATTCCTTGTTTTGGCAATACACGCATTGAAGAGGGCAATGCGAGAAGAACACGGCACCGCTGCCTTTGTCCCCCACCAAACAGGGTTCTTCCCACCAATGCAGAGCAGCACGCCCCAGACGCAGAACGTCAGATGCCCCACAAACACCGCGCTCTCCTTCTTCGCGGTTCACGCCGCATTGCCGAGGACATAAACCGCACGCAGAATAAGGGGACCCCGCGCGGGATCCCCTTGAATCAAAGGCGCTGTTCACCGATTCGCCCACAAGCTCACCGAATTAGTGATGATGCTTGCCGCAGCATTCATGCTCCTCGTGGGGATCATGGCCGCATTCGCACTCGTGGTCTTCGTCGTCTTCGCAGCCACAATCGCAGCCTTCGAAGGCACCTTCGGCGCGGGACCAGTCAAGTCCGTAGCGATTGGTGGTTTCTTCATCGGCGAATACCAGCTTCAAGCCAGCAGGGTTCAAGTCGATGCCGCCCACCAAAGCAAGCAGCTCCATAAGGCGGTAACACGCTTCTGCCTGAGGAAGAATCATGTCCTCATCTTCCAAGGAAGCAAGGGCAGCCGTTGCTTCCCCCATCAGATGCTCGATAGTAAACGATGCATCGTACTCTTCATCGAGCAAAGCCTGAGCGAAAGCTTCCTGGACAGGAGAAATGCTATTCATGTCATGCATGAAGTCGATAACGTCCTCCACCATCACGTTTACGTCACTGCCGACGTTTGCAAGAGCGACCTGCGCCTCGACCGCACCAACCAAGGTTGCGCAACGCTGCAACGTAAGGGCAACCTTGGCCTTCTGGCCAGCTCCCGCATGACCCATCCACATTACGCGATGAGCGATAGCATCAAGCAGGGGCTTTGCAGTTTTGTAGTCAGCGTCTTCGCGACAGCCAGCAACAATGCCCAGGTTTTCACGACTAACGAACGCCTCTTCGCACACCATGTCGCTTACCACCAAGGGAGCATCGATAGCCGCATGGCCGTTCACGCAGGCGACGGCATCAAGCTCGCAAGCAAACGAAACGGTAGAAGGGCTCAGGTCGACCAAGATGGCGCCCTCCTTAGAGCCGCGAAGCAAGCCCTCCGTATCGTAGTACAGATCTTCCAAGGCAGAAGTATTGGTGCAGTACGTAAACACTACATCGGCATTAGAGAGATCAGTTGCCGAATAACCCGCCGCTTCAAGCAAGCCGCTTACGCCAGCGCCCACGCGCTCGTCGCCGGCAAATGCAAATGTCAAATCCTGAGTGCCCATATGCACATCCTTTCTAAGTTATCGAATAGCCCACTTGGCAATTCGGGAACACATATCCCGCAAACAGCCCCACGATGCGCAGGAGTTTCAAAAAAACGGGCTCAGATAGCTACTGTTTCTTTCCGCGAACCTTGTTCGCAATGCGATCGGCCATCGAAATATCTGCGCGGCAATCTTGCCCCAGAACACAATAGCGATCATCCCAGGGCCTACATGGCTACCGATAACCGGACCGATGCTCGTTTCCAAGAACATGATCGAATCATCGTCCTTGGAAATCAGGTTCATCAAGCGCTCGGCGTCTTTAGGACAGTCGGCGTTGCCGATAACCACATTCTGACCCGGAGCATCGGAGCTGCGTCGTTTCATATAGTATTCATGCAAAGCCCGAATACCCTTTTTGCGACCACGGGCAACCCCCGTAAGCGCCAGCTTCCCATCGGCATCAATGCCCAAAAGAGGCTTCACATCAAGTTTGGAGCCCGCATAGGCAACCGACGATGGAATACGACCGCCCCGTCGCAGCGCCTCCAAATCATCCACCATGAACTGGCGATCCACAAAATAACGCGCCTCTTCAGCCCATGCCACCATTTCATCGGCGGTCAGCCCCTTTTCGCGCTGGCGCAATGCCTCGTACACCAAGAATGCCTCGGCGATGGATGCCAGTTTGGTGTCCACCATGCGAACATCGAGGTCTGGAATTTCCCGCTTTACCTGATCGAGGAAAACGCATGCCGTGTCGAAGGTTCCCGAAAGGCCGCTTGAAAAACTCAAATACACGGCAGGTTTTCCCTGCTCGTGAGCCCATTCGAACGCTTCTCGAAGTGCGGGCATAGGAATTTGGGCAGTATGAGGCTCCGAGCCGTTGCGCATCGATTCGTAGAATTCATGCGCTGTGCGCGAGCGATACAGATCATCGAGATGTTCGCCCTCATCATCGATATAAGGGAATTTGAGCAGATACACGCCCTCGCGGTCTACCACCTCGTAGGGCAAATCGCAGCACGAATCGATGATAAGGTTGCATTTAATATCCATTACGGTTGCCTCTCACAACAGGGGTTTCACTAGTTGGCCACAGCAAGGCTGCTCAAATCACCCGTGATCTTGCCTTCAAGGGGCTTGTTGCAAATATACGAAATGCCCACAGCAGGACCCACATGCAGCCCAACAACCGGGCTTACAGGAATCACGCGAACTTCCCGCTTAAGGAAGGGCTCGAAGAATTCCTTCGCCCACTCTACCGCAGGAGTTTTGTCTCCGATGTAATGCACCACCAAGTCCTTCAAACCACCGCAGGTCTCAATATCGTGCTCTAAGATTTCCTGGATCTTGGTAAGGGCCTTCTTGCGGGTTCGGACCTTCGCCATAGGCTCGGGCGTACCGTCAACCACCGTCAAAACAGGCGCCAACTTGACGAGGTTGCCCAAAAGCGCCGCAGCGCCACCAATGCGACCACCCTTCTTCAAGAAGGTAAGCGATTCGGGCGTGAACAGAAAACGCGTACTCTTGATAGCCTCAAGAACCGTCTGGGCAGCCTCAGCAAGCGTTTTGCCTTCCCTCACCGCGCGAGCGCCCTCCAAAACGGGAAACGCTTCGTCAAAACCGCAGGACGAAGAATCGATCATGCAATACTTGAAGTTGATATTGCGCGATTCTACAGAACGAGCAGCGCGCAACACGCCATCGAAGGCGCCGGAAAGACCCGTAGAAATCCAGATGCCCAGGACCTCATGACCCGCCTTTGCAAACGATTCGAACAACTCTTCCAACACGCTTTGTGAAGGCTGGCTTGAAGTTGGAGGATTGTCGGCCATGTCGTAGATGCGCGTATAGAAATCATCGAGATCCATCGTGGCATCGACATGCTCGTGCCCATTTTCGTTTAGAAACAAGGACACTACTTCGATGTTCTCTTCTTCGATCAATTCCTTAGGCAACGAGGCTACGGAGTCGGTAACGACTTTGATCATTCGGCATGGCTCCTTTCGCAAAAGCAACGCGCTAAAGCGCAGCCGCCTTATCGCAGCTAGGCTAAGCACCTGCTGACTATTTCCGGGCCGCCCCAGCAACAGACAAGTTGCGGGGGCGAGACGATATCAAGCGCTATCAGGATTTTACGAAAGTCCCAAAAGACGCGACACCAGATCGCGTCGGCGATAGAACAGAGAGTATTCCAAACCGACTGGATAAGAATGCGGGTTGACAATGCGTTTCTGGCTTTCGTCAAGCAAAGCAAGCTGTTCCCGGCAACGATCTCGTGCAACCATAGCGTCACGCGCCTCGGCATCGAGCACGACCTTGCCTGCACGGGCAAGCGGCTTGAGAAGCGTTTCGTAACGAAGACCAGAAAGATCTTTTTGGCGCAACTCGTCTGCAGGGTCAACAATGCGTTCGCTCGAAACAGGATACAGAACATCAAAAACCATGTCCCCCGCAATAGTTCCCGATTCGTGGAAATATCGACGAACATCAAGGATTCCGGGAACAGTTTGCTTGGAACTCTGCCCCGTAACTTTGACGCAGGGTTCCCATTCGCCGCCCTTCATACGCTTTGCCGCCAGCTTGTATACACCGCCAAGCGCTGGCTGATCGTAAGCAGTAACCAACTTAGTACCCACGCCCCAGGAAGCAACTTTGGCGCCCGAATCACGGATAGACTTGATGGCGAACTCATCCAAATCATTCGAAAGAACCACGCCGGTATCAGTAAGGCCCGCCTCATCGAGCATGGCACGAGCTTGCTTGGCATTCCACGCCAAATCGCCCGAGTCGATGCGGATGCCTGCCAGGTGCTCGCCGCGGGCTTTCATTTCAAGACCTACGGTAATGGCGTTTTTCATGCCCTGCGCAACATCGTAGGTATCTACAAGCAATACGCAGTTCGTGGGAAATTCTTTGGCATATGCACGAAATGCCTCGAGCTCGTCGTCGAACGCCATAACCCACGCATGCGCATGGGTGCCGGAAACCGGCAAACCGTACTCACGACCGGCAAGCACGTTGGAAGTAGAAGCGCAGCCGCCCACAATGCATGCGCGGGAAGCGCGCATGCCGCCCGATTCGCCCTGAGCTCGGCGTAAACCGAATTCTGCCACAGGGGTTTCAGCGGCAAGGCAAACACGCGCTGCCTTAGTCGCAGCAAGCGTTTCAAAATTCACGCAGTTCAGAAGCTGCGTTTCCAGAAGCTGGCACTGAACGATGGGGCCGGTTACGCGAACGATAGGATCATTCGGAAACACCACCGTGCCTTCACGTACGGCATCGATCTCGACGGTCAGCTCAAGCGTGCGCAGATACTCAAGAAAGTCAGGATTAAACAACTTCCCGCCACCTGGCGCATCGATAGAAGCAAGATACTCTACGCTTTCGTCAGAGAACGAGAAGTTTTCCACCACTTCGGCGATATGGTCCATGCCGCTGGCGATAGCGTATCCGCCCTTAAACGGCGGTTCACGGAAGAAGATGTGGAAGCATCCCTCTTCTTCAAGCTTTCCGCAGGCCCAGTAGCCCTGGGCCATGGTTATCTGATACAGATCCGTTAAAAGAGCATAGTCATCATTGTTGTTCATTCGTGCTGCCTTCCCCCTGAGCCTTACGACGACGGCGGCGGGGCTTGCGATGGGCTACTTCGCCCTGCTTGCCGGCGTTCGAACCGTTGGCCGTATGCTCCCCTTGTTGCTTTCGAGGTGCGTTGCGCACACCCGAAGATTTACGGCCGGGACGCTTTGCACCCTGGTCGGAATTGTTTTTCTTATGCTCATCACTGCGCTGGCCCTGCTGACCTTGCTTGCCCTGCTGCTGAGACTTGCTTCCCTTGCCTGAGCCACGGCGCGAACGGCGTGATTGGGCCTCGCTCTTTTTCTGGGAGGCGGACTTTTTCTGTTCCTGCGAGGCTTCGCCCTTGCTGGCAGACTGGCCTTCGGCGCTCGATGAGCGGCTACGGCGGCGGCGGGGCTTGCGATGAGCGTCTTCCTTTTCGCGCTCGCTCTTGCGGGATTTACGCGATTCGTTATCGGCGAGTTTTTCGTTGCCGCTAAACGAGGTAACTTCAAAAGTAGTGGTGCCAAACACATCAAGGGGATCGGGAGAAGCATACTTCTCGAACACTTCCTCGGATACACCGGTGGGACGCTTTCCTTCGCCGTTGTATTCCATTTCAGCAAGAGGAACTTTAATGGACTTGCCGTCTTCCAGCTGAAGAGTGACACGTTCCAGCGGAACGTTGATTTCCGTTACGCGGGCAACGCCACCAGGCACCTCGACCTTTGCGCCATGCTTAGGAGCGCGGGAATTAACCTCTTTATAGGTTTCGTATTCATAGCGCAGGCAGCACATGAGCCTGCCGCAGCACCCCGATATCTTTTGGGGGTTGAGCGACAGATTCTGTTCCTTGGCCATGCGAATAGAAACAGGAGAGAACTCTCCGCCCAAACGCTTGCAGCAAAGCTCCTGGCCGCAATGGCCCAAGCCGCCCACCAAACGAGCCCCATCGCGCACGCCAATCTGACGCATGTCTACACGCACATGGAAATGACCGGCCAATTTTCGCACCAAATCGCGAAAATCTACGCGCTCCTCAGCCTCGAAATAGAAGACTGCCTTGTCGCCGTCGAACAAGAACTCCACCATAACGGGGCGCATTTGGTCGCTTGCATCTTCAGCAAACTCCTTGAACACAACCAGCGCCTCTTCGCCCTGCTGGGCCAATTCGTCTGCTCGCTGGACGTCTTCTTCCGTCGCAATGCGAATAACCGGTTTCAACGGCGACTTCAAACCGGCGATAAGCTCATCGCTTACCTCCATGATATCGGCCGTTGCCGTACCGAATTCGGTTCCGCGCTCCGTTTTAACAATTACGTGGTCGTTGGCCTTAACGTCTATGTCGCCCGGGTCGAACCAAAGAACCTTGGTTCCCGCCTGCATCTTAATAGGTGTTACCCGAACCATGTAGAACCTCTCTTATCGTGAACAGAAGCGTGTCCAAGCACGTTTCTGGAGAAACATTATAACTAAGCGCTTCGTCGGTCTTGTACGCTTCGCGCAATGCGCGCATCAGACCCTCAACGTTTACCCGGGCTGCCGCCGCTTCTACGGCAGAGCGCTGGTCGATGTTCACCATCAGCTCGGGAGTACCCGAAACCACCATGAGGACATCGCGCAACCATGAGCGGATAATTGCCGTCATCTGTTTGAGCGAAGTGCGCGTTGCCTGGGTAAGGGCACGTTTATGACGCAGTTCGATTTGGCGCATGGCTGTTTTCGTGAGGAAATCAGCAGATTCCGCCAACTCCTCGCTCTGCTCGGTTCGCACGTTATCGAGCGGGGCCTTTGCGCGTTCAATGAGCTCGGCGGCATACTCCAACACATCGCGGGCATCAGCAACCCCCAAGCCGGCCAAAACCTCCATCACACGAGCGCGGAATTCGGTACGCTCGCTACTTTTGGCAAATGAAATAGCCTGCGTGATGGAGCCATCGCACGCCTCGATGGCCATGCGGGCTCGCTCGGGGGTTACCCCAACCTTTTGGGATAGAATTCCCGCCGCCTCTTGAGCAGGAATATGGCGAAACGGAACCACCTGACAGCGGGAAACTATAGTGGGGAGCACGCCCTCGCGGGTACGACCCAAAAGAATGAAGACCACACCAGGCACCGGTTCTTCCAAGGTCTTCAAGAAAGCATTTGCCGCCTGAGTGCCCAAAAGATCGACACGATCGAGAATATACACCTTGCTCTTTGCGCGAATGGGAGCAAGCGAAACATCGGAAACGATTTCCCTGATCTGCTCAACAAGATAGCCCTGAGCGCCTTCGGGGGCGTAATAGTGCACATCGGGATGGCGGCGACGCAACACGCGAGCGCAATCGTCGCATTCACCGCAGCCATTCTTATCACACAGAATTGCCTGGGCGAAAGCATATGCCGCAGATGTTTTGTTGGAGCCGGCAGGGCCGGTAAGCAAGTAAGCATGGCTTACGCGACCCGAAGCTATCGTCGCACGAAGAAACTCGCGCACGCGAGGCTGGCCGAGCACTCCATCGAAGACATCAGCCACCGCGCTACTCACCTAAGTTGATCTGGGCTTTTTTATCGGTATTGCGCTCGAGGATAGGCTCAAAGAAACCGGGCTGCCACACAGGGCTGGAAGCATCCCAGCTGAATATATCGGAAAGCTCCCCGAAGATGGTTCGAGCTGTTTCGTCCTTGGAACCCGCGGAGGAAACGACGCGAATGCGCTGGGGGTTTTCTGCCGCGATGCGCATGAATGCGCTATTCACACGCGCATGAAAATCGGCTCCTGCCTGCTCAAGCCTGTCCGCATCACCATGATGGGTGGCCCGTTCAAGCCCTTCTTCAGCGGGGGCTTCTGTGGTGAGCAGGATGGTGCGGCAAGGATGCACCCCCTGGCAAGCAAACACGTTGGCCTGATGCACGAACGACACAGGAAGACCTCGGCCATACGCCTGATAGGCAACCGTGGAATCATAGAATCTGTCGAGCAGAACAACCGCCCCTCGCGCAAGCGCTGGGATGATGGTCTCTTTCACGATTTGGGCACGGGCAGCTTCGTAAATGAGCAGCTCGGCCTGATCGGACATAGCTGAATTCTCGGGATTAAGGACAATCGAGCGCAGTGCTTCACCGATGGCGGTGCCGCCAGGTTCGCGCAGGCACAGAACCTCATGGCCCATCTTGCGCAGGCACTCAGCCAAAAACGTGATATGCGTTGTTTTGCCGGCGCCATCTCCACCTTCAAAGGTGATGAAAATTCCAGGTCCGACAGTAGTATCCTGCGCAGTGGCCACTCGTTAATTCCTATCAGTCGAGAGAGTAAATGTCTTCGCCCATCGTGTCGATACCGACGAAAACGGGGAAATCAGAGACGATGATCTTTCGCAACGCCTCGGTACCCAAGTCATCATACGCTAACGTTTCACACGATTCTATGCACTTCGCAAGAAACGCAGCAGCGCCGCCAACAGCCACAAAATACACTGCGCCATTGTCGATACAGGCCTGACGAACCGCTTCAGAGCGATGCCCCTTGCCTACGGTTGCGGCAAGGCCACAATCCATAAGATAGGGAGCCGCAAAATCCATTCGCGAAGCAGTAGTAGGGCCAATGGCGCCAAACGGACGGCCTGCCGCCGAAGGGGTTGGCCCTGCATAGAAAATGGTTTGGCCCGTCAAGCCATACGGCAGCTCTTTGCCATCCCCCATTTCGGCAAGCAAGCGCTGATGACCTGCATCGCGCAGCGTGAAAAGTGGACCGGAAAGCAAACATGCTTGACCGGCACGCAATTCCTTTGTCTCTTCGGGATTTAAGGGGAGAGTAAGGCGTATTGGATCAGTTGGCATAGCTACTCCCCTTCCGATTCAGACACTTTGACAACATGCGTGGGAACATCGACCGTGGCGCGACGAGTGGCAGAGCAACTCATGTTCACCGCCACGGGAAGCGCGGCAATGTGGCACGGAGCCGTCGCAACACGTACGCCCAACGCTGTGGTTTGGCCGCCCAATGCCCCCGCGCCAATTCCCGTTGCATTGATTGCGGAAAGCAATTCCGCCTCAAACGCCGCGGCATCGGGATTGGGGTTCACGGTACCAAGCGGGCGCATCAAAGCGCGCTTGGCCAAGCCGCCGACCTTGTCGAACGTGGCGCCCACGCCTACGCCCACCACCAAAGGCGGACAAGCGTTTGCGGCCTTCTCACGCACGCAGGCAAGCACGGTATCGACAACGCCCTGCTTGCCAGCGCTTGGGGTGAGCATAACCACACGGCTGGCATTGTCGGAGCCGCCGCCTTTCAGCATCACATGCAAACGGCAAACCCCTGGCTCATCGACAAAATGAACCTCGCAGAAAGCCGGCGTGTTGTCTTGCGTGTTGTCGCGATCGAACAGCGCATCTTTTACCACCGATTTACGCAAACGCGCATCGATGTAGGATTTCGCAACAGCATCGTTCACGCGAGAAAACACATCGCCGGGAACCAGCACGTCAGGGCCTGCTTCCAAGCATACCCATACCGTACCCGTGTCTTGGCAGATAGGCACGCAGTCATCTGCGGCAACGCAAGCGTTTTGCACCAGTTGGTCCAAAACGATGCGAGCACGGGCGCCGGTCTCGGTTTCGCGAGCAGCAACCAAACCCGACAAGATATCGTCGGGAACGCGCGTTGCCAGCTGCGGGATAAGGGGCAGCAGCGCCGCCTCGATATCGCCAGGGGTTACCGTTAGCATGTAGTCACCTTAGAACGATTGTTTACTCGGGAAGATTCTCGAGACCCTTCTTAACGCTGGCAGCAGATTCCTGCAGGGCGGCCAGCTCTTCGGGAGTGAGATCGAACTCGACGATTTCCTCAACGCCGCCCTTGCCCAAACGGACGGGGATGTTCATATACAGATCGTTCAGACCGTACTGACCGTCGATGTAAGCGCAAACGCTCAGTACTTCCTTGGAATCGGTGAGGATAGCCTCGACCATTTTGGCAATGGAAGCGCCGGGGGCATAGTAGGCAGAGCCCGTCTTCAGGAAGGAAACAACCTCGGCGCCACCCTTGGTGCAGCGCTTGGTAACCTCGGCAATGTCCTCTTCGCTCATGAGCTCGGTAATAGGAGTGCCCTTGACGGTGGTGAAGCGAGGCCAACAAACCATGCCCTCGCCGTGAGCACCAAGCGCCCAAGCGGTAACGTCAGCAGGATCGCAGCCAAGCTTTTCGCATACCGCAAAAGACAAACGGGAGGAGTCGAGCACGCCGCCCATGCCCATAAGACGATTGGAAGGCAAGCCGGACTTCTTGAAAGCCAGGTAGGTCATAACATCGAGCGGATTGGTAACGCAGATATAGATGGCGTTCGGAGAAGCAGCCATTGCCTGCTCGATAACAGAAGACATGATGCCGGAGTTGACACCAAGCAGGTCTTCACGGGTCATACCAGGCTTGCGAGCGATGCCAGCGGTGATTACCACGATGTCGGAATCGGCGGTTGCCGCATAATCGTTGGTGCCCGTTACCTTAACGGTGAACTTTTCCACCGAACGCATGTGCATCATATCAAGTGCCTTGCCCTGGGGCAGACCCTCTGCCACGTCCACCAAAACGACGTCGGCGAGATTCTTGGAAGCGATGATGTGCGCAGCGGTTGCACCAACATTGCCTGCACCTACGATAGTGACCTTGCTCATTATTCCTCCTGAACGGTTTGGATTCGCCACGTGCCCTCACGGCACGTAATTGTTTTATTCTACTCTTTCTTTATTTCCTCTATGGAAAAACCCGGCCCACCCATAAGAACAGCTGTTTCCGCCCATTACAGTCCGAGATAGGCCGTCGATGAACTTCGGTGGCGATCATCCGGCGCATGGCGATGGCAAGATATCGCCCCGATGCGTTCCCAAGCTGCCGACCATGGCAAGATTGCGCCCCGATGCGTTCCCGTGCTGCCGGCCATGGCAAGATATTGCCCTGATGCGTTCATGAAGGGGCCTCGGACGGGAAAAACACCAGTTCGTGGCAACATATCGCCTGCATGTATTCAAATACAGCTAATTTTGGCAAGATATGCGTGGCATGTATCCGAAAGGCCCCGCAAAGCGCCGTTGGGGAATGCACCGCGCGAACATCTTGCCACCAAGGGGCGTTTTCGCCGTCCGAAGCACTCGAATCATGCACGGCGCACGAATCCTGCCATCCTCTGACGGACTTGCCCCTGCGCAGGGGCTGCATTGACGCACACCTCCAGCATTGTGCTGGTACTGATGGCCCTGCCCCTGCGCAGGGGCTCCTGCCCGAGCAACCGCATCGCGGGATCGCCTTTCAACGGCCTGGCCCCTGTGCAGGGATGGCCTCCCATACGGGCCGTGGTTCGCGGACCCTTCTCAACGCCTGGCCCATGTGCAGGGATGACCCCAGCGCCCCGCCGATGCCCGCCACCTGCCGATACCCGCCGCTCGCCGTGCCCGTTGCAGTCAGGGACAAGCCGCCGATGGGCTTCGGCGGCGATCATCCGGCGCATGGCCTGCAGTCCGGCCAAGCCCCGAGGGGCCGCCGACTGCGTCATCTCGACGGGCAGGCCGACAACGGAATGCTGCGCAGAACTGGGCCTGGATTCCAAAACCGCGAACAAGTGGGCGCAGAACCGCCGGCGG
>OGQV01000518.1_pt1 | contig 36513 bp, 30 predicted proteins | sample 1553311 | NCBI WGS metagenome assembly OGQV01 (sample SAMEA2579976, study PRJEB22360) | human gut metagenome
ATTTTCTGCTCATGGTTTCCTCCATTGGAATATTGATTTTATTATATCATATTCCTCCTGTTACTCTATCAAAAATATGATAAACTCTCATTTCAAACCACCTTAATCTTGATTTTCTTGACTTTGGCTTTTGTGAACTTGATTATCAGTTCATCTATAACGTCGGTGTACTTTCCTCGTGAGATGAGATCATTTCTCAAATCAATAAGGCTGTTGATGACTGTACGCCGTTCATCGGGTGATAAATATAAGTGATATCTCGGATTTCTCATTCTGCTACCTCCGTTTCATTTTGATGATTTCATTATAAACGGAGCTTACCCAAAAATCGAATATGTGGATAAAAAATCTTTTAAAGACAGAAAAACGCCGCTTCAGCTTTTACACTGAAACGGCGTTCTGTTTTTGTATCAGAGAACACATCTGACGGCAAATCCGCCGCTGAAAAAGTAGGTGTTCATCCAATACTTGTTTGGTGGAGTTAAGGTGTTAAAGGTCGAACCCTTAACACCTTTATTTTCTAAATCATTCAAAAGGTCATCAAAAGTAACTTTGTCTGATGTACTGGAGCCGTTGTAATACACAATGAGTTTGTCATCAAAAACATAAATTGCATTTATAAATGTATCAATAATCTTCTTCTGAAATTGCTTATCATTAATGTCACCATCCATAATATCACTAATGAAATCTATAACATCAGAACATCTCATTGTAGCATTTGCTATTGCTTTTTCTCTTGCTATTTCTATTTCTAGTTCTGCAAGTTGATTATCAAGATCGTTAATTTGTTCATTAAATTTCTTTAGAACTCTTGCATTTGTAGTCTTAAGAAGCCCATCAGAAAGTTCCTCTAATTTCTTTTCAAGTTCCTTTTTGTTTAGTTCTAAAGTCTTTAAATGATTTTGGCCACATTCTTTATTGTAGAGGTCAACAACCTTCTGTGCCACTTCATTTACAAAGTCTTTATTTTTGTACATATACAAGGTGCGTTCAACAATAAAGGTTTCTAGTTCTTTCTGCTTTTCTCTTCTTTTTTTGCAGTCATTAATATGCTTTTTTCTGTTTCGACAAACATAGTAGCCAAACTTTCCACCACCTTTACCGGTAGCAGTTTCACCAATCATACTACCACCACAGTAACCACAAAAAATTTTAGTTGCAAGAAGATACTCGTGTTTAGCTGATTTTGTTCCTCTGTTTTGTTTATTCTTACTTAATTGTTTTTGTGCCAAAATAAAAGTCCTTTCATTGATAATAGCCGGTATGCCATGTTCAATAACTATATCTTCATACTTGTACTCTCCAATGTATTTCCTGTTGGAGAGTATTTTATTTAAAGAGTTAAAAACAAATGTACTGCCATTCTTAGTTCTCCAACCTTTAGCATTTAGCTTATTTACTATTTCTTTTTTGGATGTACCGGAAACATATTCGTCAAAAATAAATCTTACAATCTCAGCTTCTTTTTCGTTGATAACATATTTCTTATCAACCGTATCAAACCCAAGAGGTACAGAACCACCAACAACTTGACACTTTAATGCTGATTCACGCATACCTCTTCTTACATTTTCAGATAGCTGTCTTGAATATGTTTCGGCCATAGCTTCTAGCATAGCTTCAAGTAGTACGCTCTCAGAGCCTTCACCTAAGTATTCTGTAACTGAAACAACTTTGACATTATTCTTTTTTAGTGCATTTTTATAAATAGCACTATCATATCTATTTCGTGCAAATCTATCTAACTTCCAGACAAGGACCACATTAAACTGATGATTATTGCTATCTTTAATCATCTGTAAAAACTCAGGTCTGTTGTCTGATGTACCGGAGATAGCACGGTCTATATAACTATTGATGATAGTCATATCATTTTTCTTAGCGTATTCAGTGCAGTATCTAATCTGACCTTCAATGCTTTGTTCCTGTTGGTTGTGGCTAGAGAATCTAGCATATATTACAGCGTTCATAGAATTACCTTTCTATTTTAGTCCGATAAATGCTCTAATTTTGATATAAATTCTATTGTATATTCTTGAATAATATAAGTGTTTATATTAATATCATTTTCAGAAAAAAATACACAAGCATATGCAGATAAGTCTAACAATGCTGATTCTATATCAGATAGAGAAGTTATATTACTAAAATTCTTATTAAATCTTTTACCTAGCGTTTCACTATAGTCACCCATTAATTCAAGCACTTTAACAGAACCTATAGTTCTTTTTGATTCAATATAATCAATTAATATTTCGTCTATTATTATAATATCATCATGACTCAATGGTTCTGCTAGTGCTGTTATGTACATAAAGTAAGCATATGAAAAAGCAATACTATTTGATGTGATTTTCTTATAAGATTTACATTGCTTAAACATATTATGAGTAATTTCAATTATTGCTTCTGTAATATTGTTTAATTGTTCCTTCCTGTATAATGATTTCTCATTATTTTCACTGATTTTATCTTCTTCAGCAGGGAGACATTCAAATAACTTATTAAAGAAAGATAATGTATAATAAAAAACTTTTCCTTCTTCAAAATTTCCATATATATTTTTTAGCTGCCCTTCAGTATAATTAGATAGCAATTCTAAAATTTGCATACAATTAGTATCAGTTAGGTTATTAGCTAATTGTTTTATAGTTGGTAACAATTTCTTTCCAATGTCATTTGTGTAATTATCATTATATTCTTTAAAGCTAAAGAGAGAAGAAAACGAATCATTACAATAATTCTCTACCACCTTATTAGCGACAGTAAGTATTTCATCTTTACTAGGCGATAAAAATACAATAAATAAGATGTTGTAGTGTGCTGATAGTAACCCCATACCTTTTAAGTCATCTTCATTATTAGGATAATCTAAATCAAGTATATTATTAATCGACTCAATAATATTAACTACAATAGGTCTTTCAATACCATAAGATACTTTTTGTTTTTGTGTTTCTTCTTTAGTTTGTTCGGCTTTTTTGCGTGGAATATATTTAAACTTAAAATGAAAATTTTTTAGATAATCTAAAAGATTTGTTCCTTTAATTTTAAGAGTATCATAGAGATACTTACTAGCGTAATCTGATAATTTGGATAAACACAATAATAGATACTCATTATCATAGCTATTTATTGTGTTTAAATAAGAATTTTCCTCAATAATTTGTCTATAATATTCTTCACAATGTTGAATAATAAAATTATTGTCTTTTTCTTGTCTGTCAAGAGTAGCGGCTAATTCATTCTTCACGCTTTCAAATACTCCTTCTGAAAAACAATAATACGAAAGTGAATAAAATAAGGCAATAACAAAAGAATATTGTCTCCAAGTTACCTTTGTAGTGCTATCTTTGAATAAAATTCTTTTACTTGATTCAATGATATACTTAACGATTGGTTTTGCAAGAGTAGTATTAGAATATATATTTTCTGAAATAGATGTATAATTTTCCATATTAAAATTCCTTCCGTAAAACAATTACTTAAAGTTTTGTATAAAATCTTTGAAAAGCTTATAAACTTCCCTTTCAAGTGGATGTGTGTACCACTTGTTTCTTTTTTCAAGTATTTGCATTCTCTCAGAACGAATTTTAGCAGAAGAATAAGAGATATTACATAGTTTTGCTATTTCATCAGGTTTAATAATTCCTAGTTCATGCAACACACAAGCCGGAGATAATATATCTCTGGCAAAAATGTTAGCTGCACTTTCTGTAAAGTTGTTGTAGTCAAATGTTCTGTACTTCTTCGTATCAATTAGCAGATGACCTAAGAATATATGGCCAAGTTCATGTGCTATAGTGAATCTGTTACGCTGAACACTATCATTATCATTGTAGATAATATAAAACTTTCCATTTTGTAAAAATGAAATACCACTTTGATTATCTTCAAGTATATTAACATTACTGTTTTTAAAAATACTGATATTACATTGTTTTGCAATAACAGATAACTTTACTGGTAGTGAAGTTATCTTAAAATCAATCAAACATTGCCAAGCTGCATTCCTGGAATTTTTATAAATACCGTACATATAACCACCTCATAGGTAGTATTTCCTATGAAGTGGTTTTTTATTTGGTTTTATAAATCAATATCCTCAGGAGTTAATTTACTCATATCAGGTATTTCTTTAATTTGCATTGGTTCATTATCAGAACTTCTTGCAGCAACAAGTGTTGGAATAGTTTTTTCAGATACATCAATATCAAGCAACTTCTTAACAGCCTCTTGCATGCTTGGATTAGCACGATAAGCAAGAATTAATTGCTGTTCTTCATCTGTTAATAAAATTTGTTGACTTTTAGAATCAATATAATCATCATAAAATTTTTCTACATTAACATTAAGTTCATTACAAATTTTAAGAAGTAACTCAAAATCAATCTTCATATTATCTCTTTTAATAATTGAGTAAAGAGTTTGATTACTAACACCGATATTTTTTGCTAATTCATTAACATTAGTACCTTTTTCTTTTAATATTCTATCTAATGTTTTACCTATCATAGTATCACCTCTGATTAGATATTATCACAATAAATTGTGACCGTCAATAAAAAATTATGAAAAATCATAAAAAGCTATTGACAAATTATGCAAACGAATATATAATCTAAGTATAAGTTATTCAAACGCATAAATTTAAGAGGTGATTTTATGTATACTAACTTAAAAATTGAATTAGTGAAGAAGTCATTAACTCAGAAAGAAATTGCTGATTATATCGGCATTCATGAAAACTCAATGGGAAATAAAATTTCCAATGGTTCATTTTCAGTAGAAGAAGCTTTTAAAATTAAAGCAAAATTCTTCCCAGAATGTTCTTTGGAATATTTATTTAAAAGAACTGCTTGATGTTCAACTTCACAGAACTCAAAAGTCGCATATCTGAAAAAGGATATACGCAGAAAGAACTATCAAAAGAATTGGGTATTTCTGAAAACACTTTCACAAGCAAAATGAAAGGTCGCTATTTCTTTGATACTAGAGAAATAGTAATCATATGTAATTGTCTTGATATATCGTTAAGAGATATATACAAATACTTTTTTGTATTAAATTAATCTAACACTTAAATTATACAAATATATTTGTATTTTGTCAATTAATATATACAGAATGTTGAAAATGTGAAGAAATATCTACAAAGTAAAGGAAAAGAGGTACTAAAATGAAAGCATTTATAGCTTACAGATACGCAGACGGTAGCTTTGGAGAACTAGAGCCATTTAACAAGGAAGCAGAACAAGAGAAAACTTTCAGCGAAAAGGAAACTGATGCGTTTGCTCACATTGTTCTTGATGCAATGCTCAGAAACAAAGATAAGGTTAAATCATGAAACTAAAGATTAACTTTATCAACAGGACAAGCCGTACAGCAGTAAATGTTAGAGAAGCCTATGTGCTTGACAACCAAAAGATTACCAAGCACATCAACGGCAGAAGAACATTTATTGACTATCACTCTATTAAGAGAGTAAGAAAATTAAAGTAAAAGATAAGGAAAAGGTGGAAAAATGAATATTTCAATTTCAACATTAGTTATTATGGCAGTGGTATTTATTGTACTTATTTTAAGCATTGTGCTTTTGGTAGGAAAAGTTGTAGCCTACCAAAAGGCTTATGAAGATTTGCTTAATAGAAGCAAAAATTATTTGAATTTGTCAAAGAACTGTAACAAAACATCTGAGACAATTATTCAGCAAAACAAAGACCTTCTTAATGAGCGTGAAATGTACAGAGCACAACTAAGAAGTTTAACAACTTCTGCAGAACAGTTACATCAAGACAACTTTAAGTTGAGAAAAGAGATTAGAGAAGTTAAAGATATAAACAAAAAGCTAGTTAGTTCTGATAGTTGCAAGGCTTTAAAAAAGCTCAATACAAAATACGAAAGCTTGAGATTTGATTTTTTTGACATCAAATTATTCCTATCCCGTATGTGGACTTGGAAAGATGAAGAACTACAGAACATGGCAAAACCATATATCATTGACATTTACGATAAATACAGCAGTGAGTTTCAGAAGTTTTGTAATGAAAGAAATTCCGAAGGCGAAACTAATTTAGAAGTGATAGAAGATTGTCTTAATGAAATCGAAAAGGATTTCGCTTTCTCAAAGAAGAATGGTGAAACAAATGAAGAAGATTAAGATTGTTGGATTTATTGTTGTAACTGTTGCAACTTATGTTGTTTCGCTGATTTATGGTATCACATTAACTGCCAAGAATGGTGGTCTGATGTTGCTACCGGTATTGTATTTTCTTGTTGCTTATGTCATTCCACATATGGTTAGTGACTACATATCAGAGTGGAAAGAAATCATCAATGATAAAGAAGTGTGTTTTACTAAAGGAGCATACCTTGATAAATGCATTGAGGAAGCTATTGGCGAAAAGCCAGAAGAATTGATAACTACATTAGAAGGTGAAGAGATTGAAACAGATTAATGGGGTTGAGTGGTGGAAGACTACGGAGAAGAAACCTAATCGTGGCTGTAGAGTTATGGTATTAAATTTGGTCGAATCAATTGGAAAATTAAGAGGTATTCACGAATTTAATTATTCAAAGGTTAAAGAAGCTTTGGATTTATCATCAGAGATGGCTGCGTATTTTATGTCACTTGAAAATTTTGAATACTGGTGCTATGCAGACGAGTTTTACGAGCAGTTTGAAAGGGCTGAAATTAGTACTGATAGCAAGTTACAGGCAAATTAAATAAACGAGGAAATAATCCACTTTTTAAATGTTTTTGCTTGAACATTAATGTTATTAGCAAGTTAGGAAGGATAAAGTCAATGGAAAAATTTAACCAATTGAAAGAGCTAGACAGACTAGCTTATAGTTTCGGCAATACAAATAAGATGATGATGGCATCATTGAAGTTTGAAGAACGAGCATATGTAACTACTCTTGCTAGTCTATATATGATGTATGACCTTGTTGGTACACACATCAAAGATAAGGTAGTTAAAATTAAGCAAGATGCACTTAGGGATTTTCGTACAATTCATTCAGAGTTGTACTTTGAGCGATTACATTACCAACAGTGGATTAACTCTATCAAGCATACTGAAAGACAGATAAGAGAGTTAAGAATATCATTAAAAGAAGGTAATGTTCATCAGTCATTAGAAAAGGCTCTTGATATTATAGGAACATTGTTAAAAGAAAACACATTGATTGACTTATATCGTTCTGTTATGCAGAGCAAAGTAACTGATGATGAAATAGATACAGCAGTAGCTAAGTATGCAGAAGAATATAATCTTGAAATTGATAGCAAAGATGTTGAAAAAATTATATACAAGTTTATTCAAAGTCTTGGTACACAAGAAGACCTGCTATGCTTTAAGTCTATGACAAAGGAAGAGATAGAGGAATTTTCAAAAAGACTTCCGGATAGAAAAGTGGAAGGTATAAAAACAGAAGTATCTGAAGAATACTTAAAAGCACTGTCAGCAAGTTAGCTGACAGTTGCATATGGGATTGTTGAATAATAGGTAATTCATCAGATGAACCGTTCGTGTCTGATATGTAAGTTCAAGTCTTACCAATCCCACAACCACCTCTGCAAGTTACTTACTAAAATCAATGTATCTCCTAAGTTCTAAGATAGATAAAATCCTTCACGCAGAGGTTTATTCAACAACAAAGGAGAAGGTTACTACATATTAGTACCTTTGTTGTAAAAGAAAAATGGAACTGTAGCATAAGTAATGCGATTAGATCATCAGTACAGTCTAATTATATAGGTGCAATTCCTATCAGTTCTAACATCTCCGTCTGCAGTTTCTATTATTATTTAATTTCTGACCTTTTCATAAAATATTTTTAGATAAAAACAAAACTTGATGCCATTTCGTTTTGTTTTCCTTCGGTAAAAAGTTATTAACAAAATTAAAGTCCTTCATGCAGACGGAAGCATCGAGCAACGCAATGCTGGCCAAGGGGAAGGCTACTGTATAGTACCTTGGCCATATATGAGGTTTTAGTTTAGGGAAAACACTCCATAAAAAGTTTTCGGTCTCGAACTGGAGAGAGCTGGATCATGCCCAGCAAACCTCGCAAAATCTTGATAAGATGTTGTGGCTGAAAATTATGGACGTTGTTCAGTCACAATATCCAACAGTAGTACAAGTAGTACAGCAGTACCCTGGCTGCTAATCTAGGTTCAACTCCTAGCTGTTGGTGGTTATTTCCTTATTTTTATTTTTTATACTGACTTCGGTGGTGTAGAGATACACCACCACATCTGCAGTAGCCGTTGGGGTTCAGCAAGTTCAATTCTTGCCTACTGCTAGTACAGTAGTGGCGATTGTACCACACTCTTTTCTTATCTTTGTTAGACCCTGTTCAGAAATGAATAGGGTCAAAGGAGATTTAATATGAGAATTAAAAAATGTAATAAATATAGAAACAATAAAGTCACTTATGATGGAATAATCTTTGATAGCAAAAAAGAAGCTAAAAGATATGCCGAACTAAAATTACTTGAAAGAACCGGAAGAATTAAGGAATTAAGAAGGCAAGTGCCGTTTACCCTTATTCCTAAAATTCTTGATCAGAATGGCAAGTGCCTGCAAAGGGCATGTAAATACTACGCAGACTTTGTTTACAAATTTAATGGGAAGTTGGTTGTTGAAGACACCAAAGGTGTCCGAACTGCAGAATATAAAATCAAAAAGAAACTGATGTTATATCAACATAACATCATTATCAAGGAAATTTAAGAGGTGTAATTATGGACCTAAAAAAGATTGTTAATCTGTGCAAAAAGCGAAGTGCTTTCTGCGTTAATAAGACAACTGATGATTGTCAATGGTTCGGTGATGGCCATGCTATGTTTTTATTGTCACCGGAAATTCCTTTTTTATCTGCTGATGTTATTAGTGGTTTGTATGAGCTTGATAAAGATAAGCTGGAACTAAACTACAAGTATAAGCTTCTTGATAGTGAATTACAGTTACTTGCTGATACAGCAGAAGATGAAGAATTGTTAGTACCACTCAATATAAATGTTATATACGGTGGTAAAACATTACTTCCTTTTAAATCAAGTCAAGGCTTAATTCTTATTGATATTGATTATCTTAAACCACTAGGTGTAAATCAGTATGAATTAACATTCACTTTGCGTAGCGAAAAATGCGTTGCAGTTAAAAAAGGAATGTTTGTGACGGCAATAATTACTGCTTTTGATTGCAATAGAGATGATGATTTTTTCGAAGTTATAAAACAGCTTTATAAGCTAAACTCTGTTAGTAGAGAAAATGAGTTTATGAAGAATAAGAACTTTGATGAAATGGAAGGTGTAAATGATGTTTGCGATAACTGAAGAAGAAGTAAAAGCACTTTTTGAAAAAGAATTGGAAAGTGCAAATAAGGTAAATGCACAGTTTAGTTCTTCACATGAAGCTTATGCCGTGGTGTTAGAAGAAATTGAAGAAGCAAGAGAATGTTTCTACAATATACAAACATTAATTGAAGATTTCTGGCATGGAACAAAAACAAATAATTTTGACGAAAAAATTATGGCTACTGGTAGACTAGAAACTAACACTATTGCACTTATTCAGGAAGCTGTGCAAATTGGTGCTATGTGCGAGAAACTATTTGGATTTCTAAAGGAGTAGTATATGGGAAGAAAATCATGTGAAGGTTGTCGCTACTATAAGGATGGTAATGGTTCTCATAATAGTGGCAAAGATAGATTTTGTCACTATATGATTGAAACTGATAGGCCACGAAACTGTGACCCGGCAAAGTGCGACAAAAAGATAATTGATGAACCGTATCCTTATTGCAAGAGAAGAAAATGAATAAATTATTTCCAGTTATTCTTATAGCACTTCAATTCCTTGCTTGCATAGGCTATGTAATAAGTAAGGATTATAAAATGGCTATCTATTGGTTATCAGCCGGTGTTTTAAATATTTGCGTGACTTTTTAGTTCGCAGAAAGGAAAGTAAAAATGGATAATATTCTTGTACTAAAAGATATTAGGGATAAGTCAAGAAAAAAGGTTGATGATTTTGTAAATAACTATGCCGGTAATGGTGATGAACAGTTACTATTCAATTTTCTTATAGAGCTTGAAACTTACTATGGTCTCTGTATTTGTGATCGTGATGTAAACAAAATTACAAATCACAAAAGAGATTATGATTACAAAACAGATAAGAATATTTGTAGAGTGTTGTTACTCTACATTAGAGCAATCATTAGACATAACTATTTTAATGATGAAAATGATAGCTTAGATGATTTCTATGATTTAGATGCAGTTTATTGGAAAGAACATGAACAAGAGGCTTATTTAGAATTTATTAAGCTGCTTGAACAGTTAGGATACCAGGTATCTGATGAAGAAAGAAGTTATTATAACGGCACTCATCAAGCTTATAAAGAGTGATAAAACAGAATAAAAAATAAAGGCTCTGATAGATGAAAAATCACCTATCAGAGTTTATTACTATATATAGAAAAGAGAAATTAAGGGGTGAAATACCCTTTTTAAACCTTGATTAAGCGATTATTTTTATGACGATTTTTAAAAATAGGAGAATGAAAAATGCACTGGTACAAGAAAATAATCAAGGCTGGTCCTTTGAGAGAAGAAATTGTGTATAAGTCAATCAGAAAAATAAATAAACCTCATTCATCAAGATGCTTAGGCAAGAAAAGTAAATCATCAGAAAAGCAAAGACTAAGAAATCTGATGGAATGTAAGAGAAGAGTTCAGAGATTGATTTGTAATAATTTCACAACTAAAGACTTGTATATTACTCTCACATTCAGAGAAGACATATCTGATGAAGATTGTCAGAGAGAATTTACAAACTTTGTTCGCAGATGTAAGAATTATTGCATAAATCATATGAACAAAGAGTTTAAATACATAGGATGTACCCAGCGTGGTGAGAAAAAAGGAAGATGGCACGCACATGTTGTTATCAGTTACATAGATTTTAACATTCTCCGTGATAAGTTGTGGAAAAAAGGTGGCATTAAGATTGAAGGTTTATACGAAGATGGAGCATATGAAAGACTGGCAAAATATATCACATCAGAGAAAACCGGTAAAAGGCAAATGAAACAATCAAGAAATCTTGTAAAGCCTACTGAAAGAGTTATTGAACTATCACCTACAGCAGCAATAGTTCGTAGAATAAAAAAAAGCCAAGCTATGAAACAACCTAAAGGATACTTACCTCTTCTTGACCAGTGCTATACACACATAAATGACATAACAGGTGAATCAGTCAGGATGGTGTATATCAATAATAATTTCTTGTATGGTGGAGGTCGCTATGGCTCGGAGTAATACTGCTCAATATAGATGTCTATGCCCTTGGTTCATCCGTGACGGAACAAAAAATATAGATTGTGAAGCGTGTAAGGGCTTTGGTAAAGAAATAAGAATAATATTTGACAGTGAAGAAGAAAAGAAAGCTTTTCAAAAAGAATTTTGTTTCGATCGGCATACAGGACTTGATGACTTTACTGCCAAATATAAAAAATGCCCTTATGCAGAGTTGGCCGAATATATGTGGAATAAAAGCTGAACATAGTTTGGCTTATTTCTGATGTAAAAAAATTTTATTTTCCATATATAAGTAAATATATATAAGAGAAGCGTACAGCATTTTTGTGTTGTGCGTTTTTTTATTTGTGTTTTGTTTGAAAAATTAAAAAGCTAAAATCAAAATGAATATATCGTGAGGTGTGAAAAAATGAAGAAAGGAAGACGAAAAGCAAAAGATAGTGTCAACTGGACTGAAGCCAGAAGATTTTATCTCCAAAATGATGTTAGCTATCAAGATGTTGCAGATAAATTCGGCACAACAAAAGCAAGGGTTGCCGAACACGCAAGAGCAGGACCGGATAAAAAGGGTTGGGTTCTGATGAAATCAGAATTAAAAGACAAAATAGACACACAAACGGAACAAAAATTTGTTGAAAGACAAGTGAAAAGCAACATAGATAATCTCAATACAGTGTATATGGTTGCTGAGGACTTGATAACAAAAGCTAATGAAGCAGTAGGTGAACTCAATAATCATCTAGTCAAAAGCAAAACAAAAAAGAAAAAAACAAAGTATTCAAATGCAAAAGGTAGAACAAACAAGGCTTTAAGTGAAACGGTAACTGAAGAAGAGAGAATCAAGTTTGTGCAAGGTGATGTTAATACAAAGAAGATGAAAGACATTGCAACAGTAATTGAGAAAGCTAAAAATATCTTTATTGAGCAACCTTCGGAAGACAACGGCTCAGGTGTAATCATAATGCCGGAACAAGAAGAATTAACACCACCAACAGAAGATGAAGGTGTTTTGAATGAGTAGTACAGCAGTATGGACACCACAACCGAAGCAAATCAAAATGATGAAGCATGGAGAAGATGAAGGTTTCTATGGTGGTGCAGCAGGTGGTGGCAAGTCAGAATATTTGGTAATTGAAGCTTTAAGACAAGTCAATCACCCACAGTATAAAGCTTTGATACTGAGAAAAACATTTCCAGAACTGCAAGAACTGTTGGAAAAGACAATGTACTATTATCCAAAAGCTTATCCAAGAGCAAAATACAACGGTAGTGAACATGTGTGGACTTTTCCTTCCGGTGCTAAAGTTCAATTTGGTTCTTTACATCATCTCAAAGACAGATTTAAGTATCAAGGACAGCAGTATAATTTCATTGGATTTGATGAACTTACACATTTCCAATGGGATGAATACGATTTTTTAAGGTCCAGATGCCGTTCAAAAGCACCAGGTCTAAAGCAGTACATCAGAGCAACAGGAAACCCTGGTGGGATTGGCCACGGTTGGGTTAAGAAATACTTTGTTAGAGCCGGAGAACCAAATAAAACTATATGGGAAAGTCAAAAAATACAGTATCCTGACGGTCACATTGAAAGAATGTGGCTATCAAAAGTCTTTGTACCTTCTAGGGTATATGATAACAAAATCTTACTGCAGAACGATAAGAAGTATATTGCTAGACTTGCATTTATGGATGAAGCAAACCGAAAAGCATTCTTGGACGGTGATTGGGATACTTTCGCAGGACAAGTTTTTACTGAATTTAAAATTGGCATAGGACCTGAGCTTGATACAAGAAAAGGGACTCATGTTATTAATCCTTTTCACATTCCTCGAAGCTGGTCAATCCTTAGGTCTTTTGACTGGGGTTATACGAAACCATACTCAGTTGGTTGGTGGGCTGTTGATCATGATGGACGGTATTACAGGATTAACGAACTTTATGGATGCACGAATGAGCCGAATACAGGTGTTAAACACTCGGTAAGAAAAATAGCTAACCTTATCAGAGAAAAAGAAGAAACGGATCTAAATCTAAAAGGTAGAGAAATATATGGAGTTGCTGACCCAGCGATATTTGCAGATAGAGATAGTGGTAATTCTTCTATTCAATCAGACTTTGCAAAAGCCGGTGTTTTTTGGAGCAAAGGCAAAAACAATCGTTTGTTTGGAAAAATGCAAATGCACTATCGTTTATGTTTTGATGAAAGAGCAGTTCCTATGCTCTATGTTTTTAACACTTGCAAAGACTTTATAAGAACTATCCCCAACCTTGTATATAGTGAAACATCAGTAGAAGATGTTGATACTACACAAGAAGATCATATTTATGACGAAAGCAGATATGCCATAATGGAAAATATTATTCCACCAAGGGAATCAGCTATATATACTCCAATATCTTATGACCCTTTGTCTGGCCAACAAATGTATAATGGTGCAAAAATTATTAATTACTAGTGAGGTTAAAAATGCAAGATAATATAAAAAACAAAAATGATACAGCAGTATCAGAAAACAAAAGAGAAACAATAGGTAGAAAAGGTAAGATTGACGAGAAGAAAGTTGCAGAGTTTGAAAGCATCTTGTATAAGTATCGAGATGGAAAGCAATTTCTTGACGAAAAAATCAAAAATGACTACGAATGGTGGAAGCAAAGACATTGGCACTTGCTCAAAGGTAAGCAAGTTGCAGAAGGTAGCAAAACTGTAGATATGGTTAATAAAGAACCTGAACCTACTACTGCACATCTGTTTAGTTGTATTCAGAACAAGCATGCAGATGCCATGGATAACATACCTGAGTTAATATTTCTTCCGGTATCTAAAGATGATGAACAAACATGTTCTATCCTTAACAAGATTATTCCGGTAGTTAACGAACGAAGTAAATTTACTAGAGCGTATAGTGGTTGCTGGTATGACAAGCTGATTGCTGGTGCAGGCATTTATTTTGTTGGTTGGAATCAAAACTTGTATTACGGACTTGGTGATGTGGAAATTAAGAAAGTTGATCCACTCAAACTTTTTTGGAAACCTGGCATTAACAATATTCAGGAAAGTCCTTACACATTTTATGTAGAAGAACTTCAATCAGCAGAAGTTAAAGAACTATATCCGTTTTTGACTATATCAACAGGAAACACTCTTGCACTAAAAGAACATCAGAAAGCTGAGCAAGATATTGAACAGGATATAGTTCAGCTTGTTCATTGTTATTACAAAGTGAATAATAGAATACATTATTGTTATTTTTGTTGTGGCCAAGTTATATATGCTAGTGAAAATGATGATAGATTTAAGGCCACAGGCTATTATCTTCACGGTAAACACCCATTTGTTATTGATAGTTGTTATTCAATCTATAATTCTCCATTTGGTTTTTCTTTGCTAGATGTTGAAAAACCTACGCAAGAACTTATTGACAAATATACCCAGCTTACTGTTAAGAATGTCAAAGATAATGCAGCAGGTAAAAAATTCTATGATAGAAACAGTGGTGTGAATTTAGGTGATTTACAAGACCCTGGCAAAGAATATGTTGCAGTAAACTCTATCAATGATGGAGTTATTAGACATGTAGAAGTAAAAGATATTACTGCTAATATGTCTGGACTTATTAATAATAAAGTCGCAGAGATGAACGAAACATCCGGTAATAGAGATTTCACGCAAGGTGGAACAGTAGCTGGTGTTACATCTGCATCAGCTATAGCAGCTTTACAAGAAAGTGGCAGCAAGGGTAGTAGAGATTTAATCAAGAATACATACGAAGCTATGAAAGAAATAGGTGAGATGGAAATTGAGATAATGCGACAGCGTTATCAGAATACAAGATTCTTTCGTATTACAGGCACAGAGGAAGAGTATGACTTTGTTGAATTTAACAATCAAGATTTGTTACCAAGAGAAATAGAGCAGGAAGATGGTCAGCCTATTCTTCATACACCGGTGTTTGATGTAAAGATTAAGGCACAAAAGCAAAGTCCGTTTTCTACAATGGCCAACAATGAACAGTATCTTAACTTTTTCAAAGCTGGTATGTTTAATCCACAAATTGCTGACCAAGCCCTTTTGTGTGTTGAATTATTAGAGTTCGAAGGTAAAGAAAACCTTATTAGAAAGCTTAAAGAAAATGGAACACTACTACAAACCGTACAAGAACTGCAAGGACAGTTACAGCAGTTTAATAATGTCATTCAAATACTACAACAAAGTCCACAAGGATATATGCTAGTTCAACAAGCTATGCTACAAGCACAGCAACAACCGGTTGAACAAATGAATATGCAGACAAAAAGAGAAGGTGATCCACAAAGTGGTGTACCTATTGATACTAATTCTGTTGGTGATACACAGCAACTACATAATTGGCAAGCCAAGAAAGCAGCAGAACAAAGTAAAAACCAAGCTGAACAAAAGTAAGGAGACAAAATGAAAGCTAGAATTGTAAAGCAAGATAAGAAGAAGGAATTCACAGAAATATCTGTAAACATCAATGAGAATAAATACTCGATTACTGCAGTTGGCCATAATCACCCTAAGATATGTGCAGCTATCTCATTCGCTTTGATAACATTAGCACAAGCACTTGAATTTCAACATCAAGATAATAATATCAAAAACTTAGTTATAGATTTGCAACCAGGTAATAGCATTATCGAGTTTGAAGATAACAAAAAAGATAAATCAGAAGCAAGGATTATTGTCAATACAATAGTTGATGGTTTATCTATGCTACAAATGGCTAACAATAGAAAAATCATAATGACTGGTAATGTTTTCGGTGGTTCTGCAGATGAAATACATAAAAAGCAGATTGAACAAATGAAACTAAGAGATAAGTTTGTTTTAGAGTATATGAGTAAAAATAATGCTACAGCAGTAAAAAGAGAAGAAACCAAGAAAAAATATGAGAAATATAAAATTGAACATCCAGGCCATGGAACGGATGATAGTGTTATCGAGAATGGTTATGATGAATTGATGAAGGAAATTGAAAGTAGCAATTAATAAAAGTGCATTGCTTTTGTGAATTGCTACTGAAAATAGTTGTGTTTTGTTTGAAAAAATAATTAGTTATAATTAATACAGTGATATATGAAAATCACAGAAAGGACAATATTATGTTCATAACAAAAATGTCAAGATATATATACTCAATGGATTTAAGTCTTTTTGATGGTGCTGGAGCTGGTTCTGGTGGTGCTGGCAATGTAGGTGGTAATGTTGCAGGTGCTAATGGTAACGGTTCAAGTTCGTCTGGCTCTAATGGGATGACCACAGCCCAGCAGAGAGAAGCTGAAATTAATAGTAGAATACCTTGGAACAGGCTAAAGAATGGTAAGCCTGCAGAATTAAATGGTAGTAAACAGAAGAACACCACTTCTAACGGCAGCAATGGGAATCTCGCCAATTCAACCATTCAGAATCAAAACAATAATCAAAATATTAGTGAAGAACGTTGGAACGAAGTAAAAAAAGGTGAGTTTAGAGAGTTCTACAACAATGATGTTGCTACAGCAGTCCAGAATAGATTAAGTAAAGTGCATGGTGAACTTGATCATGCAAATGCAGTTAATCAAGAACTACAGAACATTGTTGATGCAATTAAGTTAAGATACCCAAATGCAGATAGTAACGAAGCATTACTTAATGCGATTAATGGTGACGATAGCTTAATTGACCAAATGGCTTTTGACAATGGTCTAACACCGGAGCAGTACAGAGAGAGTATGGCTCAGCAAAGACAGATGAATGCTGAACAGCAAGAACTTCAAGAGTTGAGACAGTGGAAACTCCAACAGGAGCAAAACAGAGAATACGAAAATCAACTACCTGCAGTTCTTGAAAAATATCCGAATTTTAATATTCAAGAAGCATTGCAAAATCCTACATTTGCAAGAGCATTAGCATTACAGAGAATGGATGGTAGTGAACCAAGTTTGTTAGAAGCATATGAGTTTGCTTATCGTGATCAGCTTATGGCACAGCAGATTAATCAAACAGTGCAAATGGCTAATAGACATTTTACAGAACAGCAGATTGCTAATAGCTTATTGCCTAACTCAAATGTTACTGGTGGAATAGCTCCATCATCACAACAGTTGACAAAAGATAAATATGAACAAGCAAAAGCTTTAATGAAGCAAGGAAAGTCAGCAGGCCACCTTTTTAGATAAGTTTCAATTTCTGTTAGGAGAATTGATATGAATAACAAATATAAATATAGTATGAATTTGCATTTATTTGATGTGACTATTGGTCCTGGTGGTCTTTATCAAGATAATGGTAATGTAGTCAATGCTATTTCGGTGAGTGCTAATGATTTGACTGTAGAACAGAGAATGTTCTACCATATGGATCTTGTAGAAATCCATAGTGCGAATCTAGTACATGAGCAGTTTGCTATGCACAGAAAAGTTCCACAAGGCAGTGGTCCTATCTTCTCTATGAGAGGTTTTGACCCTTACGAACCTGCCACTACACCACTTCAGGAAGGTGTTACACCTGCAAAGCCTAATAAGATGAAGCCTTTCCAGGTTGTAGCTGAGATTAAATCATATGGTGCATTCACACCTCACACGGATTGGCTACATATGGTTGCAATGGATGATGTTGCACAGCAAGACATTAAGAAACTGGGTATTCAGTCAGCTCAGACAAAAGAAATTCTGATTAGAGATACCTTATCAGCAGGTAAGTATGTAATGTACGCACCGGTTGAAGCTACAGATGGTACTCTAACTTATGTATCTGACAGAACTTCTCTAACATCAAAGAATAAATTCTCTGTTAGAGAAATCCTTAGAGCAGTAGCCTTCTTGAAAAATCACAATGCACAACCTATTGACGGTTCATTTGTATGTATTATTCATCCTGATGTTGAGCTTGATGTTTTAACAAGTAAAGGCTTTACAGAACTTGTTAAATACACAAACAATGTCGAAAGAGTTTATAACGGCGAAATCGGTAAAATCGGTATGGTTCGTTTTGTGGTATCATCAATGGCCAAGAAATGGGAAAAAGCAGGTGCAAGTGAAACATCAGGTAAAGCAGATGTTTATAGTTCCCTAGTACTTTCAGACGGTGCTTATGTTGTTGCAGAATATGAAGGTGGAGGTCTTCAGACATTCCTTAAACCTGTTGGTTCTGCCGGTTCTGCTGACCCATTGAACCAGCGTGGTACAAATGGTTGGAAGTTCACGCTTGCAGTGGCTAGAGTAGTTGAAGAATACATGATCAGAGTTGAAAGTGGTGCTAGTGCTAATCCTTATTACACAACAGCAGCTTAACTAAACTAATTGAATTATCCCACTACAATTAAGTAGTGGGATATTGAAGTATTAAAGGAGAAATAAAAGATGGCAAGAACATCAGCTAAAGATAAAGAAAATGTTGTAGAAAAAGTTACAACTACATCAGTAACAACAGCAGAAAACGAAGAACTTAAAGCATTAAGAGATGAAAATGCTAGATTAAAAAAGCAGTTAAAAGAAAAAGAAGAAACACCGGTAGTGGATGTAACTAAGGATGAAGTAGAAATTGACTGTAACGGTAAGAAGTTTACACCTAAGAATGATGGTGGTGATGAACTTAGACGGAGAGGATTATCTGAAGAAGTTGTTCAGAACGAATTAGAACTGCAGAAAGAAGTTACCATCATTCTTCCTAAAGATCCATTCAAGGATGTTGATGTAAGACTATATGACCCATTGAAAAACATTACTATTGCTATTCAGCGTGGTGTTCCGGTAAGAGTTCCGGGTTATATTGCAAAGTCTTTGGAACGCTCACAGAACGCAGATATTGTTACTGCAGAAATGATGAATAAGATGTCAAATGAATTTGCAGAGCAAGAAAAAGAATATAATAATTAAATGCTAAGGGTGGTGGCTGGTTCACCACCCTTTATTTGTAGGTGATACTATGAGAATATCAGAGATTATTGATAGAGTACAACAAGAGTTTCCAGGTCAAGAAATGTTCACAGATAATTGGATAATTAATCAGTTATCAATACTTGACCAGAAAATTAAAAGAGATATTTTTGATACACACGATTGCCCTCTGAGGACAACAGAATTAGATAATTATAACTTTGAAACTGACAGAAATACGGAACTACTAGTTAAAGCTCCGTATGATGATACATTATATACAGACTACATTCTAGCAATGTGTAATCTAGAACTTAAAGAAGATGATGATTACAACATTAGAATCAATATGTATGAAAGTAAAGAAGAAAATTTGTGGAAAGCAGTAAACCAACAATACAAGTTTATAGTTCCATATAAAGATTATAGATTTTAGGTGATGATAATATGTACCCAAAATTTAATAGAAGAAGAGAAAATACAATACCTATTTCTAACTTTCTAGGAATTAACAGAAGTAGAAATACTACATTTTCCAAGATTAGTCATTACAGCAGTAACTATCAAATTGAATTTACTGATATGAAAAACATGACAGATGATTATAATCCTATGTTTGGTAGCAGACCTAAAAGAGAAGCAGTAAGTAGAGTTAATACATTTGACAGAAACGCTATATGTAGTAATTTGCTTGTTTGTAATGATAGCTTAATGTGGCTTGAATCAGATGGTATTATTTATCGCAATAATAGTGAATTTAGCAACTATTTTTCTACAGATGATTTTAATAAGAACATCAAAAGACAGTTAACCCTTATGGGAAACTATATTGTAGTTACTCCGGATAAGGTAAGGATAAACATTACTACAAAAGATGTTGAACAAATTGAAAACATATTTTATTCAAAAAGTGGTTCTGGAGAAATCCAAACATCAAATAATCAAAATGATGTTCCTAGCATTCAACGATTTGTAATTAATACATCAATAGATCAATCAGAATTGGAATATGTGGGAGATACTGCAATTGACTTAACAGATGAAAGTTATCAAAAAACAAATGCTGAAGTAGATAGACTTGGAGCGTTCACTAAAATAGGAAATATAGTTGAATATTATGATTATGGGGAAAAGCCAGAAAGAAGTGATAACTGTACTGCAGGTTTATTTTTGCTTACTGATATAGAAAAAAACCAAACCGGTTATTTTAATAAACAAAAAAAGATATTCACAGAAGTTTTTGCAAACTATGCAAAAATTATCAGAACAGGAATTGGTAAAGGATTTTCTATTGGAGATACGGTGGAAATAAGCGAGATTAATAATTCTTGCACTTCAATCTACAGAGGAAAAATAGGTGATTGGGTAGATACACTTAATAGTGTTTTTACTATCTATGATGTAGCTGATGATTATATAGTTATCAATGCAGTTTTAGAGAAGTCAGTACCTTATAGTGGCCCTATTAAAGTATCAAGAACTATGCCTGATATGGACTTTATAATTGAAAGGAACAATAGATTGTGGGGTTGTTCTTCAGGTAATCATGAAATTTATTGTTGTGCAATAGGTGACTGTAAAAACTGGAATACATATCAAGATGCTATAGCTTCAGATAGTTGGGCTTGTACAGTAGGAACACAAGGAAATTTCACAGGTTTAACTAGAATTGGTGATTACTTATATTTCTTTAAAGAAAATTGTATACACAGAATATCTGGTGAATATCCAAGTAACTTTACGGAAACAACAATATATCAAAGTGGTGTTGAAGCTGGTAGTGAACAGTCATTAGTGGCAGTAGGTTCATCACTCTATTATAAATCTCCGGAAGGTATTACTAAGTTTACTGAAGGATATGCCAACGAACTTATAAGTAATGCTGCATTTGATAGTCAAAGATATGTTAATGCCGTAGCAGGCAGGCACAAGAATAAAGTGTATATGTCATTGCAGAATGTTATTACTGGTGATTATGAAGTGTATGTCTATAATACTGACACAAACTTGATTATGAAAGAAGATGATACACAATTTATTTCTACAGTAACACTTAGAGATAATATGTACTTTGTTGATGCTCAGACAGGATACATAAATAGTATTTCAGATAATAATGTTTTTACTGATTTTGCAAGTTACATTCTTCCTGAGAGATTAGCAGAACAAAGAACATTTAATCTTCATGGTAACCAAAGATTGTTTGGTGATGTTGACGGTGATGGTGAAATAACACAAGCTGATGTTGAATTGCTAAAAAAATATACTGCACATAAAGCAGATTTGAATGAAGATGCTTTAACTTCATCAGATGTAACATCAGATGGAAAAGTTAATATTAAAGATGCAACTGCATTAACAAATTACGTACACGATATGAAATTAGTGTATGAAGAAGATATTAATTGGAGTTTTACAACCGGTAATCTTTTTGAAAGTAATTTGGAAAATGAAAAAATCAAAAAATTACAAATAAGAGCTGAGATAACAGGTGATGCAGAGCTGTTAATTCTAACTAATAATAATTCACATTATCAAATAATTAAGGAATTTAAAGGTCTTAAAAATCAAAATGTATATGTACCTATCTTTGTGCAAAGATGTGATTATCTGAAAATTAAAATGCAAGGAACAGGCACTATTATACTTAAGTATATTGATATTACGTATCTTGGAGGTAGCAGTAAATGAGAAGATTATCAAAAATTAAGACAGATACAAAGAATATCGTCGATGTAATCACTCAGTATAACAAGGCAGTAGATATTATTAACAGCAACCTGTCTAGCATTGGAACTGAAAATTTAAATCAAGAATTGCTATCAACACTTAAAGATATTCAGAATGATATTAAAGCTATCAAGAAAAAGCTAGGAGTGAAATAAATGAAATCAAGTGTAAAAACACAAACGGCATATAAGAACTTGAACAAGGCTACTAAGAAATATCAGTCAACTGCTAACAATGCACCTACCTACAATGAAAGTGGAAAGACCAAGTCTGCATATAACCAATGGACAAGTTACGAGAAGAATAATAAGCCTGGTGAATATGCTGGAACATGGGCTGATGTTCTTAATCAAAAGGTCACCAATTATATTAATCAAGATCCATACTCATATAAGAGTCAAAATGATGCAAGTTATCAAGCTGCTAAGGACCAGTACACTAAGACCGGTCAACAAGCTATGAAGGACACCATGGCACAAGCTTCAGCTCTTACAGGTGGTTATGGAAATACATATTCTCAATCTGTTGGCCAACAACAGTATAATGCTCAAATGGATAACCTATCTCAAAAAGCTATTGAGTACGAACAACAGGCATATAACAGATATGTAAGTGACAGAGAACAACAGTTAAATACTATTAATGCACTACAGAATTTAGATAATACTGAGTACAGCAGAAATAGAGATGCAATTAATGATTACAATACTTTTTTGAATTATTTGCAGAACAAATATACAACACTAAAAAGTGTTGATGATGATACATTCAATCGTGAGTACAATATCTGGCAGCAACAACTTGGTGCACAGGGTACATTGATGTCTTCTGCTCAAAACAATTATCAGTATGAAAATACAAATGATATTAATAATTATCAATTTGGTGTTAATACTGATTTACAAAAGCAGCAGTTAGCAGAAACAAAGAGAAAGAACACTGCTGATATTAAGCTAGGTCAACAGCAACTAGCAGAAACTAAAGCTAGCAGAATAGCTACTAACAATTATAACAACAGATTACTGAACACCAAAACTACAACAACAAAAACAAGTGGTAGTTCTAGTTCATCTGATAAAGTAACTACAAATGCTATTAATAAAATAGTTAAAAATGGTGCTCAAATGTACAAGGACGGTACAACAGCACGACTAGCTAATTATCTAAACAATCTGCCTGAACAGTATGACGATTATATGGAAAGTATTATAGCGCAAATAGGATTGCCTAAAAATTGGTTAGATGATTTTAGAAATGGGAAAATATCAGCAGAACGAAAGTAAAAAAGGAGTACAATATGTCAACTTACTTAGAACGAATGGATAAGAAGAAAAAAGAGGAAGAGCAATCTTCCTCTTATTCTACATATCTTGAGAGAAAAGAAGCTAAGAATATTCTTAATGGTACGGATACTTTTCTCCAAGATTATAGCACATTGGTTAATAATCATAATCAAACTTTGAAGGACACAAACAATTTCCTAAAAAGTAATGAATTAACTAATGATAATTTACACTCAAACATTATCAATGATAGTGATAATTTCAATAATTTAAGAGATAAGCTATCAAAATTTAGAAATGAATTTGTACAAAGATATGGCGAAAAATCTGTATCTAAGATGGAAGATAGACTGTCTAATTTAGGGCAGTCTATTAAGTCAACAAGTAAGAATATTGAAACCATAAAAAATCAAAAAAGTGAAATTAATGCAATTAAAGCTGAAGCTGAAAAACAGTCTGATTTGTTGTATCCAGGTCAAAAAACTAAAAGTGATAATGTATCATCTCTTGAAGTTAATGAAGCAAAACAGTTGACCGGTAACCCAATGGATATTTTATTTAATAATACTAGTGCTAAACAGGATGAAGCATTGGTAAAGAATACAAGAGGTTACGCTAATAAGTATGCTAATATGTCTTATGCTCAGCTTAAAGATTCAGTTGCTAAAAATTCAAATTCTATGTCTGATGATGAAAAGAACTTTGTTCAAAAGCTCAAAACAACAAGACTAAGAGAAGAAGGTACTGCAGAAGATGCTAAAAATGAGTATGAACAACTAATTAAGAATGGTGCTGATGAAAATAGTCTAGAAGTGTCTCATCTTAAAGAAATGTATCAAAATAAATATGATAGCGAAGTTTACAATAAATTATCAAACTTATCTGATGATGATGTAATTAAGGCTTTAGATAATGATATTACTGTAGGTTATGGTGCAGATACAAAAACACAGAATTGGGTAACAAAAGACCATTTAAAATATGATGATGTTAAGTCATATATAACTAACTATGGTTCTTTATCACTGCTTAAAAAGTATAGAGATTATCTTAAGGAGAATGGCGAGTACACAGAAAGAAACGAATTAGCACATTCTCTACTTGGAAATACTGATGCATTTGACAGTACAAAGAATAAAAATGAAGATGAAATTAATCAGCTTGATGATGTTATTAAGATAAGAGAACAAGAAAACTATATTGATGACACATATAAAGAACTTTCTAAAAGTCACGATTTTGGAAAGTATGGTTTTGTTGCGAAAGGTAAAGACTTAAAAAACATAACAAGCAAAGAAAAATATGATATTGTTGTTGATTACTTAAATAATAAGTTTGGTGGTTCTTCTGATGAAGCAAAAGGTTTTAAAGATAACACTAATACTTATAGCAATTACGTTACTGCACAAGAAGACAGACAAAAAACACAAGAGTTTGCTAAAGAACATCCGGTGTTAGGTACACTGCAGTCAATAGTAACTAACTTAGGAAATTCTTTATCTTTGCTTCCTTTGGCTGATACAGTTGACAGTGTTGTTGGTATTGATATAGATACAAATGATAAGTTACATACTATATCAAGATTAACAAATGACTTGCGTGAAGGTGCTAAAAGTAATTTAGGAGAAACAGGACAGTTTATCTATGATACTGCAATGTCAGCAGTTGATAGTGCATCATATGTTGCAATGGGTAATGCTTTAGGTGTAGCAGGTGAAGCTGCAGGTATTGCTAACGCTACAAACTATGTTCCTGAGATAGTTAATGGCCTTATGAGCAACATTGTGGCACAACAAGCTATTGTTGAAGGTAAGGAAAAAGGTTATAGTGATACTAAAGCTGTGTCAATGGGTATTATTCAAGCTGCAATAGAAGCTATTACAGAACAATACAGTTTAGATACAATCATCAAACACCCAAATCTTCTAAAAGGTGCATTGGTAGAAGGTTCTGAAGAAGTTGCATCTAATTGGCTTAATAATGTAGTTGATGCAGTTGCCAATGGTGATAAGAATAGATACAGACAATCAATCGAAGAATATAAACAAAAAAATCCTAACGCATCTAATGGTGAAGCATTGGCAAGTGCCATTTGTGATAGCTTTAAGGATGATGGTTTGTCATTTATTGCAGGTGGTTTGTCCGGTGCTGCTATGTCAGGAACACAAGTCGGTATTAACAAGGTAAAGCAGTCATCAATAGATAGACAAGTAAGAAATAGTAATATAGAAACTTTAGACAGTATTATCAATAATGACCAGTTTAAAGATACGGAAGTTCAGCAACAAGCAAATTACTTAAAAAAAAAGGTCCTCAACAAAGATGAAATAACCTCATATGATTCAGTTAAATTACAAAATGCACATTTGCGTACTGCATTGAGAGAAGTAGTACCGGATGAGGTCCTTAATAATACAGCAGCAAAAAGTGATATAGAAGTTGCTACTGAAAATGGTGTTGAGAAAGTTAAGTCATCTTTAGGTGCATCACATCCAAACGGAATACTTGCTACTGTGGAAGGTACAGAAACAAAAGCAGTTACTAACATTTTATCATCAAATAGTGGAAAAATGATATTACAAACAGATACAGGCGATACTGTTAATCTAGATGATGTAAAATTTAAAAGTCCTTCACAGAAAGTAATATTTGACCAAGCATCTAAGTATGATACTAATGGTGCAAAGCAATATATAATTTCAGTTGACAATTTCAAAGGCAATTCCAAAAACTTTAACATTGCATTTGATACATTATATAAGGCTGGTAATACAGGCAATACATATGAAAATGTTGTCGAAAATAAAGAGATTAATAAAGCTAATAAGATTCTTGGTCAACAAGCTATGAATGTTTTTAATTCCGGTTTAAATGATTATCAAAATGCAATTTCAGAAAATCAAAGACTAACTGATTTAACAAATGAAACATTAGAGCATTTTAAGACTATGTATGATGTTGCTAATGAAGAAACAAATAAAAACTATGTCTATAAAGATGGAATTCTTACTTCTGCTGATATTGACAAACCATCAGAGCAACAAAGTAATGTGTCAGAAACACAGAATAGTGTTCAAGAGCAACAGAATGAAGAACCACAGGAGAAAGAGCCAATTAAACTACCTAAGAACGAAAGTGATAAGCTATATACTGAGCTAGTCAACAAATTTAAAGGTAGAGAAGATGAATTTACTGATTTATGGGGTAAAGCTTATTATGCCGGTGCTAGAGGTGTGTCATATAATAGTGTTGCAAAAAATATCAACTATTTGGATGTTATTCGTCAAATAGGTAGCAAAGATGTTCAACGCATTATGGAAGCCGGTAGAAGAGATAGTGTAGCAGAAGTAAAGGCTTTAATGCAAAATTCAAAACCACAAAAGAAAACCGGTGGTAAAGTTGTAGTAGCTGAATCAGCAAAGAAAAAAGTTAAAAATACAGCAGTATTTGAACATATAGCTAATAATATTGGAACTGACATTTATGTAGAAGATATTAAGGATAAGCGTATCAATGGCTACATTGATAAAGACGGAATTCATCTAAACGCTAATCATGGCCAAGAAGGTATGTTGTTTGCAATATGCCATGAAGCTATCCACAAACTTAAATTAGCTAATATCAAGGGTTACACAGAATTAAAGAACTTTGTTATGGATGTTCTTACTGATAGTGGAATGAATATTGATAGCAGAACAATGAATGTTATCAATAACTATCTGGAAACAAATAGTTTGAATAGGGATAACTTAACAGAAGAAGCCGAGGAAGAAATCGTAGCTAATGCTTTTGGTTCTATCATCAGCAACGAAAAAGCTATGAAAAAAGCTTATTCTCTACCATCATCAAAGAAGAAAAATCTTGTATCTGCAATTAAGTCAATCATCAACAAACTAAAAGAATTTTTGAATAAGCTATCAAACCAAATGCCAGAAGTAAAAGCATTAAAGGACAACATTAATGCTCAAATTAAAATGGCAGAAATCTTTGCTAAGAATATTGAACAGTCAAATTCTAATAAGGATAGTAAGAATAAAAAATATCTATATCTAGGTACAGAATCTAAAACTGCTAATATTTCAAAGCTTAACAAAGCAAAAGAAATGGAAGAAGATGGTGCATCATCTGAAAGCATTAGAAATACTACAGGGTGGTTCAAAAGTTATGACGGTAAGTGGAGATATGAAATTAGTGATAAAGATATTCAGTATTCAAGAGATGGTAAGTTTACTAATAACCCACAGTTAAAGAGAAAAAATGAACTCTTTAATAAGTTTCTTATGGGTACTATTACATCCGAAGAAATGAATGAATATAGTAACCTGAATAGTAACAGAGCAGTAAAGCCGATATTTCTATCAGATTTTGTAAAGCATGATAAATTGTTCAAGTCTTATCCTCAGTTAAAAGATGTGACACTTTCTATTGATAGTGATATGTCTAGCAAAGAAAAGGGCTTTTACGATAACGGACTAAAAGAAATACATATCGATAGTAAATTAACCGGTGATGAAGCAGTTAAAACAATTCTTCACGAAGTACAGCATGCTATTCAACACATAGAGAAGTTTGCTACCGGTGCAAATGGTAGTAATGAAAACTATAATAGAGTTGCCGGTGAAATTGAAGCTAGAGATAGTGCTCATAGAAGTAACTTTACTGAAGAACAAAGAAAAAACATCCGTCCTGATATTGACAGAACAGATGTTGCATTTTCTAATGATGATATTAGTCTTGCAAAAAGAAGAAATAAGAAAGGCTTTAAGAAAGCCCTTAATGAATATGAATGGCATATCTTCAATTCTGCTATGGTTGATTCACAAACTAGAGGATTTAGAGTTAATGATAATGGTATTTTAATACCAAATCAAAATGATGCACATAGTTACAAATTAGTGTTTTATGATGATTTTGAAGATGGTCCACAAATTCAAGAAGTTTACAAACTTGAAAATTATGATTATAATATGCATAGTGATGAACTTAATATAGTAAAATTTCTATCAGACTATTATAACGGAAAGGATAAATTAGAATATGACGAAAGAAGGAAAATTTTTCACGATTATTTATACTTGTCAGGAACGATACTCAAAAATTTTAATAAACGAACTTGTAGGTGGAATACTTACAACGGAAAAAAGAGTGGACGAAGTTCTGAAATTAGTGAATCAAAACTTGAACGAGGAACAGATGATGGAAGCACTAAAGAAAATAAGACAAAGGGATCAGATACCTTACGAAGATTAAACGGTCAAAGTTTAGGAGCAAACTTACCTGGTAAGAAGTTTTCTATCTTTGAAGATGGTACAGATAAGAACTTAGTTGCTATGCACAACCTTAGTGCAGATAATCTTGAAACTGCACTAAACCGTGGTGGTTTACCTATGCCAAGTATAGCAGTTACAAAGGATAATATCTCCCATAATAACTTTGGTGAAGTCAGTGTATTATTTGACAAAGACACCATTGACCCTGAGATTAATAACAACCATGTTTATGGCAGTGATGTATATTCTCCTACACATCCCGGTCTTGAATACAAAGTTAATGAAAATAAGAGCAAAGAGGTATATGATTATTTCAAGGATGAATTAAAAAACAAGGATATGGCTTTTAAAGCTAATCCGGTAAACTTTAGTTCAGCTAATTTAAGTAACAAGATTAATTCACTAAAAGGTGAAGAAAACTTTATTGATTCTCTTAAGAGTAATTATGAAATGAAAAACTTCTATCTCTCTCTTAATAATAACGAAGTTAAAAAGGTTAAAGATTTAGTTAATGAAGAAGTTGAAGAAGTTGATGAATTAACTGCTGATTTTTATAATTATCTCTACAATAATATGAATGAAGAGATGAAAGAAATTAAAGACTTAAGTAATCGTGAGTGGTTTAAAAAGTATAAAGAACAATTTAATTCTGTTACTCAATCATATATAGACAAGTGGAAAGGTTCTTCTCTTGCATCTATTAAAGAATTTATTGCTAATGAAGCACGAAAGAACGGAATAAAAATGGCTGCTACTGTTAAGAAAGTTTTAAACTATAAAAATAATAACGGTAAGATTGTCAATACAACAACAGTAAAAGATTATGACGGTGCTAAGAGAGAAATTGATAAGAGAATCAATCAGAAAGATTATGAACAGTGGCTTAAAGCCACATTTAATGGAATTGTTGAAAAGACAGGTATAAGAAAGCCAAATGTTGATGCTTATACTTCTAGAGGTGATAGAAAAAGTTTTGAACAACTGCACTATGCTGATACATTAGACAATATTGTTAAGGCAATGAAAGATGTTCAAAATGGCGAAAGTTTCTTTGGTGGTAATCAGTTATGGGCCATTGGATCTAAAGAGTACAGCAGTATTAAAGACATTAAAGGTGATTCATCTAGACTACAGATGTTAAGTGATGAAGAACATAGTGAAATCAAAAGTGAATTAGGTGTAAGATTTCAAAATATTGCTAAAGAACTTGTCAATAACACTGATTTAATGAGTTTAGATTCAGCTTATAATAATATAGCTGATGCAGTCAGACATTCAAAGAATGAAAATCAAATGCTGAAGTACCTTAAAGAATATTATCCTAAAACTGCAACATCAGAGATTGTTAGTGAAATAGTCAATCTACTTGATGATGTAAGTAATATGCCTACAGGTTACTTTGAAGCAAAGCCACAGAGAGTGATTTCTCCTAATGAAATCAAAGCAGTTGTTATTCCATCTGGAACATCAGCTAATGTAATTGAATTACTGCAGAAAAATAATATTCCTTATTATGAATACTCTTCTGATGAAAACAGAACTGTTGCAACTCAACAAGCTATTAATGATACTAAAATTCGTTTTTCTAAGTTTTCTGATAAAATCAAAAAAGAAGAAACACGAAGTGAAAAAGCATTAAAGATGACGAATGAAACCTTGTCAGAACTTCTAAATATGACAGAAGAAAAAGGTTTTGTTGATGATGATAAAGTCTATAATGAAGTTGCAAAGAAAATTTTGAAAAAATATAACTGTAATTTTTCTTCAAAAACTTTTGCTGAAAATGTAAAAACAGTTATGAATTATGCAAACAATCAAAAGGTACTTGATAATAATGATTATATTAATCAGCTTACATATGTTGCTAATGAAGCATTAGACAAACATAGAAGTATCAAAGATAATTTTGCTGAAGAAAGAAAAATTGTTAATGACTATTTCAGTAAAAAGAACTTATTGTTATCAAATAAGCAGAAAGAAATTCTTGACTTTGGCATAGGTGCAAATACATTCATCAATAAAATGTATGGTATGGCCAACATAGTGACTGACAGTAACTTGTTGTCTTCAGATAGTAATACTATGTACTTAAAAGAAGCATATGAGAGTTTGCAAGATGAATTAGGAATTGATTTTCTTCCTATGGCTACTGAAGAAGAAATGCCGAAAAGATTGTTGCAACTTAAAGAACTTTTAAAGCCACAGATTAATATTGACGGTATGAATAGATATGATGTATCTATGAATATGGTTCAAGATTTTGTTACTGAACTAGCAAAGAGTAAATACTCTAATAAAAATACTGAGATAACAAAGAAGATTAATCAGCTGGTTTCTCAGCAGAAACAGTGGAATAACGAACTGAAAAAAGAGTATAATCAAAAGCTTAGAGAAGAAAAGAAAAAGTATGAAAACAATCTTAAGAAATATCAATCTGAAGTTGGAGATTATAAACAAAAGATTACATATGAAAAGCATCAGAAAATCAATGATTTAAGAGCAAAGCAAAAGGATACTCTTGAATGGTATAAAGATAGAAGAATGCAGACAGTCTATAAGGACAAGATACGCAGAATGTGTAGTAGATTGGGCAAAATGATTAATACGGAAATAAGAAAAGAAGGTATTCCTTTACCTACTAAGCTTATTAGAACTATGTCTAGTCTAGCTGATATTATTGACCCAGGTACTACACGAAACGGTAACAAAGTCACCGGCTATTCAACATTCATGAAGTTAAAGTCTATCTATGATGGATTACAAGAAGCTGATAATGAAGCTAACCAAGGTTCTGCTGAGGGTATTTATGCACTGCACTATCAAAAAGCAATTTCAAATTTAATTAAAGAATTGGCTATACAAATTGACGAAACACCTCTTAACAAATTAAATGGCTATCAGCTTAAAAAAGTTTATGATACTTTGCATATGGTTGAAAACAACTTTAGAAATGCTAAAAAAGTTATAGTTAAAGGTAAAACAATTGAATATAGCAAACTAGGCATACAAACCATATATGATTTAAGAGATGTTAGAGGTAATCTAAGGGAAAACTCTGATAAGAATAAATTTGGTGTACCAAAATTTAATAGATATGCAAACTATCAATTAGATTTTCTTCGTTTTATTAAAAGACTTGTTGGATATAATGAAGAATCACCACTATACCAGCAGGCTATGGAATTTGATAAAGCAGATAGTAAAGAAGCAAGAATACGAATGGAAAGTATGCAGCTCTTTACAGATGTTATGGCAAAAATGAAAGCAACAAAAGCAGAAGGTTATAAGCACAAATCTGTACTAGATGTATTTGACGGTAAGGATGCTAAAATGCTTGACTTTGGACTAAAAGACAGATTTACCGGAGAGCCGGTGAAAATATCTGCAGCTATGGCAGTAAGTATCTATCAAATGAGTATGAATGAAGATAACAAAAGGCACTTTGTTCTTGGTCAAAGAAATGTTGATATTCCTGGTGGATTAAATATTCCCAATAATGATTTATGGCAAAAAGGAAAGAAATCAGAAGCAAGAAGTCTTCATCATACAGTAGTTATGAGCGAAGGAACTTTAGATAAGATTTCTAAATATGTGATTAATAATGAATTGTTATTAGAATTATCTAATGCCACAGATAAATTTTTTAATGAAGTATCAAGAAAGTATATAGATGAAACTGCTAAAAGATTATATGGTTATCCTATCAGCATTGAAAGTCATTACTTTCCTATCAATACTAATTCAAACTATGTTGTAACTGATTTTGATACGGTAGTTCGTAACGCAAGCCTTGAAAATAAAGGATTTACTAAGAATAGAACTAATGGCCATAATCCAATTTGGCTTGATGATGTTACGGAAGTTATTAATAATCATATGAATGGCTTAGCGAAATATGCTGCATATACACCAATCATAAGAGATTTCAAGAAAGTATATAACTATACTGCATCAGATTACCAAACAAGTGTTAAGGATGAAATCGAAAAAAGATGGGGTGCTTCTGCAACTCAGTACATAAAGAATTTTATGGAAGATTTACAGAAGCCTTATACCTCTAATCTGGGCTTTTCAAAGTGGAGAGGTAGATTTGCTCAATCTGTTCTTGCTATGAATTTGTCAGTAACTATGAAACAAGCAGCTTCATATCCAACTGCAGCTGCAGTTATTGGATATAAACCATTAGCAAAAGCATTATTAGTTGGTGATAATGCAAAAGGTGAGAAAAAGATTTTGTTTTATAGAGCTAATAGAGCAGAGATTAACTCTATGACCGGTGTTTTCTTTGACCGTTATCAAGGTGATAATACAGCAGAAATGAGAGAGTTTATTACTGATAATGGTTGGGCTAAGAAAGCTCCTTATCTCATGAACTGGATACAGAAAGCTGATGTAGCTACTACAGGTCGCTTATGGCAAGCATGTAAGTATTATGTTGAAGATGAACTAAAAATTGAAAAGTACAAAAATGGTACAAATGAATATACTGATGAATATAAAGAAGCACTTGTAGATTCATATGAGGAAGTTATTAAAAATACTCAGCCTATGTATTCAACTGTTCATAGACCTGCCGTTCTCCGTTCTCATAATGAATTAATGAGAACACTTACAATGTTTATGACACAGAGATTACAAAACTTTGGCATAATGTTTGAAGCAACAGGTAATTATCGAGCAAAGGCTAAAGCGTATTATAGTAGTAAAACTGAAGCTAATAAAATAGCATTAGATAAAGCAAAGAAACAATTTGTTAGAAGTATTAGTTCTCAAATTGTTGCAGGTATGACATTATCTGCAATGACACTATTAGCAAAAGCTATGATTCATGGTTTAGATAGATATAAAGATGATGAAGGAGAATTAACTTGGTTAAGTATTCTTTCAACATTTAGTTCAGACTTTATGGAAACAATGAGTGGTTGTGTTCTGTGGGGTAGTGAAGCATATGAGGTAATATCTAATTTTATTAAAGTTATTAATGGTGGAACTGTATATAACTCTGATATAGTTGATTTAGGTGCTTTTAATACTATTAATGATATTCAAGATGCTGGTATTGGTATGCTTAGGACTTGCCTTGCAGATGAATTTGACGAAAGCAAATTCAATAAGTATTCATATAAAATTGCTTCAGGTGTTGCAAAGGCTTTTGGAATACCACTTGATAATGCGAAAAATATCATAATGGGTGGTGTTAATCTTGTTAAGGACTGCGTGGACAATGGTTCACCTTTAGCATTCAAAGCAGGTAGTAATATTTCATTATCAACTAGTGATTATGCTGAACATTTGTATGAATATCTTGTCAATAACGATAAAGAGGGTTATACAAAGCTGTACAATAAAGCAATGGCAGATGGTATTGACAGTAAAAAAATTCAAACTGCCCTCAAAGAGCAACTTGTTGGTAATGAGTTTGTACAGAAAGCTGCAGTAGCACTTCATAATGATGATATTGGAACATATGAATCCAGTTCTAGAGTGCTTATACTTCAAGGTTTTGATGCTGATACTGTCAAAAAGGCAGTTGACTCTTATATTTCTAAATACTTAGAAAAAGAGGAAGATAAGAAAAAAACGAAGATTAAAGATGATTATACAGAAAAAGAATTGTTTGATAATAATCAAGGCCAAACAGCACAATATAGTTATGATGACCTATGGAGAGCAAAAGAAAATGATAGTAGTTCATATCAAACTATCTATGATTCATTAATAAAACAAGGCAAAAAGCCTAGTGCTATTAAGTCAGCTATGAAAGCAAGAGAAAAGAAAAAGAAAGAAAAAGGAGAACAGAATAATTAATATGCAGAAGAGGTTAGCATTTAGCTAACCTCTTCTTGTGTTTTGTTAGAATATCAAAAATTATATAATATTTATTAAAGGATGTGATGAAGTGTGAATACTATCCCATTTAAAGTAAATAAGAATATTATTCAAAAAATAGGTGGTTATTCCATAGCGAGTTCAGAAAATAACTATACAAAGTTTGATTTTCAATTCTCTGATGATTGGAACAAGGTTGGAATACAAGTATCAGCTACTATGTTTTTTGATTCAGATAAAATACCGGATCCGGTTCTTCTTACTATGAGGAACGATAACACAGGTTATTGCTATTTACCGTCTGAACTAAAAGATGATCACGGCATTCTTAAACTTGGTCTAACAGGTGCGTATGTTGATGATAATAATGAAAAAGTTGTTATTAACACATTACTAACATCATTAACAGTAGGACCAGGAGCATATATGACCAAGTACCCAGCTAATGACATATACAAAGATATGTTAGCTAGAATAGCTTCATTTGATAAATCAAAGCAAGACAGATTAATTTGTAAGAATGGTATTACTATTGATAAGGATAGTAACATTTCTGTTGATGATGATTATGTAATTACAACCGGTAATATTCCCAAATATGTTGATCCAATAAAAAAAGAAATTGAACAACTAGAGAAAAATAAATTAAATGGTATGACTATTAGATGTACTGATTTATCTGAATTGTTAAATTATGAACCTGGTATTTATCTAGCCCTTTTAAATTGTGCCGGATTTTATGAATCATCACAGTTAGAAGAATGCGAAGTACTTATTGATGAATACGGAATTACTATCTATATAGTACAAGCAGGATTATTTTATTTTATTACAAAAGAGCAAGTTTCCAATGGTAAAATGCCTAAGAAACTTAATCTAAACATAAATGAAATTGATGCATGCTTAGAAAAAAAAGCAGACAAAACAGATGTAGATAATTCGATTGATGAAATAAAAGCCAATTTAGATACTAAAGAAAACACCTCTAACAAGAAAAATGCTATTGACGGAAGCTCTGTCTTTTATCCTAGCAACATAGCTGTTAAGAACTATGTTGCTAAAGAGCTTATTGAACCTAAATCGGAAATTGCTCAATTGAAACTTTGTAAGGCTGATTTAGTGCAAAGTCATAATATGTTTGATTGGGACAAACTATTAACAACAAAAAGTAATGTCTTTACTGTTAGCAAAACAGAAGATGAAGGTTATCACATTACAGGAAAAACAGCCAATAGATACAGTCAAATATTAGCTGATCAGGAGTTATCGCTAGAAGATGGCGATTATTATATCTGTGATAATGTGACCAATAACGCAATTGTTTCTGTGTGTTGTCAGTTGATTTTAATAGACACAGATGGGGATCGTACATATTACGGGAATATGAAGGTAACAATAGATAAAACTAAATATACAAGAATATTTTTATCTGTGCAAACAGACAACACAGTTGGAAAAGTCGATTCTATTATTTATCCAATGTTATGTAAATATGAAGATGCAAATATTCAGTATCTACCTAATAAGGTAGCTGATGGTGTTTCCTTACTTGCCAGACACATCAAGAAAAAGGAAAATATATCTAACAAAATTGATACAATCAACTCTCCCAGCACAATCTACTATCCATCAAGTAAAGCAGTATTTGACTATGTGAACAGTAAGTTAGAAACACCTCTATCAGATATTGAAAGTTTGAAATCTAGTAAGCTAGATAAAACAGATTTTAATAGCTATAAGACTAGCAACGATAATGCAGTTAATAGCAAAGTGGATACTACTGATTTTAACACTTATAAAACTGCAACAGACACTGATATTAGCAAGTGTGTTACAGATATTGCAAGTAACTCAGCTTTAATCAGCAAAAATCAAATTAATGTTACAACAGATAAGTCAACTAGCATTGTGCTTAATGACAGTAGTGATTGTAACATTATTAGTTTAACTTTGTACGGTAAATCAACGCAGAGTGCAGTACCATCCCCAACAAATCCTGTTGATATTAATAATATTAACAATCCGAGTATCACTTTTTCAGATGACAGTGACAGACAAAGTAATAATATTCAATGTACTTTAAGAGGTATAGGAAATGTGTGTGATACTCTAACAGTAAATAGTGATGGTACAGGTTACATAACACAAAGATTATTTGCTGAAAGAATCACATCACAGAGAAAGT
>OGQV01000531.1_pt1 | contig 35615 bp, 38 predicted proteins | sample 1553311 | NCBI WGS metagenome assembly OGQV01 (sample SAMEA2579976, study PRJEB22360) | human gut metagenome
GAAATGAAATGACTGAGTCAGCCGAGAAGAATTTCCCCGCTTATTCGCACCTTCCTTAAGCGCAACGGCAATCTGGGCCTTTATGTTCTTCATTCTCAGTAAAGAGGAACTGCTGGCGTGGGGATGGCGTATACCGTTCCTGGCGAGCGTTGTCGTGATGGTCTTTGCTATCTGGTTGCGTATGAATCTGAAAGAAAGCCCGGTCTTTGAGAAGGTTAACGACAGCAACCAACCGACAGCAAAACCTGCACCTGCTGGTAGCATGTTCCAGAGCAAATCCTTCTGGCTGGCAACAGGGCTGCGTTTTGGTCAGGCTGGTAACTCCGGTTTAATTCAGACTTTCCTTGCAGGCTATTTAGTGCAGACGTTATTGTTTAACAAAGCAATTCCAACAGATGCATTGATGATCAGTTCGATTCTCGGCTTTATGACCATTCCGTTCCTTGGTTGGTTATCCGATAAAATAGGTCGCCGGATCCCGTATATTATTATGAATACCTCTGCGATTGTGCTGGCGTGGCCTATGCTTTCTATCATCGTAGATAAAAGCTATGCCCCGAGCACCATTATGGTTGCACTGATTGTGATTCATAACTGTGCGGTGCTGGGATTATTTGCTCTGGAAAACATTACCATGGCAGAAATGTTCGGCTGTAAAAACCGCTTTACCCGGATGGTTATTTCTAAAGAAATTGGTGGTCTTATCGCTTCCGGTTTTGGTCCTATCCTGGCGGGTATTTTCTGCACCATGACGGAATCCTGGTATCCGATCGCCATTATGATCATGGCATATTCAGTGATTGGTTTAATCTCTGCGCTGAAAATGCCAGAAGTGAAAGACCGTGATTTAAGTGCGCTGGAAGACGCTGCGGAAGATCAACTTCGTGTTGTCAGAGCTGCGCAACCTTCCAGAAGTCTTTAAATCCTCAATCCCTTCTCTTACCGGAGAGGGGATTTTTATTCATATAACAAAACATGTAGCTTGCCATATTTATATTTAAGGAATTGTTATGGGAAATAATTTGTTATCAGCAAAAGCGACGCTCCCTGTTTATGATCGTAATAACCTGGCCCCAAGAATTGTTCATTTAGGCTTTGGTGCATTTCACCGTGCGCATCAGGGCGTGTATGCCGATATTCTTGCTACAAAACATTTCAGTGACTGGGGATATTATGAGGTCAATTTAATCGGCGGCGAACAGCAAATTGCCGATTTACAACAGCAAGATAATCTTTATACCGTTGCGGAAATGTCGGCCGATGCGTGGACGGCTCGCGTCGTTGGCGTCGTTAAAAAAGCCTTGCACGTACAGATTGATGGCTTAGAAACCGTGTTGGCTGCGATGTGTGAACCGCAAATCGCGATTGTCTCTCTGACAATCACCGAAAAAGGGTATTTCCACTCTCCGGCGACCGGACAGTTAATGCTCGATCACCCGATGGTCGTTGCCGACGTTCAAAATCCCCACCAGCCGAAAACTGCAACAGGGGTGATTGTCGAGGCGCTGGCTCGCCGTAAAGCGGCAGGACTTCCCGCATTTACCGTCATGTCATGTGACAACATGCCAGAAAACGGTCATGTTATGCGTGACGTTGTCACTTCCTACGCGCAAGCTGTTGATGTAAAACTGGCACAATGGATCGAAGAAAACGTGACTTTCCCATCAACAATGGTGGACCGTATTGTGCCCGCAGTGACAGAGGATATGCTGACGAAAATCGAACAACTTACCGGTGTGCGCGATCCTGCTGGCGTTGCCTGTGAACCTTTCCGCCAGTGGGTAATAGAAGATAACTTTGTTGCCGGACGTCCGGAATGGGAAAAAGCGGGAGCCGAACTGGTTAGTGATGTGCTGCCTTATGAAGAGATGAAGTTGCGCATGCTCAACGGCAGTCATTCATTCCTGGCGTATCTGGGTTATCTTGCCGGATATCAGCACATTAATGACTGCATGGAAGATGAACATTATCGTCATGCAGCGTATGCCTTGATGTTGCAGGAACAAGCGCCGACGTTGAAAGTGCAGGGCGTTGATTTGCAAGATTACGCTAACCGATTAATTGAACGCTATAGCAACCCGGCGCTACGTCATCGAACCTGGCAGATTGCTATGGATGGCAGCCAGAAATTGCCACAGCGGATGTTGGATTCTGTTCGCTGGCATCTGGCGCATGACAGCAAGTTCGATCTGCTGGCGCTGGGCGTCGCAGGTTGGATGCGTTATGTCGGTGGTGTTGATGAACAGGGAAATCCGATAGAAATCAGTGACCCACTGTTACCTGTTATTCAGAAGGCTGTACAAAGTAGTGCCGAAGGGAAAGCGCGCGTCCAGTCATTGCTGGCGATTAAGGCGATCTTTGGTGATGATTTGCCAGACAATAGCTTGTTTACTGCAAAAGTGACGGAAGCGTACTTGTCTTTATTAGCGCATGGTGCGAAAGCGACCGTGGCGAAATATTCCGTGAAGTAAAAAAAGCAATGCCGCCATCGGCGGCATTCACACGCTTAGTTCATGCCGAGACGAATCAGGTCCAGAGGTGCCAGTTTCTCTTCACAACCTTCAACAACTACGGTTTTTCCGCGGCGGATTTGCTCAGCGGTCAGACCTTCAGTATCAATCGACAGGATCTTGCCAGTGTGACCGGTGCCGCTAACCATAACACGGCTGCCAGTGGTGATTGCGTTACGGTTACGATCGTAGGTCGTCATAGGTGTTTTCTCCTTTCTGATTTACAGTCGAAGCCCACGTAACGGGCGCAATATAAATACTCCTGTCGAGTGAAATATTTTTTGTTTTTGATCAAGCTCACATCTTTTTTGATGCATGCATGAGCCATAAGGCGGGGCGAATAGACTCTCACCCCGGATGGGATGAGAGGAAATGAACTACTCTTCGCTAAACCAGTCGCTGTTTTCCTGGCGGATCTGGCGCACGGATTCGCTGATTTCCTGCAAATGTTGCGTCATTGCACGTTCTACCGCATCGCCATCACGTTTTTGCAGGGCAGAGAAAATCTCAAGATGCTGGCGTAACAGCATTTCTGGTGGAGAAACGTGGTCGAAACTCATATAGCGCACGCGATCAACGGTCGCTTTCAGGTTCTCAATGGTATCCCACGCCAGTTGACAGTCGGCAATCTGCGTCAGGAGTTGATGGAAGTTGTCATCAAGTTCAAAAAAATCATCCAGTTGCTTGCGCTCAATGGCAATGCGTTGCTGGTGAAGATTTTGTTCCAGTTGGTAGCACTGGCTTTCGGTAATCATGCTCGCCGCCCGACGCGCCACCGCGCACTCAATGGCCTGACGGATAAAACTGCCGTTGCGCACCTGGGCCATGGAAATTTTGTTGACGTAGCTGCCACGCTGCGGACGAATTTGAATCAGACCGTTTTCCGCCAGTTTAATAAAGGCTTCACGAACCGGCTGGCGTGACACATTGAAACGAACAGAAACTTCTTTTTCCGACAACGGTGTGCCTGGAGCAATCAGGCAATGGACAATGTCGCGACGAAGAATACGATAAATCTGCTGATTGACAGGCTGTGTGGGATTAAGTTGCGTTTCGACGGTCATTCGTTCTTGCTTGTGAGTGAGTTAACTGCATGAGTCTACCACTTTTTTGTGACAAGCAATAACCCGGCAGTTACGCCGGGTATAAAAATTACTGACGGTGGACATTCAGTCCGGCATAGCTTTGGGTAACCGGCATCATTTCCAGGGTATTGATATTGACGTGAGCAGGCAGCGTTGACACCCACCAGACGGCTTCGCTGACATCTTCTGGCGTCAATGCAACGGTATTTTGATAGGTTTTTTCCGCTTTACCGTCATCGCCTTTAAAGCGGACATTGGAAAACTCGGTGCCACCCACCAGACCCGGTTCGATGTCGGTGACGCGCACCGCCGTACCATGCAGGTCCGTACGCAGATTCAGGCTAAACTGACGAACAAACGCTTTCGTCGCACCGTAAATGTTACCACCGGCATACGGCCAGCTGCCTGCCGTTGAGCCAATGTTAATAATATGACCATGATTACGTTCAACCATACCCGGTAAGACGGCGCGCGTCATATATACCAGGCCTTTGTTGTTGGTATCAATCATCGTTTCCCAGTCTTCAATGCTGGCTTTATGCGCAGGCTCCATGCCCAACGCCAGGCCGGCATTGTTTACCAGGATATCAATATTGCTCCACTCGGCAGGGAGCGATGCCAGCATCTCTTCAATAGCGGCGCGGTTGCGAACGTCCAGTTGGGCGATATACAGATTATCTCCCAGTTCATCTTTTAACTCCTGCAACCGCTCCTGGCGACGGCCAGTGGCGATAACTTTATGCCCTTGTTGAATAAAACGACGAGTAATGCATTCACCAAAACCTGCCGTTGCTCCAGTTACTAAAACGATCATCTCACTGTTCCTCAACGCTTTTGTGTGTCAATAACATAGCACGTGATGCTTAAGAGCGGGTAATACTGGTTTGCAAGATTGCACTCCGTTATCAGTAAGCCTACGCTATGGAACACCTCGCGTTCAGGAGAAGAAAATGACAACAATGAATCCTTTCCTTGTGCAAAGCACACTGCCGTATCTGGCTCCCCATTTTGATCAAATTGCCAATCATCACTATCGCCCGGCATTCGATGAGGGAATGCTGCAAAAGCGGGCAGAAATTACTGCCATCGCGCTTAACTCGCAAACGCCTGATTTCAACAATACTATTCTGGCACTGGAACAAAGCGGAGAATTACTTACCCGCGTTACCAGCGTCTTTTTTGCGATGACTGCGGCGCATACCAATGATGAATTACAGCGTCTTGATGAACAGTTTTCCGCTGAACTGGCGGAACTGGCTAATGATATCTATCTGAACGGTGAATTATTCGCGCGGGTAGATGCTGTCTGGCAGCGCCGTGAATCCCTGGGGCTTGATAGTGAATCCATCCGCCTGGTGGAGGTGATTCATCAACGTTTTGTCCTTGCCGGAGCCAAACTTGCGCAAGCTGATAAAGCAAAATTAAAAGTACTGAATACAGAAGCTGCGACCCTGACCAGCCAGTTTAACCAGCGGTTACTGGCAGCAAATAAATCCGGCGGTCTGGTTGTGAACGATATCGCGCAGCTGGCAGGAATGAGTGAGCAAGAGATTGTGCTGGCGGCAGAGGCGGCTCGCGAGAAAGGTCTGGATAACAAATGGCTGATTCCGCTGCTGAATACCACCCAACAACCGGCGCTTGCCGAAATGCGCGATCGTGCGACGCGTGAAAAACTGTTTACTGCGGGCTGGATGCGAGCGGAAAAAAATGATGCCAATGATACCCGCGCTATCATTCAACGTCTGGTGGAGATCCGCGCGCAGCAGGCGAAACTGCTTGGTTTTCCTCATTATGCCGCATGGAAAATCGCCGATCAGATGGCAAAAACGCCAGAAGCAGCGCTCAACTTTATGCGGGAAATTGTTCCAGCGGCGCGTCAACGTGCGAGCGATGAATTAGCCTCCATACAGGCGGTTATCGATAAGCAGCAGGGCGGGTTTAGCGCGCAGCCGTGGGACTGGGCATTTTATGCCGAGCAGGTAAGACGTGATAAATTCGATCTCGATGAAGCGCAGCTCAAGCCTTATTTCGAATTAAACACGGTGTTGAATGAAGGCGTATTCTGGACTGCGAATCAGCTCTTCGGTATTAAGTTTGTCGAACGTTTTGATATTCCTGTCTACCATCCTGACGTTCGTGTGTGGGAAATTTTTGATCATAATGGCGTGGGGCTGGCGTTATTTTACGGTGATTTCTTCGCCCGTGATTCAAAAAGCGGCGGCGCATGGATGGGCAATTTTGTTGAGCAATCAACGCTGAATGAAACGCACCCGGTAATTTATAACGTCTGCAATTATCAGAAACCCGCTGCTGGGGAGCCTGCGTTGTTACTCTGGGATGATGTAATAACCTTATTCCATGAATTTGGTCATACGCTGCACGGCCTTTTTGCCCGCCAGCGTTATGCCACGCTTTCCGGCACCAACACGCCGCGTGATTTTGTCGAATTTCCGTCGCAAATCAACGAACACTGGGCAACGCATCCGCAGGTATTCGCTCGCTACGCCCGGCATTATCAGAGCGGGGCAGCAATGCCTGACGAACTGCAACAGAAAATGCGTAATGCCAGCCTGTTCAATAAAGGGTATGAGATGAGCGAACTGCTTAGCGCCGCACTTCTCGATATGCGCTGGCATTGCCTGGAAGAAAACGAAGCAATGCAGGATGTCGATGGTTTCGAATTGCGGGCGCTGGTGGCGGAAAATATGGATCTTCCTGCTATACCGCCACGCTATCGCAGCAGTTATTTCGCCCATATTTTTGGTGGCGGATATGCCGCGGGTTATTACGCTTATCTGTGGACGCAAATGTTGGCCGATGATGGTTATCAGTGGTTTGTTGAGCAGGGCGGATTAACGCGTGAAAATGGGCTGCGTTTTCGCGAGGCGATCCTTTCCAGAGGTAACAGCGAGGATCTGGAACGCCTGTATCGACAATGGCGCGGTAAGGCACCTCAGATTATGCCGATGCTGCAACATCGTGGCTTGAACGTATAAACACAACCAATGGCTGGCCTGGATTTATCGCCAGACCAGCCTCGTTATAGCAGTAATTGCAGCAGCTGGGCGAGGGCAAACTTCACCGCTAATGCGAATGCCGTTTCGCAGTCGCCAGCAAAATTACTTTTTTTGTATACCCTTCCGTTATAATAATTTTCAAATTTATAAATCTGATTATTCTGAAATATGTTTAAGACTCTTTAATCTTCTTCTTAACTTTAGTGAGTTAAATTCTCTGAATATTTGACAGCTAGTTGCCTGATTTTAAATGCCTTATAACAATTGGCAGTAATCTTATTTGGCAATTATAAAAATAGCAACCAGACTTAATAAGTCAAACCAAACGCAATTAAGGAGTCAGTATGAAATTTCAGGCCATTGTATTAGCAAGTTTTCTTGTCATGCCTTATGCGTTGGCAGATGACCCGGGCGGTTTAAAACAGGATGCAGCGCCACCGCCGCCTCATGCAATAGAAGATGGCTATCGCGGAACCGACGATGCAAAAAAAATGACCGTTGATTTCGCAAAAACCATGCACGATGGCGCTTCGGTTTCACTACGCGGTAATTTGATTTCTCACAAAGGAGAGGACCGTTACGTTTTTCGCGATAAGAGCGGTGAAATTAATGTTGTTATTCCTGCGGCCGTCTTTGATGGACGAGAAGTTCAGCCGGACCAGATGATCAACATTAGCGGCAGTCTGGATAAGAAAAGCGCGCCGGCCGTCGTTCGGGTCACTCATTTGCAGAAATAAAAATAAATTAGCCTGATGGCCTGAACTACTGGGCCATTAGGGTATTGGGTTATGCTATTTGTCATCCTTTTAATTGCGATAATGCAGAGTTAATTTATAGAATTAAACACTTTTTTATCTGCTGATTTTGTTTTAAATCACAATGTTATCTCAGAGATGGCTCATAACTTCGGATTTCTATGAAAATATTGACGTAATTTTGCTTTTCTCCCGTTAGAATAGCGCGCACAAGGAACTGTGAAAAAGGAGTGGCAATGATCAAGAAGACAACGGAAATTGATGCCATCTTGTTAAATCTCAATAAGGCTATCGATGCCCACTACCAGTGGCTGGTAAGTATGTTTCACAGCGTGGTCGCGAGAGATGCCAGTAAGCCAGAAATAACGGATAACCATTCTTATGGACTGTGCCAGTTTGGTCGGTGGATTGATCATCTGGGGCCACTCGATAACGATGAATTACCTTACGTTCGGCTAATGGATTCTGCCCATCAACATATGCATAACTGTGGTCGGGAATTAATGCTGGCTATTGTTGAAAATCACTGGCAGGACGCGCATTTCGACGCTTTTCAGGAAGGGTTGCTTTCTTTTACTGCGGCATTAACCGATTACAAAATTTATTTGCTGACGATCCGTAGCAATATGGATGTTCTGACGGGATTGCCGGGTCGTCGGGTTCTTGATGAATCCTTCGATCATCAGTTACGCAATGCTGATCCTCTGAATCTTTATTTAATGTTGTTGGATATTGACCGATTTAAATTGGTTAATGATACCTACGGGCATTTAATCGGCGATGTAGTATTACGCACCCTGGCAACTTACTTAGCCAGTTGGACGCGCGATTACGAAACGGTTTATCGCTACGGTGGCGAAGAATTTATCATTATTGTCAAAGCGGCTAATGATGAAGAAGCATGTCGTGCAGGTATCAGAATTTGCCAGTTAGTCGATAACCATGCCATCACACATTCTGAAGGGCATATCAACATTACCGTGACAGCAGGTGTGAGTCGCGCATTTCCTGAAGAGCCTCTGGATGTGGTCATTGGAAGAGCGGACCGGGCAATGTATGAGGGTAAGCAAACCGGAAGGAATCGCTGCATGTTTATTGACGAACAAAACGTGATTCACCGAGTTTAAGCTCCGTTTAACATTCATTGAGAAAACTGATGCTACTGTGTCAACGATCCGTTATCAGTGCAGGAAAATGCCTGTTAGCGTAAAAGCAAAACACAAATCTATCCATGCAAGCATTCACCGCCGGTTTACTGGCGGTTTTTTTTCGCCGTCATAAAAATCAGGCCCCTTGTACACAGTTGTAACAAGGGGCCGGTTAGGTGAGGGATTATCTCCGTTCATTAGTCATCCCATTTGTGGCTGAAATACGCGGCCAGAAACCCAGAAAATAAAATTATTCCCAGTACGGCCATAAAAACATTCATATTACCCAGCATTATTTGCCTCCGTTTATGGTGTGGTGTGTTTCCTCGCTTACCTTAATTTTCATCTCAATGAGAAAGATATTAGCAGAGGTAACCTAAACGAAGGCTGAATTAAATTTTTATTGTGTTCGACTTAAATCAACAAAGCGCGGGCTGCCCCCACGGTCTTGCACGAATTCCTTTTAACATCAGCACCCACGCAGCAACGATCACCAACGCTAAGATGATAAACAGCGAGAAAGGCGGCAGACTGGTAAGCACTATGCCACTCACTAATGGGTTAATCGCCGCACCAAGCCAGCCTAAAGACTGAGCGGAAAAATAGCTGGCTTTCATTCCTGGCGGTGCAATATGGTCAATCAACATATACTCGCCCGGCGCATAAATGATTTCACCGACAGTAAATACCGCAGCTGACATACCCCACATTAGCAGGCTGTTGCCGGAAAAAATAAAACCGACCAGCCCGATGACGAAACAGAGGGTGCCTGCTGTCATCAGCGCGCGGATGTTAGCCGGGTTAAGGCGGCGGCCCACGGAATATTGCAACGTAACCACCATGGCAGCATTCACCGGAAGAACAACCGCGACCACCTTTTCGGCAAAATCACCATCAGCAATCACCATCACATATTGTGAAATGCATGAAGCAAATGCGCCGCTAACAAAAGAAGCCAGAAAGCCAGAGCAGGTAAACCACAACAGTGCTTTATCTTGTAATAAAACTTTCGGCGACCAGACACTGCCTGTTTCCGTAGCGATGATTTTCTCGCTGCGCTTTACCCAAATTTGAATGAAAAGCATGGGAAACGCGGAACAGATAGCTGCCAGCCAGAAGGGCAGATTGATGCTCTGCATCACCAACAGCGTGCCTAGCGGCGGACCGATGGTCCAGCCAATGTTGAGCATGGTGTAGTTGATTGAGAAGATTTTCGTTTTGCTGGTGGACGAAAGATTGTCGGCAAACCAGGCTTTCAACACGGTAGCAAAGACGGAATAGGCGCAGTTAATAAGGGCAAAAAAGAGCACCACCAGCGTCACGTTATTCACTAAAGGAATGGCAATAAAACCGCTGGCGAAGGCGGTAATTGCCAGTAACATATAGCGTTTCTTGTCGAACTTATCCGCCAGGATACCAAAACCGAGGCTAAAAACGACGCCAATAGTGAGCGCAATTGTCATCGCATAACCGATTAGATCGACACTCAGGCTGTACTGGCGACTCAAGTAAATGGTCATAAACGGCAGCGTAGCGCCGCGTCCGATGGTTAATAACAACGACGAGGCAAGAAGGGCGCTGGTAGAGCGTCGTAGGGATAAGTTCATTTGTCTGTCCGGCAGTGCGTTTCGTTATGTTTTGTTTTAGAGATGTAAAGAAATAGCATGGCAAAAATCCGAAGTATAGCGACTTATTTGCGCATTAATGCCGTCGTAATCGGCGACTAACGAATCAACTGTTAAAGAAAAGTAAATTCAGCTAAGTTGATTGCTTACAAAAGATGAAATTCAGAGGCGGTAGAATGTCGCGAAAAGATGGGGTGTTGGCGCTACTGGTAGTGGTCGTATGGGGGCTAAATTTTGTGGTCATCAAAGTGGGGCTTCATAACATGCCACCGCTGATGTTGGCCGGTTTGCGCTTTATGCTGGTTGCTTTTCCGGCTATCTTTTTTGTCGCACGACCGAAAGTACCACTGAATTTGCTGCTGGGGTATGGATTAACCATCAGTTTTGCGCAGTTTGCTTTTCTTTTTTGTGCCATTAACTTCGGTATGCCTGCTGGACTGGCTTCACTGGTGTTACAGGCTCAGGCGTTTTTTACTATCGTGCTTGGCGCGTTTACTTTCGGTGAGCGACTGCATGGCAAACAATTGGCGGGGATCGCCTTAGCGATTTTTGGCGTACTGGTGTTAATCGAAGATAGTCTGAACGGTCAGCATGTGGCGATGCTCGGCTTTATGTTGACCCTGGCGGCAGCATTTAGTTGGGCGTGTGGCAACATCTTCAATAAAAAGATCATGTCGCACGCAACACGTCCGGCGGTGATGTCGCTGGTAATCTGGAGCGCTTTAATCCCAATCATTCCCTTCTTTGTTGCCTCGCTGATTCTCGATGGTTCCGCAACCATGATTCACAGTCTGGTTACTATCGATATGACCACCATCTTGTCTCTGATGTATCTGGCGTTTGTGGCGACAATTGTTGGTTATGGGATCTGGGGGACGTTACTGGGACGCTATGAAACCTGGCGGGTTGCACCGTTATCGTTACTGGTGCCTGTAGTTGGACTGGCAAGTGCGGCACTATTGCTGGATGAACGCTTAACGGGTCTGCAATTTTTCGGTGCGGTGCTCATTATGACCGGGCTGTATATCAATGTATTTGGCTTGCGGTGGCGTAAGGCGGTAAAGGTTAGAGGCTAAACCATACGCACAGAATGTGATGTCAGCACTCTGTGCGTCTGCTTTTATCGCGGGAAAAAGTACTTTACCTGGAACTCGAAAATATTGCTGTAAAGTAACGAATAATCCAGCGGAATAGAGTTACTGTCCACAGCCTGGGTCTGAATTTTAAGTATGGGATCCCGTGGGCTGATCCGTAAAATACTGGCGATTTCTGGGGTAGGAAAAGTAGGGGAGAAAGTTTCAAAGGTGCCAATGATTTTGATCCCGCATTCGTTCTCAATATACGAAAATTTGGATTTTTGCATATGTGCTACGGTTAAATCAGGAAAACGTGCCACTGACATCCACGTTTCTTCTAATTGTGCTGCATTATCCTCAATGAATCGCAGTCTCTTTATGTAATAAACCTGCTCACCAGTCACTAAATTCAGCTCAGTCGCAATAGGGGGAGAAGCATCCTGCACTTCAAATTTCATAATCTGACTTCCTGCCTCCTTGCCGCTTTTATGCGCAATTTCACTGAAGCTGTTCATGTGATCAATGTGTGCAACAAAATTCTTTTTTTGAATGTATGTTCCTGAACCATGCTTTCTATGAATAATTCCTTCGCCTTCCAGCAAGGATAATGCCTTACGCAGGGTATTACGCGAAATATTATAACGAACAGCGAGTTCAGCTTCTGACGGCAACAAATCACCAACATGCCATGAATAGCCATTGATCTCGGATTTAAGTAAGCGGGCAATCTTTTGAAAAATCACTTTTGCACCTTTTAAGAGCCATTGAAAACAAGGAGTTGAGTCCTGATTGGTTTATCCTATGGCCGAGTCGTTTAATTATCACCCTGATGTTGAACAACTTTAGTGCTGTATTACTGTGATCAATGTACCAGGACGTATAGCTACTGCGGGATATGATATTTACACAATGTAATCTGTTATATACCAGTAAGGGAAAATATGAAAAAGATATTGTTAGTTTGCGCTGCGGGCATGTCAACCAGTATGCTGGTTAAACGTATGATTGATCATGCTAACGCTATTTCACTTGAAGTTAATATTTCCGCATTGGCGATTGCAGAGGCTAAAGGGAAAATTAAAAATAACGAAGTTGACGTTGTTTTACTTGGCCCGCAAGTTCGCTTTCAGAAACCAGAGATTGAAGCTGTTGCACAGGGGAAAATGCCTGTAGCTGTTATCGAGATGAAAGACTATGGCAGCATGAACGGACAGGCAGTTCTTGAATTTGCGATGAAACTACTGCAAGAGTAAGAATCTAATTTTATTAAACTATTACCTGAACTAACTTTTCACTCATCATAAAATGGATATGGCATACATGCTTTATTGGGATGTATAAATATCCAAAACAACAGGTATAAAAAATGGGATTAATGGCCTCATTCGAACGTGGAATGGAACGTTTTCTTGTTCCAGTTGCTATCAAGTTAAACTCACAAAAACATGTTGCAGCGGTGAGAGATGGATTCGTTTTTACGTTTCCAATTATCATGGCAAGCTCATTAATTATATTAATTAACTTTGCCATATTATCGCCCGACGGCTTTATTGCCGGGCTGCTGCATCTGAACAGCGTTTTCCCCAACCTTGAAAAAGCACAAGCTATTTTTACTCCGGTAATGAATGGTTCTGTAAATATCATGTCAATTATGATTGCTTTCCTGGTCGCCAGGAATATGGCGATTAGCTATGAGCAAGATGATCTTTTATGCGGATTAACGGCAATAGGAGCATTTTTTATTGTATATACGCCATATCAGATGATAGATGGGCAAGCATTCCTGACGACCAAATATCTCGGCGCGCAGGGGTTATTTGTTGCTGTTATCGTTGCACTGATCACCAGTGAAATATTTTGTCGCTTAGCTCGAAACCCCAAAATCACCATCACGATGCCGGCAGCCGTACCTCCTGCGGTAGCGCGTTCATTTAAAGTTTTATTGCCAATATTTTTTGTCATGGTGTTCTTTTCCGCACTTAATTATTGCCTGACACTGATATCCCCGGCAGGATTAAACGACCTCATTTACACATTAATCCAGACGCCGCTCAAACATATGGGAACGAATATCTTTGCGGTAATTATCCTGGGGGCTGTGGGTAATTTCCTGTGGGTGCTGGGGATCCACGGACCTAATACCACCTCGGCAATTCGAGAAACTGTTTTTTCTGAGGCTAATCTGGAGAATCTCTCCTGGGCCGCTCAACACGGCACTACCTGGGGCGCGCCATATCCGATTACCTGGACTTCTATTAATGATGCATTCGCCAACTGCGGCGGTTCAGGTATGACGTTGGGGTTATTGTTGGCTATTTTTATCGCTTCTAAGCGTGCGGAATACCGTGATCTGGCAAAAATGTCATTTATCCCCGGTATTTTCAATATCAATGAACCGATAATGTTCGGCCTTCCTATTGTACTTAACCCCATCATGATGGTGCCGTTTATTATGGTTCCTATTGTTAACTGTGCCATTGGTTACTTCTTTGTTTCGATGGAAATTATTCCACCGGTTGCTTATGCCGTGCCCTGGACTACGCCCGGACCTTTAATTGCTTTCCTCGGAACCGGGGGAAACTGGCTGGCGTTACTGGTGGGTTTTTTATGTTTAGGTGTGGCGACAATGATCTATTTACCTTTTGTTATTGCCGCCAACAAGGTCAATAACTTAACAACTAACGGATAATGCCATTTACACAGGAAGGAGATGTTGATGTTTGCAGATGAAGAACTTGTTATGGAGTTACTGGTCAACGCAGGACAGGCCCGTTCTGATGCGATGGAAGCCATACGTTGTGCCGGGCAAAAAGACTGGCAGGGCGCAACTCAGCTAATGGCCAGTTCTGAATCCGCCTGTCTTCAGGCGCATAAGATTCAGACCGCGTTAATTAGTCAGGATGAAGGCTGTGGCAAAATAAAAGTTAATCTCATTCTGGTACATGCACAGGATCATTTGATGAATGCAATATTATGCCAGGATTTAGCCAGGGAAATCATTTCATTAAGAAAAGAGCTCCATGCCTGATTTTTTCCTCCAGTGCGATAGCTGGAGGAAATTATTACACTCTTAAGGATAAGTCATGAATATAAAGACGCTTAACGTCAGCCTTTTGTCTTTTTCTATTATTACAGCATTGTTTCCATTGAACGCGATGGCAACAAAATTAACCATAGAGCAGCGCCTTGAACTGCTTGAAAATGAATTGTCGCAAAATAAACAAGAGCTGAGAGCAACACAGAATGAACTGGGAGTATATAAATTCCGACTTTCGACATTACAAAAAAGCATCACAGAAAATAAATATCAATCGGCCTCGCTTGCCGAAATATCAGCTCCATCTCCCGTTGCTGATAACATCAAAAATGAAAACGGTGAACAGAACTCGTCTGCCGCAGCACATACTATAAATGGATCGCAGCAAATTGCCGTTATTGAAAGTAAAGGCGATAAAACCACTATCGAAAGCGTGACCCTGAAAGATATCAGTAAATATATAAAAGATGATATTGGGTTCAGCTATCAGGGGTACTTTCGCTCAGGTTGGGGTACCGGAAATCATGGCTCACCACAAACTTATGCAGCGGGTTCTCTGGGACGTTTTGGTAACGAGATGAGCGGTTGGTTTGACTTAACCTTAAATCAGCGTGTTTATAATCAGGACGGTAAAACGGCAAATGCGGTCGTTACCTATGATGGCAACGTAGGTGAGCAGTATAACGATGCCTGGTTTGGTGACAGTGCCAATGAAAATATCATGCAGTTCAGTGATATTTATCTGACAACGCGAGGTTTTTTACCCTTCGCGCCAGAGGCAGACTTCTGGGTAGGCAAACATAAACTCCCGCAATATGAGATCCAAATGCTGGACTGGAAAACCTTAACCACGGATGTCGCTGCGGGTGTGGGGATTGAAAACTGGGCACTTGGTGTAGGGCTGTTTGATATGTCCTTAAGCCGAGATGATGTCGATGTTTACTCCCGTGATTTTACGCGTACCAGTCAGATGAATACTAATTCTGTGGATGTTCGTTATCGCAATATCCCGTTATGGGATGATGCAACATTATCATTAATGGCTAAATATTCCGCACCTAATAAAACGGATCAACAACAAGATAATGAAAATGACGACAGTTATTTTGAAATGAAAGATAGCTGGATGCTGACTTCTGTTTTACGGCAAAAACTGCAACGCGATACGTTTAATGAATTTACGTTACAGGTTGCCAATAATTTCTATGCCAGCAGTTTTGCCAGTTTCTCAGATGCCAGTAACACGATGGCGCATGGTCGCTATTACTATGGTGACCATACCAATGGGATCGCCTGGCGTTTAATCTCTCAGGGCGAGATGTATCTTACTGACAATATTATTATGGCTAACGCGCTTGTCTATTCTCATGGCGAAGATGTTTATAGTTATGAAAGTGGCGCTCATAGTGATTTTGACAGTATTCGCACCGTAATAAGACCGGCCTGGATCTGGAATACATGGAATCAGACGGGGCTTGAATTAGGCTGGTTTAAGCAACAGAACAAAGCACAGCAGGGTGTAACACTAAATGAATCGGCTTATAAAACGACACTCTGGCATGCATTGAAAGTGGGTGAAAGCATTTTAGGTTCACGACCAGAAATTCGCTTCTATGGCACGTATATCAATATTCTGGATAACGAATTATCTAATTTTAAGTTTAATGAGAACAGCAAAGACGAATTTATGGCCGGCATCCAGGCGGAAGTCTGGTGGTAATCTATTTTAGTTAAGGAGTTGTGTATGTCAGGATTTAAAAAAGGTTTTTTATGGGGTGGCGCGGTAGCCGCGCATCAGTTGGAAGGTGGCTGGAATGAAGGAGGAAAAGGCATCAGTATCGCTGATGTGATGACTGCTGGCGCTCACGGGGTGCCGCGTGAAGTGACAGAAGGCATTATCGACGGGCTTAATTATCCCAATCATGAAGCAATTGATTTTTATCATCGCTATAAAACAGATATTCAGTTATTTGCCGAGATGGGATTCAAATGCTTTCGAACTTCCATTGCCTGGACACGAATCTTTCCGCAAGGTGACGAACAGGAGCCGAATGAAGAGGGTTTACAATTTTATGATGATCTGTTCGATGAATGCCTGAAGCAGGGAATGGAGCCTGTGGTGACGCTTTCGCATTTTGAGATGCCTTATCATCTGGTGACAAAATATGGTGGCTGGCGACACCGTAAACTGATCGACTTTTTCATCCGCTTCGCATCAACGGTCTTCACGCGCTATAAAGAAAAAGTAAAGTACTGGATGACGTTTAACGAAATCAATAATCAGGTGAATTTCAGCGAAAGCCTGTGTCCATTTACTAATTCCGGTATCTTGTATTCGCCAGAGGAAGATATCAATGAGCGCGAACAAATAATGTACCAGGCGGTACATTACGAGTTAGTTGCCAGTGCCCTGGCGGTACAGACTGGAAAATCGATCAATCCTGAATTTAATATCGGCTGTATGATCGCCATGTGCCCCATCTATCCTCTGACGTGTGCACCCAACGATATGATGATGGCCACGAAAGCGATGCATCGTCGTTACTGGTTTACTGATGTTCATGCGCGTGGATATTATCCGCAACATATGCTGAATTACTTTGCCAGGAAAGGATTCAACCTCGATATCACACCAGAAGATAACACGATTCTTGCCTGAGGTTGTGTCGACTTTATCGGTTTTAGCTACTACATGTCTTTTACTACGCAATTTTCGCCAGATAACCCGCAACTGAATTATGTTGAACCACGAGATTTGGTCAGCAACCCTTATATCGATACATCCGAATGGGGATGGCAAATTGATCCGGCAGGGCTACGTTATTCACTCAACTGGTTCTGGGATCATTTCCAGTTGCCGCTGTTTATTGTCGAAAATGGATTGGGTGCGGTTGACCAGAGACAAGCTGACGGCACGGTGAACGATCACTATCGCATTGAGTACTTTGCTTCCCATATTCGGGAAATGAAAAAAGCCGTTGTTGAAGATGGTGTTGACTTAATTGGCTACACACCGTGGGGCTGCATTGACCTGGTTTCTGCCGGAACAGGGGAAATGAAAAAACGCTACGGAATGATTTATGTCGATAAAGACAACGAAGGGAAGGGAACGCTGGAAAGGATACGTAAAGCGTCGTTTTACTGGTATCGGGATCTCATCGCCAACAATGGCGAAAATATTTGAGACTTCAAAAAGATATTACGGAGATGTCAGGCTCTGTGATCAGAGCCTGACAATAACTACATAGCGTGTTGATTATAATAGGGCACGCCGAGCGCATCCGACTTATCACTGCCAGTACCCATGTGATTTAAATCAAACGGTGGTTGTTCCTGCGATGGGGGAACAACCACGACATTGGCACAGGAAGTAACAACCGGCTGCGTGGTTTGTTCCGCAATGCCTTGCGTGGAAAAGAGAATAAGCGCAGCTGCAATTGCGGATAAAAGTGGTTTCATGATTGCCTCAGTGACGTTGTCACGTTATCAACTAGCTGTTGTAATGATTTAATGGATGTAAAAAGCGCGATTCGCCCTGCATATTGGTCATCCGGTATTTATGTGGCGGAACATCAAAGTAATTTTTGAAGGTTCGGGTCAGAGTTTGTTGCGACTCGAAGCCATATCGTTCTGCCAGATAGAGTATCGGCTCGTTACTTTCCTTCAGCTTTTGCGCGATTTCCGTCATCTTACGGCTGCGGATGTATTGGCCTAATGAATGACCGGTTTCTTTTTTAAACATCCGTTGCAGGTGCCATTTGGAGTAACCCGAACGCTCTGACACTTTCTCCAGTGACAGTGGCGATTCCAGGTTGTCCTCGATCCAGTCCAAAATGCTATGAATGGTAATAGCGTCAGTATTGCGTCTGGACATCGTCATACCTCTTTTTTTGTTTACGGCAGGACTTTCTTAAGCAAATGCTCAAGTGTTGCCACTTCGTCCGCCGTCAGGTTTTTTGTTAATTCTTGATGCAGGTCCTGGCCAACTAATTGATGGCATTGTTCACATATTGCCGCGCCGCTGGTGGTAAGTTTTACCAGTACGCCGCGCTTGTCATTCGGGTTCGGCAACCTTTCCACCCAGCCTTTACAGACCAGGCGATCCAGCATACGGGTCAGCGCCCCCAGGTCGACCGACAATACCTTTTTCAGTTCAACCGGAGTAATACACGCCGCGCAGCGGATAGAGCAGAGCACCTTAAACTGTGCCGCGGTAATATCCAGCGGAGACAGATACTCGTTAAGCAGGCGATCTTTCTTCTGATTAACCATATGGATTAAGCGACCCAATGGAATAATTTCATTGAACAGATCGCTGGTACTTTTCACATTAGTTGCCCTGGCAAGTAATTAGTTGCAGGGGATAATATTGCCCAGGCAAGTATAAGTCAAATGAATGAATTGACCGATGCCACGTTTTGCTAAATCGGTTCAAGTTTTGGTCAATGCGATGCAAGGTTAGCTAAAGAGTGACACTTTATCGTTGTTTACCCCTTATACTTTTCGCTGATAAACCAGATACACAGGATAACAACCACCAATGTTAGATTTGTTTAAAGCAATAGGCCTGGGGCTGGTGGTGTTACTACCGTTAGCTAACCCATTAACAACTGTCGCGTTATTTCTTGGCCTGGCAGGCAACATGAACAGTGCTGAACGTAATCGTCAGTCGTTGATGGCCTCGGTGTACGTATTTGCCATCATGATGGTGGCGTATTACGCCGGGCAACTGGTGATGGATACATTTGGCATTTCGATTCCCGGTCTGCGAATTGCAGGCGGCTTAATCGTCGCGTTTATCGGTTTTCGGATGCTCTTTCCGCAACAGAAAGCGATTGATTCACCGGAAGCGAAAAGCAAGTCGGAAGAGCTGGAAGATGAACCCAGCGCCAATATTGCTTTTGTACCACTGGCAATGCCAAGTACCGCGGGTCCGGGAACCATAGCGATGATTATTAGCTCGGCCTCCACAGTGCGTCAGAGTTCAACCTTTGCTGATTGGGTACTGATGGTTGCGCCGCCGCTGATCTTTTTCCTGGTGGCGGTTATTTTGTGGGGAAGTCTACGCAGCTCTGGCGCAATTATGCGGCTGGTGGGTAAGGGGGGCATTGAAGCGATCTCCCGTCTGATGGGATTCCTGCTGGTATGTATGGGGGTGCAGTTTATTATTAACGGCATCCTGGAAATCATTAAAACGTACCACTAAAAAAGGCCCGAATGGGCCTTTCAACTATTGCGTCTGTTCTTCGAGTGTCACTGGCCAGCGGCGGAAAATGATGATTGACCATATTAACGCGGCAAAAGCAGGCACCGCGCCCACATAACCAATCATTGACATTGACCAGTGCAGACTGACCTGATTACCTACCAACGCACCCGCGCCGATTCCAATATTAAATATCCCGGAGAATAGCGCCATCGCGACGTCGGTAGCATCTGGTGCCAGCGCCAGCACTTTAACCTGCATACCAAGCCCGATGATCATCATCGCGATCCCCCAGAAAATACTCAGCACCCCGAGGTGTATTTCACTGTTCGCCGCAGGTAGCAGCAGTGCCAGGCACACCAGCAACAGCGTAATCGCCGTACTTACCAGCGTAGACGCATACTGATTACCCAGTTTACCGAAAATCACGCTGCCAATAATGCCCGCACCACCGAGTAATAACAGTAATGCCGTGGCAAAGTTGGCGCTGAATCCCGCAATGTTTTGCACAAAAGGCTCGATATAGCTGTATGCCGTGTAATGGGCGGTGACAACTACCACAGTTAACAAATAAATGCTCATCAATGCCGGGCGGCGGAATAATAGCGGGAGGCTTTTCAGCGAACCGGAATGCTCACTGGGCAGTAAGGGAAGTAACTTAATCAGGCACAAAAGGGTGATAAGCGCCCCGATACCAATCGCGAAGAAGGTCATTCGCCAACCGAAATACTGCCCCACAATGCGCCCGAGAGGTAAACCTAAGACCATCGCCAGTGCAGTACCGGTGGCAATTAAACTCAATGCCTGTGCTCGCTTCCCGGCCGGAGCCATACGGATCGCCAGAGACGCCGTAATCGACCAGAAAATCGCATGTGCAAAAGCCACACCAATGCGACTGATCACCAGAACGGTAAAACGCCACGATAAAAACGACAGTACGTGGCTGGCAATAAACACCACAAACAGGCAGATCAGTAATTTGCGCCGTTCAACCTGGCTGGTCATTAACATAAAAGGCAATGACATTAGCGCTACTACCCATGCGTAAATGGTCAACATAATGCCGACCTGAGCGGTTTGCATGTGAAAACTTTGCGCAATGTCAGAGAGCAGGCCAACTGGGACAAATTCGGTGGTGTTGAAGATGAAGGCGGCGACTGCCAGCGTAACGACCCGTAGCCACGCCACTTTGCGGGAAACAGTGTTTGTTGTCATAACAGATTATCGGGTGAGTTGCGAAAAAGTGATGAAATGATCTTAAAACGGTTAATGATGTGAATACAATGCATTTGTGATCTGGATCGCGTTTTCCGTTTCTCTGACGCTGATTCTTTCACGCGTCAGAGAGTCGGTCACATCACGGTTTAATGACGTTCAGGGAGGTCTGGCGTTTTGGAGGTTGCGGGTATAGGTGGTCTGACAGGGGAGCGAGGCCTGTTTTTCACCAGGTCTTCATGAGTAACTTTTGGCGGCGTTTCATTTTTTACAAAAAGTTTGAGGGTCTTGCGCGCCATATGTTTGATAATTTTATCATCACTTAATGATGCTGGCATCAACACGTCAATCAAATCACTTTCATTGGGATTCATAAATTGGTGATAGTGCAATAACATATTGGCGAAAAATAAAAACAACTCCTGAAAATGTGGAAAATCTTGTTCTGCTAAAAGGGATAAAAAGCAGATGCAGACTTCGGGTAGTACATGTTTGTTAGAACCTAGTGAATCCATCAGACTTTGCAATAAATCCTCTTTTAATTCGCTGTCCGTTATGTCGAGAATAGCGGTGAGCAAGTTAGGTTCTTTATTCCCGAACCATCTGTGAACCTCAGAGTTATTCCATAATCGGGGGAGTATGACAAAATTACCGCGAGAGATAAAATTCAGGACAAGCAAATCAAACTGGCGTATGTAATCTGCAGCGGTATGGTGATCCGGATGCAGGGGTTCAATATGTGGCGTATGCGCTCTTTTGATAGGAACGCCAGGGTTGATCATTGGAAATTGTTCTATAAAGTCATTCAGAAACAGAAAGAGCACACGCTCGACGCCGGTCTGAAATACGCGCCCCATAGTGACAGGCTTTGGGTTGGGAGCGCAAAAAATATTAATTTCCCCATCATGGCGGAAATTATCTAAATAAATAGGGCTTAAATTTATTACTACCTGAAATTCAATATTTTCTTTGTGTCTTCCATTCTTGACGGGATAAGTGAGTTTAAACTGAACCTTTTCATTGTATAGCGTGTCGTTACCCCGAAAAGAAGTCCTCTGAATATATGATAAGTTGTCAAGGTTATTAAATATCTTTTTTGTGGCTGAGTTGATGTTTAAAGACGTGCGCCACTCTTCATCACATATTATTGTACTAAGTGCATCAATGAAATCCTTTAAAACTTCTTTTACCTGCGGTGCAATATTACGTACGGGAAAATCATCAGGAAGAGATATGTAATTGCTGATGCTTACTGGCGTAACCATATTTGCCCCATATAGTCATAAGTCATCGGAACATCACTATATAGAGCATATTAGCCGCAAGAACTATCAAAAATAGCTCATTGGTAACCCTGTTTTGCCGATTCAGGCACATCCAGCAGTTGAATAAATGCCTCGAGCGGACGCGTTTTCGCACCACGACGCCAGACCAGCCAGGTTGTTAACCAACGCCATTGCTCAGCTAACGGCCACGCTTCAACCTGGTGATGCCCCGGCATACTTTCCAGCATAGAACGCGGAATAAGCGCAATACCTGCTCCTGCGACCACACAGGCCAACATTCCGTGATAAGACTCCATCTCATGGATAGTTCCCGGAGCGGCACCGTCAGCATGAAACCAGCTCTCGAAGTGGCGACGATACGAACAATTGGCGCGGAAGGCATAAATGTTACTGCCATTAACCTGACTGGCGCGGGTTACTGGCGCATGTCCTTGTGACGTGACGATCATCAGCTCCTCGCGGTAGACCGGTATCCCGTCAATGGCAGTATGGTTAATGGGCCCATCAATAAACGCTGCATTCAGTTTTCCCTCCAGCACCCCTTCCAGCATAGTGCCGGAAGGGCCGGTGGAAAGTGAAAACTGAATTTTGGGATATCGACGGTTAAATTCCGCCAGCGTGGCCGGAATGCGTACTGCTGCGGTGCTTTCCAGCGAACCAAGAGAAAATAAACCTTGCGGCTCATCGCCAGCGACAACGCTCCGCGCTTCATCCACTAACGCGAGAATTTGTTGGCTATAGCGTAAAAAGTTATGCCCGGCAGGCGAGAGACGTAAACGCTGATTCTCGCGAATAAACAGATCAACCCCCAGTTCTGTTTCCAGCTGGCGTAGACGGGTAGTGAGATTCGACGGCACGCGATGCACTTTTGCTGCAGCCTGGGTAATGCTGCCAGCTTCGGCAACCGCGTTGAACATCTCCAGTTGGGTCAGATCCATAATATTCTCGATTCGTGAATAAGTGGCTTAATATTATTCATTTTCAAGCAAGAGTAAATCTGCGTATCTTTTTACCATAACCCATAAAGGAGATACCCCGATGACCATTACTCCGGCAACTCATGCAATTTCGATAAATCCTGCCACCGGTGAACAACTTTCTGTGCTGCCGTGGGCTGGCGCTGATGATATCGAAAACGCACTTCAGCTGGCGGCAGCAGGCTTTCGCGACTGGCGCGAGACAAATATAGATTATCGTGCTGAAAAACTGCGTGATATCGGTAAGGCTCTGCGTGTCCGTAGCGAAGAAATGGCGCAAATGATCACCCGTGAAATGGGCAAACCAATCAACCAGGCGCGCGCTGAAGTGGCGAAATCGGCGAATTTGTGTGACTGGTATGCAGAACATGGTCCGGCAATGCTGAAGGCGGAACCTACGCTGGTGGAAAATCAGCAGGCAGTTATTGAGTATCGACCGTTGGGGACAATTCTGGCGATTATGCCGTGGAATTTTCCGTTATGGCAGGTGATGCGTGGCGCGGTTCCCATCATTCTTGCAGGTAACGGCTACTTACTTAAACATGCGCCGAATGTGATGGGCTGTGCACAGCTCATTGCCCAGGTGTTTAAAGATGCGGGTATCCCACAAGGCGTATATGGCTGGCTGAATGCCGACAACGACGGCGTCAGTCAGATGATTAAAGACTCGCGCATTGCTGCTGTCACGGTGACCGGAAGTGTTCGTGCGGGAGCGGCTATTGGCGCACAGGCTGGAGCGGCACTGAAAAAATGCGTACTGGAACTTGGCGGTTCGGATCCATTTATTGTGCTTAACGATGCCGATCTGGAACTGGCGGTTAAAGCGGCGGTAGCCGGACGTTATCAGAATACCGGACAGGTTTGTGCAGCGGCAAAACGCTTTATCATCGAAGAGGGAATTGCTTCGGCATTTACCGAACGTTTTGTGGCAGCTGCGGCAGCCTTGAAAATGGGCGATCCCCGTGACGAAGAGAACACTCTCGGACCAATGGCTCGTTTTGATTTACGTGATGAGCTGCATCATCAGGTGGAGAAAACCCTGGCGCAGGGTGCGCGTTTGTTACTGGGCGGGGAAAAGATGGCTGGGGCAGGTAACTACTATCCGCCAACGGTTCTGGCGAATGTTACCCCAGAAATGACCGCGTTTCGGGAAGAAATGTTTGGCCCCGTTGCGGCAATCACCATTGCGAAAGATGCAGAACATGCACTGGAACTGGCTAATGATAGCGAGTTCGGCCTTTCAGCGACCATTTTTACCACTGACGAAACACAGGCCAGACAGATGGCGGCACGTCTGGAATGCGGTGGGGTGTTTATCAATGGTTATTGTGCCAGCGATGCGCGAGTGGCCTTTGGTGGCGTGAAGAAGAGTGGCTTTGGGCGTGAGCTTTCCCATTTTGGCTTACACGAATTCTGTAATATCCAGACGGTGTGGAAAGACCGGGTCTGACGCTATATATTCAGCTCTGATATACTCGCAGGTCTTTTCAGACCTGCGGTCCAGGAGTAGAAAGTGGCAGTCGCCATGGATAATGCAATTTTAGAAAACATCTTGCGGCAAGTGCGGCCGCTCATTGGTCAGGGTAAAGTCGCGGATTATATTCCGGCGCTGGCTACGGTAGACGGTTCCCGATTGGGGATTGCTATCTGTACCGTTGACGGACAGCTTTTTCAGGCCGGAGACGCGCAAGAACGTTTTTCCATTCAGTCTATTTCCAAAGTGCTGAGTCTCGTTGTCGCCATGCGTCATTACTCCGAAGAGGAAATCTGGCAACGCGTCGGCAAAGATCCGTCTGGATCACCGTTCAATTCTTTAGTGCAACTGGAAATGGAGCAGGGTATTCCGCGTAATCCGTTTATTAATGCCGGTGCGCTGGTGGTCTGCGATATGTTGCAAGGGCGATTAAGCGCTCCTCGGCAACGTATGCTGGAAGTCGTGCGCGGCTTAAGCGGTGTGTCTGATATTTCCTACGATACGGTGGTAGCGCGTTCCGAATTTGAACACTCCGAGCGAAATGCGGCTATCGCCTGGCTGATGAAGTCGTTTGGCAATTTCCATCATGATGTGACAACCGTTCTGCAAAACTACTTTCATTACTGCGCTCTGAAAATGAGCTGTGTAGAGCTGGCCCGGACGTTTGTCTTTCTGGCTAATCAGGGTAAAGCTATTCATATTGATGAACCTGTGGTGACGCCAATGCAGGCGCGGCAAATTAACGCGCTGATGGCGACCAGTGGTATGTACCAGAACGCGGGGGAGTTTGCCTGGCGGGTGGGACTACCGGCAAAATCTGGCGTTGGTGGCGGTATTGTGGCGATTGTTCCGCATGAAATGGCCATCGCAGTCTGGAGCCCGGAACTGGATGATGCCGGTAACTCGCTTGCGGGCATTGCTGTCCTTGAACAATTGACGAAACAATTAGGGCGTTCAGTTTATTAATGCAGTCTCTCGATCCACTCTTCGCGCGTTTATCCCGTTCAAAATTTCGCTCTCGCTTTCGTTTGGGTGTGAAAGAGCGTCAGTATTGTCTGGAGAAAGGCGCGCCAGTCATTGAACAACATGCGGCAGATTTTGTCGCTAAACGTCTTGCTCCGGCATTACCGACTAATGACGGTAAGCAAACCCCCATGCGCGGGCATCCGGTGTTTATCGCTCAGCACGCCACTGCAACCTGTTGTCGCGGTTGTCTGGCTAAGTGGCATAACATTCCGCAGGGTGTTTCGTTAAGCGAAGAACAACAACGTTATATCGTGGCGGTAATCTATCACTGGTTGGTTATACAGATGAATCAGCCATGATAATTGCGGAAAACGATAAAATAGCATTCCCAGGATATCTTTATTTGCCGCCGCTGTCAGCGAACATGCTATCCTTTATGAGAATTTACTTATTACGTTGAGATAATTGCCATCCGCAATTGTATGGACAGATAATTAATGCATGTACAGCCCATTTCAACTTTCCGTTTGTTCCTGGAAGGTCATCTGCTACGTAATAGCATCGCTATTTTTGCGCTAACCACGCTGTTCTATTTCATTGGTGCAGAGTTACGGCTGGTTCACGAACTTTCTCTTTTCTGGCCGCTGAATGGCGTAATGGCGGGGGTGTTTGCCCGCTATGTCTGGCTTAATCGACTGCATTACTATGCGATCAGTTATGTGGCAATGCTGGTTTATGATGCCATAACCACCGAATGGGGGCTGGTTTCACTGGCTATCAATTTCTCCAATATGATGTTTATTGTTACCGTCGCCTTACTGGTCGTGCGGGATAAGCGTTTGGGGAAAAATAAGTATGAGCCAGTAAGTGCCTTACGGCTATTTAATTACTGTCTGATTGCCGCATTATTATGCGCTATTGTCGGGGCGATTGGTTCGGTCAGTATTGATAGTCTGGATTTCTGGCCTTTGCTTGCGGACTGGTTCAGTGAGCAATTCTCAACGGGCGTGTTGATCGTGCCTTGTATGCTGACGTTGGCTATTCCGGGAGTGCTGCCGCGCTTTAAAGCAGAACAGATGATGCCCGCCATCGCGCTTATTGTGTCGGTTATTGCCTCGGTAGTCATTGGCGGAGCGGGGAGTCTGGCGTTCCCGCTGCCTGCATTAATCTGGTGTGCAGTGCGCTATACGCCGCAGGTAACATGTCTGTTGACCTTTGTCACCGGTGCGGTGGAAATCGTACTGGTGGCAAATTCGGTGATTGATATCTCGGTCGGTTCGCCATTCTCCATTCCAGAAATGTTCTCCGCACGTCTCGGTATTGCCACGATGGCGATATGCCCAATTATGGTTTCTTTTAGCGTGGCAGCGATCAATTCGCTAATGAAGCAAGTTGCGCTGCGAGCCGACTTTGATTTTCTGACTCAGGTTTACTCACGGTCCGGTCTTTATGAGGCGCTGAAAAGTCCATCGCTGAAACAGACACAACATCTGACTGTCATGCTGCTTGATATCGACTATTTCAAAAGCATTAACGATAACTATGGACATGAATGTGGCGATAAAGTGTTAAGCGTGTTTGCCCAGCATATTCAGAAGATTGTCGGTGATAAGGGGCTGGTGGCGCGAATGGGCGGCGAGGAATTTGCTGTTGCAGTGCCATCGGTGAATCCTGTCGATGGTCTGCTAATGGCGGAAAAAATCCGTAAAGGCGTTGAACTGCAACCGTTCACCTGGCAACAAAAAACGCTTTATCTCACGGTAAGTATTGGCGTCGGTAGTGGTTGCGCATCGTACCGAACGCTGACCGATGACTTTAATAAATTGATGGTCGAAGCCGATACATGTCTGTATCGCTCGAAGAAAGATGGGCGCAACCGTACCAGCACTATGCGTTACGGTGAGGAAGTTGTCTGACATCTTTATTCATTCACAGCGATTTAAATGGAATGTGTTCTACCACTTTATTGAGCGAATAAAAGGCGTAGTTCCTCGATTAAACCATGATCCGCGCCACACTTTTCTCATAAAACTGCTCATTAATCATCAGGAGTTGATCAAAACAGGGGTTCGGCGTATTAAAGTTTGCTAACCTGTCGTACCAATTCAAATAGGTTGTATGACTAATCAGAAGGGAACCCATTGTGAAAACACTAAATCGTCGCGATTTTCCCGGTGCACAGTATCCAGAACGTATCATTCAGTTTGGTGAAGGTAACTTCCTGCGCGCCTTTGTTGACTGGCAAATCGATCTCCTGAATGAGCACACCGATCTGAATTCTGGCGTGGTCGTTGTTCGTCCGATTGAAACTTCATTCCCGCCGTCACTGAGCACGCAGGATGGTCTGTACACCACCATTATCCGTGGTCTGAACGAGAAGGGGGAAGCGGTCAGCGACGCGCGTCTGATTCGCTCTGTTAATCGTGAAATCAGCGTCTACAGTGAATACGATGAATTCCTGAAACTGGCGCACAACCCGGAAATGCGCTTTGTTTTCTCTAACACCACCGAAGCGGGTATCAGCTACCATGCGGGCGATAAATTCGATGACGCGCCAGCGGTAAGTTATCCGGCAAAACTGACCCGTCTGCTGTTCGAACGTTTTAGCCATTTCAACGGAGCGCAGGATAAAGGTTGGATCATCATACCATGTGAACTGATCGACTATAACGGCGATGCACTGCGTGAACTGGTGCTGCGCTACGCGCAAGAGTGGGCACTGCCAGAAGCATTTATTCAATGGCTGGATCAGGCTAACAGCTTCTGTTCTACGCTGGTGGACCGTATCGTTACCGGTTATCCGCGTGATGAAGTGGCTAAACTGGAAGAAGAACTGGGTTATCACGATGGTTTCCTCGACACCGCTGAACACTTTTACCTGTTTGTGATTCAGGGGCCGAAATCCTTAGCGACTGAACTGCGTCTGGACAAATATCCGCTCAACGTGCTGATTGTTGACGATATTAAACCGTATAAAGAACGCAAAGTGGCAATACTCAACGGTGCACACACCGCGCTGGTGCCGGTGGCGTTCCAGGTAGGGCTGGATACCGTAGGTGAAGCGATGAACGATGCTGAAATTTGCGCATTCGTTGAGAAAGCCATCTACGAAGAAATTATTCCGGTTCTGGATTTGCCTCGCGATGAACTGGAGTCTTTCGCCAGTGCAGTCACCGGGCGTTTCCGTAACCCGTACATCAAGCATCAGCTGCTGTCTATCGCGCTCAACGGTATGACCAAGTTCCGTACCCGCATCCTGCCGCAGCTACTGGCAGGGCAGAAGGCAAACGGCACACTTCCGGCGCGCCTTACTTTCGCATTAGCGGCATTGATTGCGTTCTATCGCGGTGAGCGTAATGGAGAAACATATCCGGTACAGGACGATGCTCACTGGCTGGAACGTTATCAGCAACTCTGGAGTCAGCATCGTGACCGTGTTATAGGTACCCAGGAACTGGTAGCGATTGTGTTGGCAGAAAAAGACCACTGGAAGCAGGATCTGACGCAAGTGCCTGGTCTGGTCGAGCAGGTGGCTAATGACCTGGATGCGATTCTCGAAAAAGGGATGCGCGAAGCAGTACGCCCGTTGTGCTAATACTCTGAACCCGGTTTCGACCGGGTTTCTTATTTTACTATATTAGTTACAACATCCTATATGCCTTTATCATTAACAGGTGTCACATGCAGCGCCTGTTAATGTTGTAAGCTTGTAGGTAATTTGTAAGTAGCGTATTGAGAATGTGATCGTAATCACGTTTAATAGGGCGACTTTTCCACGCCTGAAGATAACCATGATTGTTCGTCCACAACAACACTGGCTGCGCCGTATTTTTGTCTGGCACGGCTCAGTATTATCCAAGATATCCTCGCGCTTACTACTCAATTTTCTCTTTTCTATCGCTGTTATTTTCATGCTGCCCTGGTACACGCATTTGGGCATCAAATTCACCCTCGCACCGTTCAGCATTCTCGGTGTCGCCATCGCCATTTTTCTTGGTTTTCGTAATAATGCCGGTTACGCCCGTTACGTTGAAGCGCGAAAACTTTGGGGGCAGTTGATGATTGCCTCGCGGTCGTTACTGCGCGAGGTAAAAACGACATTACCGGATTCGGCAAGTGTAAGGGAGTTTGCCCGGCTGCAAATCGCCTTCGCCCACTGTTTACGCATGACATTACGCAAACAGCCACAGGCGGAAGTGCTGGCTCATTATCTCAAGACTGAAGATCTTCAGCGTGTACTGGCTTCGAACTCTCCAGCTAACCGCATCTTGTTAATAATGGGGGAGTGGTTGGCGGTTCAGCGCCGCAATGGGCAGCTTTCAGATATCCTGTTTATTAGCCTCAACGATCGGCTTAATGATATTTCAGCGGTTCTGGCAGGCTGCGAGCGCATTGCCTATACGCCAATTCCCTTTGCCTACACCCTGATTTTGCATCGTACCGTTTATCTGTTTTGTATCATGCTGCCGTTCGCGCTGGTCGTGGATCTGCATTACATGACGCCTTTTATCTCTGTGCTGATTTCCTACACTTTTATTTCGCTGGATTGTCTGGCGGAAGAACTGGAAGATCCCTTCGGTACTGAAAACAATGATTTACCGCTGGATGCCATCTGCAACGCTATTGAAATTGACCTGTTACAGATGAACGATGAAGCAGAAATTCCAGCGAAAATTCTTCCCGATCGCCATTACCAGCTGACGTGATAATTACTCCGTACGGCGGGCAACAATAAACAGACGCGGAAATGCCAGCAATATCTGTCCGTTCTCCTGGAGGGGATATTGCTCTTCCAGCATCTGATGGTAGCGCGTAAGAAAATGCTGCTGTTCGCTCTCGGTCAGATCCTGTAACCACGGACGTAATCCAGTGGCGGTCACCCAATCGATAATCGCCTGGTGCGACGGCATCTGGTGATAGTAAGTGGTTCGCCAGATATCGACCTCACATCCGGCTTCACTCAGAATATCGTAGTAAGCATGAACGCCAGCCAGCGGCTCACGCCCGCGATCCGGGTAGTTTTGTTCCCAGGCAACTTCGCGCATGAGCACATGGGTCGGCTCCAGCCAGTTATCTGGCATCTGTACTGCCAACACACCATGCGAATTAAGTAAAGAAACCAGATGAGGGAACAATTCGTAGTGGTCGGGCAGCCATTGCAGTGAGGCATTAGCAAAAATCAGATCGAGTGCCTGTTCCGGTTGCCAGTTGCGGATGTCTGCTTCCACGAACTGGCAGTCTGGCAAAGCACTGCGCGCTTCAGCAATCATCGCCGGAGACGAGTCGATGCCTGTTATCCTGGCCGCAGGCCAACGTTGATGCAGCAGTGCGGTGCTGTTACCTGGGCCACAGCCAAGATCGGCAACGTATTCGATATTCTCCAGCGGCACTCTGGCAAGCAGCTCCATCGCCGGACGCGATCGTTCAGCGGCAAAGTGCAGATATAAAGAGGGGTTCCAGTCAGACATATTTTTACTCCCGTCAGCGCGTTACCCCTAGTGTAGATAAAACTGATAAATTCGCCTCACGGCATCAATCCATTGAACAGACGTTTTTTACGCGGCCCGGTCATTAAAGCTTCCAGTTTTGCGACACAGGTTTTGTAGTGGGGCGTGGTTTTATGGAACGCCACTGCGTCTTCATCTTTATAAGCTTCGTAGATATAAAAGCGCGAATTCACTTCCGGGTCCTGTAAGACATCGAAGCGCAAATTGCCTTCTTCCTGTACCGAGCCCAGGTGGTTCTGGCGAAAAACTTCGATAAACTCGTCAACCTTGTCTTCATGAACGTTAATTTCAACCAGTGTGACGTGCATAATTCTTCTCCTTAAATCCGCAGTTACTGTTTTTCACTCAGATAGAGTTCATATGCCCGATCAGCCGTTTCGTTATGGTGTACCACCGCCTGTACGGCTTTCATCATCGCCACCGGATGGTCAGACTGGAAAATATTACGCCCCATATCCACACCAGAAGCGCCCTGATCGATAGCCTGCCAGCACATTTCCAGCGCCTCGCGCTCCGGTAATTTTTTACCGCCAGCAATAACAATGGGTACCGGACATCCGGCAACAATCCGTTCAAAACCTTTTTCGACATAATAGGTTTTGATAATTTGCGCCCCCATTTCAGCGGCGATTCGAGTCGCGAGCGAGAAATAACGCTGATCGCGCACCATATCTTTGCCCACGCCAGTCACGGCCATGGTCGGCATTCCCACTTTCATTCCGGCATCGACCAGCTGAATAATATTTTTGATCGACTGATGTTCATATTCGCTGCCGATATAAACCTGCGCCGCCACCGCGCAACTGTTCAGGCGCACGGCGTCATCCATCGATAACGCCACGGCTTCATTACTTAATTCCGCCAGAATAGAGTTCGCACCTGACGCCCGCAGTACCACCGGCTTATTGGTCGCAGGGGGGACTACGCTGCGCAAAATGCCGCGCGTACACATTAATACATCGGCATGTTCAAACAGCGGGGCGATATTTATATCAATGCGTTCAAGTCCAGTAGTCGGCCCCTGAAAATAACCATGATCAAAGGCCAGCATCACGGTTTTACCCGTTTTCGGATTAAATATCCGCGATAAGCGTGACTGCATTCCCCAATCCAGTGCACCGCAACCTTTCAGGGTAAAAGGGATATTTTTTTGCGGTTGATCGGTACGAAAATCTTTACCATCTTTAATATCGTCTAAATCTGCCATAACGTACTCCGGTTAAGTAATGCACATCAGAAATCGTATTTGCCGATATTCTCTTTGTTGAATATCACGCGCTCCGGTAACAGTACGATGCCATTACCATCCGCTTCGTAGTCATAGCCCTGAACGCTGTTTGGCGAGACTTCCACCTGACCTACGCCCTGAATATCCAGCTTGTCGCCCGTTTTCATTGATCCTTTTTTCAATAATGCATCCGCGACATAAACTGATATTTTGCCTTGCTGAACCACATCCCACAGGCCAAATTCTTTCACCGTGCCGCGTTCCACATATGGACGCATCACGTTTGGCGTACTGAATCTGACAATCGCAACTTTGTCATTTTTCAGGTTTTCTGCGGCTTGTGCGGCAGCGGGCAGGGCATTGGCATCGGGGGCGATAATGGCGTCGAGATCGTTATAGGCTTTTAATATTCCTTCTGCGGTTTGTAACGATTTAGTGGCATCGTTATAGCCAAACTGCGTAGTGACAATTTCCCAGCCTGGATGCTCTTTGGCGATTTTCGCTTTCGCTTCTTTCACCCACTGGTTTTGGTCCGTAACGGTGGGGCTTGAGTAGAAAAACGCGACTTTGGCTTTGTCTTTATTCACCTGACGCGCCGCCATATCCACCAACATACCTCCCAACTGGGCGGGCGTTCCCTGATTAATGTAGTAAGAGCGGCACTCCGGTTTAGTATCAGAGTCCCAGGTCAGCACTCTCACACCACGTTGCATGGCGTGTTTCAGTGCCGGACACAAGCCATCAGGCGAAACCGCAGAAACGATAATGGCGTTATAGCCCTGATTGACGAAGTTATTAATCAACTGTACCTGACCAGAAACACTGGGTTCTGTCGGCCCGTCGTAGGTCACATCAACGCCCAGCTCTTTACCCGCTTGTTGTGCGCCGTTGCCACCGCTGGTAAAAAATCCCACGCCAACCAGTTTGGGAATAAATGCAATACGCTCTGCGGCCTGCACATTCATAGAGATTGCGGCAATGCCAAGAGCGCTAAGTAAGGCGATTTTCTTAAAGCGATGAAGTGTCATGAAGATATCCTTTATGGCAATGGGTTATTGGCCCGACGCGCCAGCCACTCTTTAATTTGCTGGCGATGCAGGCTAACGGAACGACCTACGACAACGACGATAAGTAGCGCACCGGAAAGGGCGCTGGACACCTGATTTGGCACTCCTGCCATTTGCAAACCTTGTTGCAAATATCCCACTAATAAAACAGCAATGGCGGTGCCGATAATGGAACCAGAACCTCCATAAATATTGGCACCGCCGAGCACTACGGCGGTGATGGCGGGCATCAGAAACGACGCACCGAGATCGGAACGTGCTGAACCAAAATACGATACCAGCAGCACAGCGGCGACCGCAGACGCCAGCCCCGTCATGGCACAGAGCGCACACAAGGTGCGGTTAACTGGAATCGCGCTATAAACCGCCACACGCGGGCTTTGCCCAATTAAAAACACGTAACGTCCGGCATGGGTTTTATGCAGCCAGAGCCAGAAAACGAGGAGACATATCAGGAAGATAATCAGCGGAACGGGGAGTCCCAGTACATCCAGGTTAGCGAAATCTGTAAACGCCATCGGGAATCCACCAATACCTTCGTACCCCGTCGCTCCGGCCATCCCGGAAAGCAGCAGGGCGCTTCCGGCAAACAGATACAGCGTGCCAAGCGTAATCACCAGCGGGTTAACTTTGGTATAGATAATTAATCCGGCGTTGATCAACCCGCACAATGCGCCGAGCAGTAACGTCAGGATAATCGCCAGCGGCATCGGCACGCCGCCTTGAAACAAACTAATGCCGCCCAGCACGCAGGCTGCAATTGCTTTCATCTCCAGCCCGGTACCGGTCTGGTTGGGGATAAAACCAATCTGCGAAGCAAACACAATTCCCGCCAGTGCCGCCATGCAGCCGTTCAACGAAAATGCCACAATGCGAATGGCTTCCGTACGAACGCCCAGTTGACGAGCGCCCTGTAAATTATCGCCCGTGACATAAAAACTGCGTCCAAACGCCGTCTTTGCCAGCAGCCAGGCCATAAATGCCACCAGAATTATCGTCAACCAACCAATCGCGGAAACGCCAAACAGCAGCGGGGCGGAGAGTTGTTTCAGTTCGGCGGGTAATCCCTCAATCCATTTACCGCCAGTCCACAGCAACATGATGCCTCTGTACAACCCTAATGTACCGAGCGTGGCAACAATGGCAGGGATCTTTAGCCACGCGAGCAGGACACCGTTGAAAAATCCCGCGAGCAAACCAAGCAGTAAAGTCGCGACACAAGCAACAGGTAGTGAATACCCCGCGTTCAGTAACATCCCCAACAGCACCGCGCACATTCCGGTAATCGAACCCACTGAAACATCAATATTGCGCGTAAGCATTACCAGCGTCGCGCCCATTGCCAGCAGGATCAGGATTTGCGCGCTGCTATAAACCATGGTCAGCGTTTGCACACTTAAATACTGACGGTCGAGAAAACCGGGTAATACAAACAGCAGCACCACCGCCAGCAGTGCCGTGATTTCACGGTTGTTCTGAATAAATTTCAGCATGACGCCTCCTGACGCTGACTATCGCCGAAGGCAACGCGCATAATGGTCTCGACATTAATATCGCGCCCGGTCAGTGCAGAGTGGGCAATTTCGCCCTGATGCATCACATACACGCGATCTGCCATCAGTTCGATCTCTTCGAGATCAGAGGAGATAAGCAGCACAGCCACATTCTGTGCGGCGATGCTGCGCAACAGTTGGTAGATATCATTACGCGCCGAGACATCCACGCCGCGCGTCGGCTCATCGACAATCAATACTTGCGTGCACCGGAGTGGTTAGCCAGCCGTTATGCCAGACCGTTGTCACTTTCATGAATCAGATGGAGGCCCAGGCATCGCGCGGATCATGGCGTTTTTGATGCGGCAGTTAATATGGGGTTTGGTCGTTATTAATGAGCACGACAATCATGACCGCCAACGACTGGATTCTTCCTTGGTTTACGTTGGTGCGCATAATGTATATTATGTTAAATGTGATTTGAGTGATGCGAAGCGATTTTCCGGTCGTCGTTATTACTTCAGGGTTCCAGAACATAAAGCCTCTCCTCTTTCATGATTGGCCTGTGCATACCGGAGTCAGGTTTATCTGACTGGACTTCCGCAGTCAGGGAAATTACAGGTTTCATGGGGCAATGATAAAAACTCAAACTGTATTGTCGATTACAAGCTTCCTGCAGTCTCTCCTGGAACCTTGCTGAACCAGCAGACAGCAATCTGTCGCTAAGGAACAATAGATTATGAAATACAATAACGTTATTTTCCTCGGTTTATGTCTGGGGTTAACCACCTATTCTGCTTTATCCGCAGATAGCGTTATTAAAATTAGCGGGCGCGTTCTCGATTATGGCTGCACAGTCTCATCGGATTCGCTTAATTTTACCGTAGATAGACTGGCCCCCTGAATCTCCAGACAACCAATATCACTTAAATAAGTGATAGTC